>LUME01000353.1_pt1 | contig 15362 bp, 16 predicted proteins | sample 729951 | NCBI WGS metagenome assembly LUME01 (sample SAMN03860271, study PRJNA289734) | marine metagenome | biome: seawater column; feature: ocean; material: water; isolation source: Red Sea water column Station 34 - depth 200m | place: Saudi Arabia: Red Sea | collected 2011-10-15 | depth 200 m | reverse complement strand
ATTACCGCAAAGAAAACAGGAACAAAGACTATTGCAATTGTGTTAAGTAGTTTGATTACGGTGTTTAATGCTGGACCTGCAGTGTCCTTGTAAGGATCACCGATAATATCACCCACAACTGAAACTTTATGCTCTTCAGTACCTTTTTCACCCTTCATCTCAATGAGTTTTTTGGCATTATCCCATGCACCACCAGTATTTGCCAAGTGATATGCAAGGCATATTCCAGTGACTACAGCCCCCATAAGTAGACCTGCAACTGCAGATGGTCCTAATAGTATACCAACAACAATTGGTGCAGCCACAGCAATCGATGCTGATTTCCAAAGTTCGCCTAATGAAGCAACAGTAGCTACATCAACACATTTTGCATAATCAGGTTTTGATGTTCCAGCAAGTATTCCAGAATCATTTTTGAATTGTTTTCGTACTTCATCGACCATTCTCTTTGCAGCCCTTTCAACACCGCTAATTAATTGACCAGTTATAATAAATGGGATTAATCCTCCAACAAGTAGACCAATAATTACTGCAGGGTTTGAGAGACCATAATCAATAACCATTTCGCTGAAATAATGTGTAGCTTCAAATTGAAATGCCTGAATCATTGCCAATGCAGCTAATGCAGCACTTGCAATTGCAAATCCCTTGGTCACTGCCTTTGTAGTGTTTCCAACAGCATCAATTTCATCTGTGATTTTACGATTATCTTCGCCCATTCCAGTCATTTCTACAATTCCACCTGCGTTATCTGCAATAGGACCAAACGCATCAATAGCAAGGACAATTCCTGCAAGACTTAACATTGCCATAGCGGTAAGTGATGTTCCAAATATTCCATAAAGTAATGGGTCAGAGCCTTCAGGTGCTGCTGCAGAACACATGGCAAATGATATGATTATTGCTGCAACTAGTGCAATTATAAATGGTCCAGTTGATTGTAATCCCTTTATGATTCCCATTAGTGTGAGTGATGCATAACCCCACTTTGCAGATTCTGAGATTTCTCTAACTGGTTTGAATTTATAATTTGTATAATAATCTGTAATCTTTTGAATGACAGGAACAAGAATCACACCTATCACACTAGCTCCAAATAATGCATATGCAATTGGAGTTGTGCCTAAAATTATGTATGTAAATGCAAAGTTTAGTGCAATTGCAATTGCTGCTGTAACATAAAATGAGACGTTGAGAGGTTTCATGACATCCGTAATCTTTCTTGTGCCAATCGTAGCAGTACCAATAATTGAGGCGATTAATCCAGATGCACCAATCAATATGGGGTATGCAAAGTTTTCAGGTGAACCGATTAGTGCTGCAATTAGTAATGATGCTAATATAGTTACAATATAGGATTCGTAAACAAATTGTAGCAGGATTACGTGGATCATCTTCTGGAATATTGGCTTCGACTTTACCCACCAAATCTGCGCCCATATCTGCAGCTTTTGTAAATATTCCACCGCCTATTCTAATGAATAATGCTATTAGGCTAGCGCCAATTCCAACACCGGCAATAGTAATTGGGTTTGGGTATATCATGTACAATATAGCAGTAGCAACCAACGCCATAGCTGGAACTGCAAGACCGACAGTTGCACCGCCTCTAAAAGCGATTGCAAATGTTTTACCTAATCCAGAACTTGTTGCATTGGCTGCTCTAACAGCTGCTTTTACAGTAACTTTTAGAGAGATAAATCCAGCAACCGCAGATAATGTTGCGCCAACCGCAAATGCAATTCCATTTGACTCACCAATAAAGAATCCGATAATCACAGATAATCCAATTGCTATTGGAACAATAATTTTCATTTCACGCTTAAGAAATGCAGCAGCGCCTTGACGCACAGCTTCAGAGATTTCAAGCATTTCTTTTGTGCCTGGTTTCTGTTTGGCAACCCACCCAGTATATATCGCAGCAACTGAAAATGAGACAATTGCTGCAATAACTGGCAAAAGGACCTCTAATGGTATAGGTAAAGTATCTTGAATTGCCATCTTATAATTGAAAAACGAAATTGTCGTGAATATAAATCATCAAGCAAAAATTTTTAGTCAATTTATTTTCTTTTTTGATATGGTGGAAACTTCTTTCCTCGCAAACCTTGCCTGACTAGTTTGTTAAACCTCTTTCCATGGCTTAGATATGGAAACCTCTGGTGGATTAATTCGTGAACAATTGTGCTCTCTAGATCCTTCTCATTAGAAATTTTCCTGACATTTATGAATATGAGACTCTGATTATTGTATGATAGTCCTAAATATTTATAGGCTGAAGTGCGCCCACCTTCTGTCATCTCCTTTGGCATATCAAGAACCTCACGTGTAGTAAGAAGCACTTTTGGTTCTGGGATAGAAAAGTGGTCGGCATAAATTCCAATCTTTTCATAAATTACAAGTCTCAGGTCAGGATCTAATTTCACATAATCTAATGTCAGAATGTTAGTTTATCACATAATGTCAATTGTTGTTTTGATCTTGGTTTACCTTTACAAAGTAGGGTCAGAGTTTTAGCAGTGTAATCACAAGTCATACAGCCACCGTCTCATCATACCCCTAGTTCATTGTATTAAGTATTTTTTGAACCTTCGCCCGTATTTCAGGCGTAATATGGACAATGACCAAACCCTCATTTGGCTGGCCATACATCACAACAGAATTTTCAGGTGCAAATATGCATACAGGTAAAACAAGAAGATCTTCTTCCCCATCTACTGTGATTCTAACTGGTGATTCACTAGAAAATGCTTTTTGAATAACTTGTATACTTTCCTCGGTTATTTCACCGGGTGGATTTCTGCAGGAAAGATTCGTGTTTACTGCATCATCAGTAGGTACGACACGCTGATTACGTTTTTCGAGGCCATCTATGATTTGAATTTGCGGTTTGAGGCCCAATTGTAACATATTTTCAGTTGTTCTATCTCCTACTGTAATTAGAACTGATTCAGCAGAAATTTCTTTTATGATGTTTTCTTTGTCTATATCATTATCTTTGATTAAATTTCCTAGTGGATTTTTGAGTTGATCACGAAGATCATTAGGTAGTTGCAAAAAAATCTAACTAGTTGTTGGAGTTGGTGGGTATTGGTCTATTCCGAATAGATGATGCATGATCTGCAACTTGATATGTTGTTCAAACTCAGCCAAAGTTTTATTCTCCCACTCTGGGGTGTTTTGATCCAAATCCTCATAAAGTATGGGGTGTTTGCTTAATTGTTCCTTTTTTTCTTCAAGAGATAAACCAGCCCATTTTGCTTCTGCTTCCGCTTCTTCCTTCATCTTATAGTGTTGAATGCTGCACTGCGCTGCAATATTTTTAGCGGCTACAGTAAATGCTTCAGCACTTGGAGAGTCTGGTTGTGTTATCATAACTGGCTTACCTGAATCAGAACCTTCCATAATTCCAGAGTTGAGTGGGATCTCCCCAAGGAATGGAATGTTATGCTTTTCACTAATTTTTTGTGCACCACCCTTTCCAAAAATGTAATGCTTCTCGCTACATTTTGAACATTCAAAGTGACTCATGTTTTCAACAACTCCCAACATTGAAACGGTAAGCTTATCAAACATTCCAATTGCTTTTGACGCCACATTACTTGCTACCTCCTGAGGAGTTGTGACAACAAGTATGCCAGTAATCGGTATTGTTTGAGCTAATGTCAACGGTATATCACCAGTACCTGGTGGTAAATCTACAATTAGATAATCCAGATTAGACCAATCAGCTTGAGTTAAAAATTGTTTTAGAATTCCGGATATTATTGGACCCCTGTAAATTGCCGCTTGGTGATCTTGCTGTGCAAAAAAACCAAAAGAAATAACTTTGATACCATATGTTTCTACGGGTTGCAACAAGTCTACACCATTTGCATTTTTGTCAACCTGCATCGCAGCATTTTTCATTCCAAGCATTAATGGAATACTGGGACCATAGATATCAGCATCCAGGACACCGACTTTAGCACCTGTTTTTGAAAGTGCTAAAGCCAGATTAAGCGAAACAGTAGATTTTCCGACACCGCCTTTTCCACTTGCAACAGCAATTATGTTTTTGACAGTGGACAAAACTTCGTCGGCTGCCAGATCACGACCTTCCATAACCTTTGCAGTAACTTTCATATCAAAATTATCAATTCCATCAAGTTCATCTATTGCCTTTCTAACATCTTGTTCAATTTCTTCATTAAATGGACATGCAGGTGTAGTAAGCTCAAGTGTAAACTTTAGGTTGCCAGAATTAAGCTCGAGATCCTTAATCATTCCCATTGATACTATGTCCTTTTTGAGGTCAGGATCAATTACAGTTGTTAATTTATTCAATACATCGTCAATGCCAACCATAGCGCAGAATTCTTCGCTACTTTATTTAAAGATAGACTAATTTAGCTTAGAATAATTTTGATCACCAATTTATTTTGTAAAAAAAACCCTTTTGTAAACAAATTGAAGGAGATTTTACCAAACGTTCATAAATTGCAAATTATGAAATATCTCAAAGTTGTATTCTGTTTCTACGCAAGAGGATATTGTTAGGATACCGCCAACTCTATTTGGCACATCAATCAAAAAGGCAGCCATTAACATACTTAAATCAAAATATGAAAGCATGGTCAGCCCTACTTTGGGATATATAATCATAATACTTGATGCTACGGTTGACCCAATGGGAAAGATAATTGCTGGCAACGGTGGTACATTTCACCGAGTTACATTTGATGCATTAACATTCTTTCCACAATTACAGGAAGTTGTGAACGGTGAGCTAGTAGACATTACTGACTTTGGTGCATTCGTTCGAATTGGTCCTGCTGATGCATTACTTCACTTATCTCAAGTGATGGATGATTATCTAAAAAGTGATGTTGCATCTGGAATTATACTTGCAAATCAAAGTGGTAGAACGCTAAGGGTTGGTTCAACAATACGAACAAGGATTACTGCAGTATCACTTGGAAAAGCTGCCACAATGGGAAAGATAGGAATTACATGTAGACAGCCATTTTTAGGTGCAGACGAATGGATTAAAGAAGAACTTGAAAAAATTGATGCTCCTGACAAAGAAGAAGAAAAAATAGTAGAAAAAGGAAAATAATATGGCAAAAGAGATGGCATGTAGAAAGTGCAAATACGTTTCACAGGGAAAAGTGTGTCCGGCATGCAAGTCTTCTGATCTTACACCTGACTGGCAAGGAATAGTTCTAATTGGTAATCCTGCCGAATCCAAAATTGCCAAAACATTAGGGCATACAAAAGCAGGAAAATATGCACTAAAGGTAACTTAAGTTGGACATTAGTCCAAAAAAAGAATTATTACGATTTCTTTCTGAAGATATACGAAGCGGAGACATTACTACTGCGTTACTTACAAAAAAGAAAATTGTGGCTAGAATTATTTCAAGGCAGCAAGGTGTAATTGCTGGCATTAAATTTGCAAAGAATCTATTCCAGCTAAAGGGCTGTAACGTTAAAGCATTTGTTAAAGATGGTACTAAGGTAAAACCAAATCAAAAAATTTTACAAATATCAGGTAGCACACAATCAGTTCTATCCTGTGAAAGAACTGCGTTAAATTTACTATCAAGGATGAGTGGAATTGCAACTCAGACTAGTTTTCTAGTATCAAAAATCAGAATGGTAAGCAAAAAGACAAACCTATACTCGACAAGGAAAACAGCGCCCGGCCTCAGAATTTTTGACAAAGAAGCGGTAAAAATTGGGGGAGGGCACAAACATCGTATGACTCTAGATGAAATGATCATGATAAAAGATAACCATCTTGCTTTATGCAATTCTATGGAAGATATTATCAAGCAAGCACAAAAAAAACGAAAGCGTGTAGAAATAGAAGTTGAAAACCAAAAAGATGCTTTGCTTGCTGCTAAAATGGGTGCATCAATAATTATGCTTGACAATTTTACGCCAACGGAAATTAAAAGAACCATTACGGCATTACGTAAGAAAAAGATACGCAATAAAGTAAAACTAGAAGCGTCAGGTGGAATTTCTTCTAAAAATATAACCGCATATGCAAAAACTGGAGTTGATATGATATCAGTTGGTTCCATCACAAACTCGGTTAGTGCATTGGATCTTAGTCTTGAAGTAATCCCTAATTCAAGTAGATAGTTGAATAATTTTTCAGCTGATTGAAAGCATTCTTTCAATTGCTAAACTAGCTTTGTTAGCAATCTTTTTTGGTACTTTAACTTCGTATTTTTCATCATACAGAGAACGGTATACTTTATCAAGTGTTATCATTTTCATATATTCACATTCCGCATTTTCTGAAGCTGGAATGAATGTTTTTTGTGGGTTTTGTTGTTTCATCCTATACAGTATTCCGGTTTCAGTTGCAACAACAAACTGTTGTGAATCAGACTTTGAAACATGGTTCATCATACCCTCAGTTGAGAGAATTTGAACCTGGTGATTTTTGTAACTGCCCGCGGCAATATCATACATCATTGGAGTAGTACAACTACATTCAGGATGAATGACAAACTCGGCATTTTTTAATTCAGCTAATTTTTTTTCAACATCCGCAGGAGTTATTCCAGCATGAACATGACATTCCCCAGCCCAGATCTGCATATTCTTTCTGCCAGTCATCTTTGCAACATAAGAGCCCAAAAACATGTCAGGCAAGAACAAAATTTCTTTCTCCTTAGGAATTGCATTAACAACGTTGACAGCGTTTGAAGACGTACAACAATAGTCAAGCTCTGATTTTATTTCAGCAGTTGTGTTAACATAGCCGACTGTAATTGCACCGGGATGTTCTTTTTTCCACTTTTTTAGTTGGTCAACATTAATAGAATCTGATAATGAGCAGCCTGCTTCCAGATCAGGGATCAAAACTCTTTTGTCAGGACTGACAATAGATGCGGTCTCGGCCATAAAATGTACGCCACAAAAAAGGATTGTTTTTTGTTTCACTTTAGCTGCTTGCCTTGACAGACCAAGTGAATCACCCACATAATCAGCCACATCTTGGACTTCAGGTACCTGATAGTTATGTGCCAAGATGACAACATCTTTTTCCCTCTTTAGTTTAAGAACTTCATCCTTTAACATGACCAAAAAATAGACTTTATGTAATCATTTAAAGGATAATGTATGGTTCAAATTTGTCTTCAAAATTAATTTAATTGGCAAATTTTGCCACCTACGTTCCTATCTGAACCTCTTTGGTGCAAATCTGCCGTACGAGTTCTATGGCGGAGAGAGTTGCAAGTCTGCTTGTTTTCGGGTTTGTAGAATCTGGTATGTTTTCAATAGTAAAAGAAAGCTTTCCAAACTTTCCACTTGCATTAATTTGATGCGTGTTTTTGTTTGTATTTGGGTCTGCAACAATTCTCACGCTTGTTTTCTTACTGCCTAAACCAACAAGACTCAAAAGCGCCGCTACGTTAACATTTTTAGGAAACAGGAATACTGCATCCTTTGCCGCACCCTCAAAAAGAGTAGTGGGTTTGGAAATTTTGTCAGGATCAATATCAGAACCATCAAAGAAGGGAGCACCCTTGAGAGATGCTGGGTTTTTCGTAGTAACAAGAACTACTAACTCCAGTTCATCTTTTACCGCCTTTAACGCATCAAGACCGGCTATTGCACCGGTTGGAAGGTATACAGTCTTACCAAAATCATTGCAGGCATCAGATATTACCTCAAAGACAGACTCATCCAGCAAGGCACCTGCAGACATTATCATCAAGTCTTTTTTATTCTGAAGTATGCTTACAGCATCCTTGCGTACAGCGTCCTGAGATGCAGCCTCAACTACCAAATCAATGGGGTTTGAAGAAAGTAGGTGTGAGTTGGCAACAATTTCAGGCTTTTTCTTTAACTTTGAAACTAGATTATCAGCCTTTGATCTATCAATATCATACACATGGGTAAGCGTGGCAGGAATTTTTCCCGAGTCAATTGCAAGCGCTATCTGTGTTCCTATTGCACCACAGCCCAACAGACCAATTCTTTTCAAATCGATAAAATGCAATTGTAATTATAATTAAACTCTGAGATGTAGGCAATTATTTGTAATTTTATTGATAGGTTATTTTGATATTACCTAATGATTTGCAGCGGAGTAGAAATCAGTTAATTTTACACCCTAATATTCATATTCAATGAAACCGATCTTGTTGTATGCTGAACAGTGTTCTAAAGGATGCGATTGAAAAACGTGACCAGACACTGTCAATTTTGAAAGGTCCAGAATTTGAGCATATAATCAAACAGGCTAAATCAAATTGGGTTGAATTCTTACCTACAAAACAGGATGTTATTGCTGCGGGTATTGATAGCAGCTTTAACAGTACAAAATTTCAGGGTGCGGAATTATGGGCAGTAACTGCAGTTTCTGTCAAGTCAGATGGTGAAATTCTGGTCGATTTACACGAACATGGCCTTGATTCAAGCCCAGAACTTGCTTCCCTTGCAAGCAAGATGGAGATTGATGCATGCCAGCAATCGGTTGACAACGCTGATTTGGTACTAATGGATGGGTCACTTTATTCCCAATTTCTAACAAGGCAAAAGTCACTGTCAGATTCACTCGTGAATACAATTACAAAAAAGAACAATGTTGTTTTTATCTCAAAAACATCCAACACCAAGAAGCAGTTTGAAAATCTAGGTGCGATAGCAGGTGATATATTCTATTATAATCATGCAACAATTTCTCCAGGATTTAGCAAGATTCACGAGGACTCTAAATTTGGGAATGACATGATCATCTCGTCAGTTTTTGCCAGACTAGCAGAATCATTACCGTTGATCAAGATTGAACTTTTAGGCTCTGGATATACTGATAGTGATTTTAAATTAATTTTAAACAAAATCCTGAAAAACAGTATTGGTGGCTATCCTTACGCACTAAAGCTTGCTCATAACAACTGTAAAATCTCAGGCAAAGATTTGGCAAAGCTTGCTAGCATCCATGGGCTGTCAAATGAGATTGGTTCGAGGGAGATTTTAGAATGACATTAGGATTCGTTATTGGTGAATCAAAGCCAACCATAGTAACAGCACAAACATCCGGATCACTGCCAATAGGGGAATACGTTATCATAAATTCAAAGGAAGGCAAGATTGTTGGTCTGGTTGAAAAATCAGTTGTATCAAGCGCTGCACTAGGCGATGTTAGCAATTACGACGAAACTTTAGAAAGCATTGAAGTTGCTGCACTCAACAAACGTGATAAGAGCCACACTGCAATGATTAGGATTCTAGGATTTCTAGAGTCACTGCAAAAAGGCAAGGCAATACTTTAACAAGATAGTTTCACGACACCTTGGAATTCTTGCAATGACAGGAATGGGAAAAAGCAACTTGGTAACACTGCTTGCAAAACAAATTGCAAATCTTGACGGAACTGTAATCATATTTGATTATCACAATGATTATTCTGGTCTTGATTTTCCAAAAATGAATGTCATTGACGCTAAAATTAACCCTAGACTGCTAGAGGCGGATACACTTTCAGATGTATTAGAAATTAGAGAAGGCGCTGATATACAACAAAGAGTTTTGCGCCTTGCATTTACGCCTGAAGTAAAGGAGTCAGCAAATTTCTGGGAGGCATTAGACTCTCAGGTTCAGTACATTGGTGCAAATCCTGACAGAAAAGAAGATAGACATTCTGCTGATAGGGTTCAAGACAAGATTGACGATGCTAGACATAGAGCATCAGAGATTTTAGACCCTGACATGTCAAATCCGGTTGCTCTTATCAAAGAGGGCAGGTTGAATATTCTCAACGTATCAGAATTTACAGATAGACAAGCAAACGTAGCACTTGCCTACTACTTACAGGAACTTTTAGCAGATAGAAAGGCAGCTGTAAATGCAAAAGGTGGAAAAGTAAAATCAAAGAGAAATTACAGATTCAATACACCTGTATTTGTAATAATTGAAGAGGCACACGTATTCATTCCTAAAAATGAGGACGCAAAGGCGAAGTACTGGGCGGCAAAGATTGCTAGAGAAGGAAGAAAGTTTGGGCTTGGCTTAGGAATAGTATCACAAAGACCTAGAGATATTGAAGCCAATGTTTTGAGCCAAATGGGCTCACTTGCAGTAATGAAGATTGTACAGGAAGATGACCAGAGACAGATTGCATCTGCTGCCGAATCCATTAGTAGAGATTTCATTGCGCAACTTACATCATTGAATATTGGAGATGCGGTTCTTGTTGGCCAGTGGGTAAACCTTCCCGCAATAGTCCACATTGATGAAATGAAGGGAAAGAAAATTGGTTCTGATCAAAACGCAGTTGGTGAATGGGCTGTTGCAAAAAAAATTGATAGTGCAGGAACAAATTCAAGCCAAGATCTGGTTCAAAAGGATCTTTTGATGGATTAACATGCTATTTTCACATATTTCTGATACACATCTAGGACTACAGCAATATGGGCTGGAAGAAAGAGAACAGGATATCTATGATTCATTTAATCAAGGAATAGATATTTCAATAAAAGATCATGTGGATTTTGTAATATTTGCTGGAGACATCTTTCATACGCCAAACCCGAGCGGTACTGCAATCCTGCAAATGGCAAATGCACTAAAAAGACTGAAAGAAAATTCGATTGACTCGTTTTTCATTCTGGGTGAGCATGACATTAGTAGAATGCGTGCAACTCCTATACCATACGTCTACCATAATTTACAATTCTCCAAATATGTGGGAAATGGGAAACCTGTTTATCATAAGGATGTAATGATTACGGGATTTGATAAAATAAGGAAAAACGAACTTCAGTCATTTGAAGAAAAATTTAGGGATATTGATATTCTTGCAAAACAACACAATGGTCACAAGATTCTTGTATTGCATCAGGGAATCACGGAGATTAACCAATTTGCTGGAGAATTAAATTCTTCAGATTTACCAAAAAACTTTACTTACTATGCGATGGGACATTTGCACGATAAATCTGTAAAACAGTTTGAACAATTAGGGGGAACTCTTGCATATCCTGGATCAACAGAGATGACAACTAGTGAGGGAATAAAAGAAACTGAAAAAGGATTTTTTGAAGTAGACATTTCATCGCAAGAGGCAAAACCAAACTGGGTAAAACTAGATACTAGACCACAATTTTCTACAAAAATAGAATCTGAGGACCTGGACACCGCAATATCTACAATCTTAGAAAAAATATCTACATTTGATAAAAAGCCAATAGTTGAGGTTAAAATTATTGGTAAGAGTATTGAAAGAGACGTAATACAAACAAAAATTTCCCAAATAATTCCAAAAACATTGCATTGTTCTTGGAAGATGTTACAAACTGAAGATGCATCATCAGTTCTACTAAACAGACCTGCACGAATAGACGAAGAATTATTCAAACTTGCAGTAAATGCGTTAAAATCAGAAAAACTTGCAAATTTTGCTGTAAAGGAACTACTTCCACTCTTATCATCAGATCAACTAGACCAGGCCACACAGCTAGTGATTGAGAATTTTGAGCAATTCAAGAGGGGGAAAAAATGATTCGCAGTATAGAACTGGTTGACTTTCTAGCACATTCTAATACAAAATTAAAGTTTGACAATGGTGCCACCGTATTTGTTGGTGATAACGGTGCAGGAAAATCAAGTATCATAGATGCAATCACATATTCACTATTTGGAGAGCATACAAGAAAAAATAACAAAGGATTGATTAGAAGAGGCTCAAATCAAGGATTTGCAAAAATTGAATTTTCTGCTAATGGAAAAAACTATCAAGCTGTAAGAAAAATTGATTCCAAAGGAACTCTTACCGCACAGTTTGCGGAGGATGTGGATGGAAGATTAATTCCAATCGCAGAAGGGGAAAGAAAACAATTTGGGGAATCTATGACTATGCACGTTGAAAAAACACTAGGGATGAATTTTGAAAAATTAAGGGTTGCATCAATAGTTCAACAAGGGGAGCTCAGTTCAATCATAAAAGCAAAAGGAAAAGAATTCAAGGAGTTGTTAAATGCAATAATTGGTATTGATAAATTAGACACTGCATTATCTTCAATGAGAACTGTACAAAGGGAATTTAGAACTTCTATACAGGAAAAATTTGGTTATGATGACACACAGATTCAGCTTCTTGAAAATAAAATCACTGAATATGAAAATGAATCAAAAAATACACAACCTAAATTGGAGCAACTTGCAATAGAGAAGAAAGAACAAGAATTATTGATCTCAAGACTTGAAAAACAAATTCAGGATGACTCATCTAAGGAATCACAGCTAAAGGAATTGGAATCAAGGAAAAAGGAGTGGCGAGAATATTCCATGCATGTGATAAAATCAATCAAAAACGAGGTTGCTGAAAAAGAAGAAATTGTAAACGAATGTAAACCATGCTTTGCAATATCTAAAAACAGAAATGAGATTGAAACAAAAATTAATGAAAGTCAGAAAAAACTCTCTGCTATAGAATCCGAACTAAACAATTTGGAGAAAAAACAAGTGAGGCTTGAAGAGCATGAAGAACTTGCTGAAAAATTAGTATTAAAAGATGGAAAATGTCCAGTCTGTGACTCATCAGTTGACCATCTAAAGCCATTATTCCAAAAAAAGCACATAGAAGATGAAATTGAGGGAATAGAAAAGAAAATTACAGAATTAGAAAATGAAAAAAATGAACTCGAGCAAAATATTGAAAATCTTTCTAACGATCTAGAGAAAGCAAAAAAGGCTGAAACAATTCTTAGTACGCACAAAATCAAGAATGAATCACAATTAGAGGAAATTGTTGCAGAAATCAAGATGAAAATAAAGCAAATGCAAAAAATACCACTCACAGTTAATTCTGGTCAGTTGGTAGAAACTGCTACCCTAGATTCTCACGCAAAAACAATCTATGAGAATATTGTCTCACTTGAAACATCAACCAAGGGCTTTGATCAGCAGAAATTTCTCGAAAATATCCAATCAAGAGAATCTTCTAAACATAGATTAAGCCAGATTAATCAGGAATACGGAGAAATTTCTGGAAAGAACAAACAAGTAAAGATGGAACTGGATAAACTTGGTTCTACTCTAAAAGAGCTGAAACATGTTAAGGGGTATGTTACGGAACTCGAATTGATTCAAAAGAATGTTTACGAACGTGAGGGCCCCGTGAGTAAAAGCCTTCGTTCATGGGCATTAGATATAATTTCACAGAAGGCGTCAGAACACCTAGAAAATCTCAACACAAAGATTCAAAGAATTTCCCTATCAGAAAAAACACGCGATGTGAATATTTCATGTTATTCTAGAAATGCCATACTTGATCTTGAGTCACTTAGCGGTGGGGAACAGGTCAGTGTTGCTTTAGCATTAAGACTCGGTATGTCACATCTTCTAGGCGCATCAAATCTTAATTTTATGATACTTGACGAACCTACTGCCCATTTAGACAGTGAACGAAGAAAATCTCTTGTAAATGTTTTATCTCAATTAATAAATCTCAAAGACGATAATTCATCAATGCAATTCATTATCATAACTCACGACGCAGAAATATTTGATGACTCTTCTGTAGAAAACATCTACAAGTTTGAATCATCACCAGATGGAACTATAGTAAGTAGACTTTAGCCGCCAGTAAGTTTAGCAAATTTTTTATTCTTGCTCAACTTTTCCATAAACTCTAGATTAGACAGTGCAACAACTGCAGAGTCTCTCACCGGTTCGTCAGGATCATTCAATGCTTTCTCAAGAGTTTCCTTTGCAGATTTTGAACCAACAACACCCAATGCAATAGCTGCCTCATGCCGCACAAACATGCTAGAGTCATTTTTTGTTGCGTCCTCCAATGGTTCAATACCACTGCTGTAGCACATCTGTCCCAGTGAAAATGCAGCTTCATGTCTGACAAGTTCGTTTGTGTCATTTTTCAACACCTTTGCAATATACTCCACCTTATCCTCGCCTCCTATGTCAACAAGAATGCAAGTAGCACGACAACGAATTACATAGTCATCATGGTCTAAGAGTTTTACAAAATATTGTGTGTCCTTTTTTTCATAACGCTCCTCCATTTCTGTCAGAAGGTCTAGCCTTGCCTGAGTAACTACATTCATTCTGTATCGTTTGGAATCTTCATATATTATCTTATTTTTCAGTCAGTAAACTTTCGTCGCTTTGATTACAGCTGACACTACAGCTATGTAGAATAGCGTGGCAATTGCCTCGGAAACCAATGATGCTGCAAATGGTTCAACTGCTATTTCTAGAAAGTAAAACATCAGTGCCCATCTTATTCCGATATAGACTATCTCGCCTATCCCGAAAGATGAGGCTAGCTTGATCAATTCCTTTTTGATTAGTTGAGGTCTCATAGCCTGGTATCGCTTCTTATTGTCAAGATAGAACAGGCATCCGAAAAATCCAAAGAATACAGCATATCCTACGAGAATGGTTATTGTCGTATTGAGATAGCTCTCCTCTTCTGCGAGCATTTGGGCTACAAATGCCGAGATTAATGCAGATATTACACAACAGACAACAAGGTTCCTATTTAGCCTCAAAAGCTGTGGGTTTAGTTTCATCAGGGCACTTAGACTATCTTTAAATTAAATCTAAGCCAAATAGGTGTAAAACTGGGTGCGTAAGACAAAAAACACTCATTGATTAACATTAAAGCTAATCAATGAAATCGGTAAAAATTATGGCTAAAAAAATGCTAAAAATATCTAATTTATTAAAATTATTATAATTTTGTACCTAAAAACTACAGAAATTTATAGAAAAACCAGATGGCTGATAAGTGATTTACTTATATGTCTAAAAACATGCAATATACTTATGGCACAAATGCCAGCACTAATTCCAAAAGAGGTAGAAATCCAGAGATTGAAAAAAATCTGGCTTATCGTTATCTCAATGGGATCTACTGCAGCATCTGTAGAGGTTGACAACTTTGTTGACGGCTCTCTACACCAGACTTCTATTAGAGACAGCGCATTTACTCCAGCACATTGGTGGCTATACTCTCACTTTGTAGCTCTGCCATTGGGATGGGCGGCTGTTGCTATCTATGATAGAAAAGTTCCAATTCTCAGAGGACCAAACAACTCTATGAACACTGGACTCAAGATGACCATTCTTGGTTACTTGGCTACAATGTTTACGATTGGTATTAACGAGATGTGGCACTTTTGGTTTGTCGAAGAAATCTTCGCAGTACCAAACCACTGGATGTTTAACATGGGCGTAGTCGTAGCCTTTATGGGCGCTCTAGCATATGTAGTTAGAGTTTATGCAAGACTAGTCGAACTCGGTGCAGAAACACCAGGTGAGGACCCATATGTTGCAGAAATGTACAAGATGGCCTTAGAAGGCAAACTGTACAGCAGATCAATACCTTAGAA
>LUME01000743.1_pt1 | contig 15466 bp, 14 predicted proteins | sample 729951 | NCBI WGS metagenome assembly LUME01 (sample SAMN03860271, study PRJNA289734) | marine metagenome | biome: seawater column; feature: ocean; material: water; isolation source: Red Sea water column Station 34 - depth 200m | place: Saudi Arabia: Red Sea | collected 2011-10-15 | depth 200 m | reverse complement strand
TTTTTCCATAGCTGTTAACCCAAAAAGGGTGCGTATTCTATAGCACTACGAATTTAAAGAAACCAGAAATTCTGAAAGAGAGGCTAAAGCAATATCTATATCTTCAACATTCTCTATACCACCTTGAGAAAAATCTGCACGTCCGCCACCACTGCCCCCTAGAAGATTTACCATATGGTCCATCACTTTTCTTGCATCTACTTTTTCTAAATCTTTATGCCTAGCGATAACGATAGGAATCTTATCTTCGAAAATAGAAATCAGCACAATTAAAGAATTTTTCTCTTTATTTCTAAGCTGGTCAGCAGCTTCTCGTAACGCAGATGAATCTAGGCCCTCCATTTTGTGGGCAAAGACTTTTATGCCTTCAATTGCTTCAGATTCAAGTGATAAGTCTGAAGCTGTAGCAGACAAATTAGTTGATTTAAGTTTGTCTACTTCTTGTTTGAGTGATTTATTAGTTTCAATGAGTTGGGATACTTTTTCTGAAACCTGTTCTGAAGAAGTATTCAGCTGGAGAGCTAGTGAGTCTAAATTATCATGACTGTCTTGTGAAAGATTTAGAGCAGCTTCCCCTGTTAGAGCTTCTATTCGACGCACACCTGCAGAAATGCTAGTTTCTGCCATTACCTTAAAATAACCTATGTCCCCTGTTCTTTGAACATGAGTACCACCGCAAAGTTCTACAGAGAAATCGCCTCCCATAGACAATACCCTTACTTGCTCAGCATATTTATCCCCAAAGAAAGCTAAGGCTCCTTTCTTTTCAGCTTCTTTGATGGGCATGGTTTCAGTGGTGGCTTCACTATTAGCTCTTATTTCTGCATTAACTATTGCTTCAATTTGTTTTATCTCTTACCAAAGACCCTCTTTGTTCTACATGATCGCCCAAAACAGTTCTTAAAGCAGAGTTAAGGAGGTGGGTTGCAGAGTGATTTAATACAGTTTTATTTCTAGCCTGCAGATTTATCTTCGCAACAACTGAATCTCCTTTAGAAATGCTTCCTTTAGACAAGGATCCAACATGACCAACATGATCTCCAATCTTTTGTGTATCTTTTATTTCAAATTCAAATTTATTTCCAGTCAGCACACCAGAATCTCCAACTTGGCCTCCCGATTCTGCGTAAAAAGATGTCTTATCCAGAATTACAACAGCCTCTTGGTTTTTCTTTAATTTTTCTTGTGCTTTACCATCTGAAAGAGAAACCAATTCTACTATTTTTGCCTTAACTTCATTTTTTTCATACCCAACGAACTTAGTGCTACCTTTTAAATTTAATGATTCTGGAATAACTGATCTAAAAGCACTTGCTTCTCTTCCTCTTTCTTTTTGTTTAGCCATGGCTTCTTCATACCCTTTTAAATCAACCTTCAGGTTATTCTCTCTAGCAAAATCTGCTGTCATATCAGGGGGAAAACCGTAAGTATCATACAACCTAAAAATGAGCTCCCCTGAAATAGTTTTTCCTTTCAAGTTATTAACTTCTCCTTTTAAAAGGTCCATACCTTGGACCAAAGTTGAAGCAAATTGTTCCTCTTCTTGAAGAATATTAGCCTTTATAAGTTTGCTATTTTTTTTCAAAATTGGGTAAGCATTACTCATTTGTTTCACTAAAGTTGGCACCATAGAAGACAGTACTGGTTGCTTTGATCCTAGCTTGTCAGCGTGTCTCAATGCACGTCTTATTATTCTTCTTAACACATAACCCCTTCCCTCATTGGAAGGACTGATTCCATCTGCTACTAGAAAAGCACTAGCTCTTAAATGGTCTGCAATAACTTTTAAAGAAGGATCATTTAAGTCTTTAGTGCCACAGATACTTGCAGCTTCTTTGATTAAAGGTGTAAATAAGTCTGTTTCAAAATTATCATGCTTTCCTTGCAATACCGCTGCCATTCTTTCTAAACCCATTCCTGTATCCACACAAGGATTTGGAAGAGTATTTAAAGTGCCGTCTTTTGAACGATCAAACTGTGCGAAAACTAAATTCCATATTTCTATAAATCTATCGCCTGGATCTGAGCCCATAGCGGGCGGAGATCCTTCTACTTGAGAACCATGATCGTAGTATATTTCGCTGCAAGGGCCACAAGGACCCGTGTCTCCCATGGTCCAAAAATTTTCTTCTTCATCGAGCCTAGAAATTCTTTCTCCAGGAATTCCTATTTCTTCTTTCCATATGGCTTCTGATTCATCATCATCTTTAAAAACTGTTACCCACAGCTTATCGGCAGGAAGAGAATATTTATTGGTTAATAGCTCCCAAGCAAACTCAATAGCTTCCCTTTTGAAATAATCTCCAAAGCTAAAATTACCTAACATCTCAAAAAAAGTGTTATGCCTAGCCGTGTACCCTACATTTTCTAGATCGTTATGCTTTCCTCCCACTCGTAAGCATCTTTGAGAGCTTACAGCTCTTGTATAAGGTCTTTTTTCCACTCCCAGTAAGACATCTTTAAAAGGAACCATGCCTGCATTGGTAAACAACAATGAAGGGTCATTTTGAGGGATTAAAGAACCGCTATCGACTAATTCATGGTCCTTTGATATGAAATAGTCTAAGTAAGTTTTTCTTATTTGCTTGGTTTTCACACTAATCTCAAAAGCTTAAACTTCTAAAAAATCTCCGCAAAGAAGTTCTTCATTGACTGCCAGGATCTTTCATTCGCAGACTTGTTGAACTGAGTACCCAGATTTGGATCATTTGCATCCGGATTGGTAAAGGCATGATAGGTTCCCCCATAACTATGTAATTGCCAATCTGCATCTGCTTCGGTCATTTCTTTTTGAAATGTATCAACCATATCAAGCGGCACCATTGGATCTCTTTCTCCATGCAAAACTAAGACTTTAGCCTTGATCCCTTTTTCTGAAATATCAGAAGGCATCAAAAGACCATGAAAACTCACTACTCCACTTAAATCTTCTCCAGACCTAGCCAGATCAAGTACAACTAATCCTCCAAAGCAGTACCCGATTGCGGCAGCTCGACTCGAATCAACCCCTGGTAAGCTCTTTCCGTAATTTAAGGCCGAAACAATACGATCCTTCAACATGTCTCTATCACTTACTAGTGGTGTCATCAGCGATTCATTTTCAGCTGTATCTGCTCCTACTTTTCCATTTCCGTACATATCTACAGCAAATCCAACATACCCTAAAGCAGCAAGATCTTCAGCCCTTTGATGAACAAATTCATCTTTACCAGCCCAAGTATGTACTATTAATACTAAAGGGGCATTCTCAGCATCTGGAAAAGCTACATAACCCTTTAAATCAATGTTTTTGGCTTGGTAATTAACTGTTTCTGGCTTCATAAATTAGTCCTCCACTTTAGTTAATTCTACTTTAAATCTTTTGTAATTCTGCACGTAATGCTGGGCAGAAAGCAACAATCCCTTCTTTTTATCTTCATCTAGGGATCCTTTAATTTTTCCAGGTGAACCCATGACAACCGATCCATCGGGTACTTCCATGCCTTCAGTGACTAAAGCATTGGATGCAATTAAACAACCTGATCCTATTTTTGCACCATTTAATACCACCGCGTTTATGCCAATTAAACTCCCATCTCCTATGCTACATCCATGAAGCATAGCTTGATGACCTATTGTTACATCTTTTCCTATTTCTACCGGAAAACCCAAATCAGTATGGACGACTGCCCCATCCTGAACATTACTGCCTTCTCCCACAGTAATCAGCTCTGTATCACCTCTTAAAACAGCACCAAACCAGACACTGGCATCTCTACATAACTTGACCTTGCCTAATACTATAGCTGTCTCGGCAATGTAAAAATTATCTCCGTCTGTCTCAACAGAATATTCCCCTAGGTCAAACTTCATCCTTCCTCTCCCTCTATTTTACTAGGTAAAGACATATCAATCTTCGCATCTAGAGCTCTATTCAAAAAATTAACTGTAATCATAGCGGTTAAGCCCCAAATTACGTAGGAACTATACTTGTAAGCAGGCATATAAAAAGTCTCTCCGTTTCTATTCACTTCATCATTTCTATATCTTTTGTCCTTTAAAAGAAAAGAAAGTGGCACTTTAAAACATGCCTCGATTTCTTCTGAGCTCGTATTAAGCTCGACATCGCCGGGAATAACACCCACAAAGGGTGTAACACTGACATTAAACCTACTAACCATAGTATCTAGAGATCCTAAAATTTTTACACAATTTTGTGGTAAGCCAATCTCTTCTTCTGACTCCCTTAAAGCAGTCATTATCAAAGAAGTGTCTGATTCTTCTTGCATTCCACCAGGAAAAGAAACCTCTCCTTGATGAGAAGAAACTTTATTTGACCTTAAAGTGTAGATGACTTCAGGGTTTTCTTCATCAGTTAGGGCTATAAGTACAGCTGCTTTAGGTAAATCTGATTTAGGATCAGATTGTTTCAATGACAACTGATCTAGCCAAGTTGATTCTTTATTATTTAGGTTTTCCTCTATTTTTTTGAGCATGGATAGTTAATTTTTAATTTACATAATAGTTTATACTTCCGAAAATCAAATCAAAAATAATCCTTAATAAATGAAATATTGCAGCAGTTGTGGCAGTGAGGTCGAGCTTAAGATTCCAGAAGGTGACAATCTGCCGAGATATTGCTGCACCAGTTGCGACGATATTCATTATCAAAACCCTAAAATTGTGACTGGCACCTTACCCATAAAAGAAGAAACGATTCTTTTGTGTAAAAGGGCTATTCATCCTAGACAGGGTTTATGGACTTTGCCTGCAGGGTTTTTAGAAAATGGAGAAACCGTAGAGCAAGGAGCCTTCCGAGAAACTCTTGAAGAAACAAGTACTGAGGTAAAGATGGATCATCTTTATGCAATTTTTAATATCCCTCAGATCAGTCAAATCTATATGCTTTTTTTAGCAGAGGTTATTGCAGAAGACTTTGGTCCAACTTCTGAAAGTCTTGAGGTAAGACTATTTGAAGAAGACAGCATTCCTTGGGAAGAGCTTGCTTTCCCATTCGTGCCTTTGGTCCTTAAGCATTATCTGAATGACAAGAAAAATAACAAATTTGATTTAAGAATTGAGACCATAGAAAGGCCAGCTAAAAAACCTAATTAATAAACTCTCTGGCATTTAAAAAGAATTTAATCCAAGGACTGTATTCACCCCAATCCTCTGGTTTCCAAGAATGTTGTACAGATAAAAATGATCTTTCTGGGTGTGGCATCATTAAAGTTATTGTTCCTAAAGTATTTGTTACTCCTGCTATACCTGACAAAGAGCCGTTCGGATTATTTGGATAAGCTTCTGTTGTCTGGCCTTCATCATCAGCATAAGTTATAGGCACTAATCCTTGACGAATTAATTTATCTATTTCACTTCTAGCTAAACTGATTTGACCCTCTCCGTGTGCCACTGCTACCGGCAAAACCGAATTTTCCATGTCTTTAAAAAAGATTGAAGGTGATTTATTAACCAGCAATTGGGTTAATCGTGCTTCGAACTTTTCAGATTCATTTCTAACAAACCTGGGCCACAAATCAGTGTCAGGTATAAGCTCTGACAGAAGTGCCAACATTTGACAGCCGTTACAAACTCCCAAAGTAAATACGTCGTCTCGACTGAAATAATTTGTGAAATCTAAACTTAATTTATCATTGTAAAGAATACTAGTAGCCCAACCTTCCCCTGCTCCCAATACATCACCGTAAGAAAATCCCCCGCAAGCCACTAAACCATTAAATTCCTCTAACTTTCTCTTACCCTTTATTAAATCTGTCATATGAACATCAATACAAGAGAATCCCACCCTATCAAAAGCAGCTGCCATTTCTACTTGCCCATTAACACCTTGTTCTCTAAGTATTGCGATTTGAGGTTTTTTAGGTGAAGCTATTAATTTTTTTGGGATTTCAAATGAAACCTTGGGATTTAATCCTTCTCTTTTGTCGTCAGTATCAAATAAATACTCGTCTTCAGCAGTCTTAGGGTTGTCTCTAAGAGATTGCATTTTATGGCTCACGAAGTTCCATTCTTTAAGAAGATCACTTAACTTCCATTCGAAAGCCAAACTCTCATTTTGAAAAACTTTGATGTCCTTTGACTCATTTGGTGAAGCAATTCTATAAATATGATCTTTTAAACCTGCTTCAGAAACTAAATTGATAACCTCTTCTGTATTTTCGGTTGGAACTTGAATTACCATTCCCAATTCTTCATTAAATAAAAAATCTAGTATTTGTTTATTAGTTTCGCAACCTTCGTCTAGCCTTATACCAAGTCCACTTCTTCCACAAAAAGCCATCTCTAGGAGACTACAAATTAAACCGCCGTCAGATCGGTCATGGTAGGCGATAATCTTCTTTTCTTTTATAAGTTGATGAATAACTTTTACTAAATTAGGCATTTCATTTACACATTCAACATCCGGAACGGAGTGATTGCTAAATTTACTTCTTTAAGCGGGGCAAAAGCTGAAACTATTAGAGATAGAGGAGAAGTGACTGAATGTTCATTCTTTTCTTCATCACGCCAACTAGTAGCCATGGATAAAGAATCTTTACCTACAGGTATACATATATCCCATTTGGGACAAAGATCCATACCAACTGCCTCAACTGCTTCATAAAGATCTTGATCTCCTTTTAACTTATCTGGTGCACCCATCCAATTTGCAGAAATTTTTATGTCTGAAAGTTTCTCTATTCCCGAAGATACGATGTTGGTAACTGCTTCACCTACTGCCATCCTAGAAGCAGCTTTCGAGTTAATAATTGCACAAGGGGTTTTTTCACCAATTGCCATTGCCTCTCCAGTGGAGGATGAAAAACCAGAAAGAGTTACAGAATTATCTGCCACTGGAACTTGCCAAGGACCTACCATTTGATCCCGTGATATTAAACCTGTTATAGATCTATCCCCAATTGTTATCAGAAAGCTCTTGCTGCCTACAGTTGGATGTCGCAAAACATTTCTTAGTAAAGAATTAATATCTTGATCAAGAGTTTTGGACTCAATAATTTCTTCCTTTTCTCTTTTAAACTTCCTGACTAATTTTGGTGTATTTCCAAAAAGAGTCTCAAGAGGGATATCTATTGGATAATTATCAAATAATGAATCATGTACTTTCAGGTCATTTCCTTCCGTTATTTCCCCTAAAACCGCGACAGGGCACCTTTCCCTATCACATATATCTAAGAATCCTTTTAACTCTTTAGTTTCTATTGCCATTACGTATCTTTCTTGAGATTCATTGCACCAAATCTCCATAGGCGACATATCAGGTTCGGCATTTGGTATGTCTCTAAGTTGTATCAGCCCTCCATGCCCACTATCTTTTATTAATTCTGGTATAGCATTAGATAGACCCCCTGCACCTACATCATGAATAAATAAAATGGGATTAGAGTCTCCTCTCTGCCAGCAATTATCAATAACCTCTTGGCACCTTCTTTCCATTTCGGCGTTATCTCTCTGAACAGAAGCAAAATCTAAGTCCAGTTCAGCTTCGCCAGATAACAAAGAGGATGCAGAACCACCACCTAACCCGATTAGCATAGCCGGTCCACCCAAAACAATTAGTTTAGAGCCAACCGGTACTGGACTTTTCTTCACATGAGAGTCTCTTATGTTGCCTAAACCTCCCGCAAGCATAATAGGTTTGTGATAACCATAAGTATTCTCATCAATTTTCATTTCAAAGGTACGGAAGTAACCCAAGATATTAGGTCTGCCGAATTCATTGTTGAAAGCAGCTGCTCCGATTGGGGCTTCTAACATTATCTGTAAAGGTGAACAAATTCGATCGGGTTTATTTTCTTTCCCTTCCCATTTTTCTTCAAAATTAGGAATCCTTAAATTTGAAACACTAAAACCGCACAGACCTGCTTTTGGTTTCGCTCCTCTTCCAGTAGCGCCTTCATCCCTAATTTCTCCACCCGAACCTGTGGAAGCACCTGGAAAAGGCGAAATGGCAGTTGGATGGTTATGCGTTTCTACTTTTGTTACCAAATGTATTGGCTCTTCTTCAGCTTTATAGATAGATGCAGGATTTGGAAAAAACCTCTTAGCTTTATGGCCCTTTAGTATTGCAGCGTTATCTTCATATGCCGAAAGGACTCCATGGGGACTTTTTTTATAAGTATTACGGATCATGTCAAAAAGGCTCATTGAATGAGTTTGACCATCTATTTCCCACTCAGCATTAAAAATCTTGTGCCGACAATGTTCAGAATTTGCCTGAGCAAACATCATAAGTTCAGCATCAGTCGGATTTGATTTTTTTTCTAAGTAACTGTTGTACAAATAATCAATCTCTTCTTCACTTAAAGCCAAACCCAAAGAGCTATTTGCTTCTTGTAAGGACTTTTTTCCTTTTTCCAGGATATTAATTCTAAGAACTGGCTTGGGTTGAGTTTTTTTGAATAATTTCTGAGCATCAGCAACCGTTGTGATGACAGCTTGGGTCATTCGATCATATATTTTTTGACCTATTTCAATAATTGATTTTTCTTTCAAATCAGATTGAGTATCCAAGGAAAAACATAAGCCTTTTTCAATTCTTTTAAGAGGTTTAAGGCCTGCATTAGAAAGAATGTCTGTAGCTTTTGAAGACCAAGGCGAAATAGTACCTATTCTAGGAATCAAAATAAATTGATCTGCCTTTAGCTCTTTCTTAACGATTTGAGCCTTTAAAATTTTACTAAGTCTGTCTTCTGTTTGAATTCTTAATTCTTTACTCTCCTCTGATAAAGAACAAAAGAAAAAATCTTCGCAATTTATTGAATTGATGTCAGGAAAATCTCTTTTAATAAGTTCTACAAGAGCTTTTAATCTAAACTCAGAAAGACCTTGTTGCCCCTTTAAAGCAACGAATGAGGAAAGCTCGTCTTTCGTTGAAACCATTGAGTTTTGAGGGGCGTATTATAGATTAAGCAAAGAAATACAAAAACCACTTTATATTGTGTTGTTTTAAGTTATTGAACACAATATATAGTGATTAATCATAAATTGTTATTTATAATTACCCGCCCAAGAGGGGTATTTTTTGTTTTGAACAAGATAAGATTGGTTTCCTTTTTTGGTCTTCTAGTTATCGCCTTATTGGGTCTTGATAATTCCGTTGTTTCGTTCAACTCTAACAACACAGTTTATCTAGAAGAAGAATTAAATCTAATGTGGAAGGAACAGGACCCTGCCGGAAAAGAGATCTTTGTAGCACGCATGAATCAAAGGCTACCTGAGTGGGTAAATTTATTTAAAGAAGCAGCTAGCCAAACAGATCAGCACTGGACTCTTCTAGCTGCAATCAGTTATCAAGAATCACATTGGGATCCTAAAGCCATCTCAAAAACTGGAGTCCGAGGACTAATGATGCTTACCCAAAAAACAGCTAGGGAAGTAGGTATAACTAAAAGAACTGACCCTAAGCAAAGTGTGATGGGTGGTTCTATTTACTTTCAGAGTCTTTTAGAAAGACTCCCTGAATCTATTCCTAGACAAGATAAACTTTGGATTGCGATTGCTGCTTACAATTTAGGTTTTAGCTACTTAAAAGAAGCCAGAAAGAAGACACTAAATACCAATGGAAATGCTAATAGCTGGACTGAAATCTGCAATACTTTAATTCTTATGGCAAAAGAAGAAGATGACCCCTCTATGGCTACCAGAATTAATGAGGCTGTAGACTATGTACAAAATGTTCAGCTCTACTATAGGACTCTCTCGGTTAATAAAAGGAATTCTTCTATTTAACTTAGTTAAGACATAAATAACTTTTCTTTTAGTTCAGTCACTCTATCTCTGTGAGCTGCAGCCTCTTCAAATTCTAGATTTTTAGCATGCTTATACATCAGGTCTTCTAAAAGAGTAATTTCTTTTCTAATTTGATCAGGGTCATTAAGCTCCTGAAGTGGAGTAAATTTAAATATATCAAGAGATTTTTTCTTACTCTTAGCTTGCCCTCTCTTTCTTGTTGACCTTGCTCCTTCCATAATGTCTAGTACAGATTTTTTTATTCCTTTAGGAGTTATGGAGTGTTCCTTATTAAAGTCTTCTTGAACTTTTCTTCTTCGACTAGTTTCATCAATGGCCCTTTGCATTGAGCCAGTAATCTTGTCAGCATAGAGAATGGCTCTGCCAGAAATATGTCTTGCTGCCCTTCCAATTGTTTGTATAAGAGAGACATCAGATCTTAAAAATCCTTCCTTATCAGCATCTAAGATAGCAACCAAAGCAACCTCCGGAATATCTAGGCCTTCCCTTAATAAGTTGATGCCCACAAGAACATCAAATTCTCCTAGCCTGAGATCTCTAATGATCTCTATCCTTTCCACTGTGTCTATGTCGGAGTGCAAATACCTAACTCGAATTCCATTTTCATCTAAGTAGTCAGTCAGATCTTCTGCCATTCTCTTGGTTAGCACAGTAACTAAAACCCTTTCATTCTTAGGTGCATATCTTTTCATATTTTCCTGGAGTCGCGGAAACAAAGATTCTTTGACCCGATAGCATTTCCCATTCATCAAACCTTAACGGCCTATTATCCAAAGCAACTGGAAGACGGAACCCGTAATCAACCAGAGTTTGCTTTCTAGAACGATCTCCTCGAAACATACCGCCTAATTGTGGTAACGAAACATGAGATTCATCTATAAAAACCAGAGTGTCTTCAGCAAGATAGTCATATAGAGTTGGTGGTGGCTCTCCCGGTTGTCTATCAGAAAGAAATCTAGAATAATTTTCAATTCCTGTACAAAACCCGAGTTCCTGTAACATCTCTATATCATATAGAGTGCGTTGCTCCAGCCGTTGTGCTTCAACCAGTCTATTTTCTTTGTTTAACTCGTCTAGTCTGGTCACCAATTCTTCTTTAATAAATTCAACCGCCTTCAAAATTCTATCCCTAGAGGTGACGTAGTGAGACTTTGGATAAATTGTTGCTCTGGGAACATCCCTAATAACTTCTCCCGTTAACGGATCAAAGTATTTTAATGATTCTATTTCATTACCAAATAGCTCTATTCTCAAAGCTTCTTTTTCTGAATCAGCAGGAAAAACATCTATGACATCCCCACGCACTCTGTATACAGATCTTCTAAAATCTGCTTCATTTCTTTCATATTGCAACTCGGCCAGTCTTCTTAGAAGTGTCCTTTGGTTTATTTGCTCTCCACGATCTAAGTGAATAACCATTTGGAAATACCTTTTAGGATCTCCTAACCCATAAATTGCTGATACTGATGCTACTATCACAACATCCCTTCTTTCCATGACAGCTTTAGTTGCTGATAAACGCATCTGGTTTATGTGTTCATTTATGGAAGCATCTTTTTCAATGTAAATGTCTGTGGTAGGAACATATGCTTCAGGTTGATAGTAATCGTAATAAGATACGAAATACTCAACCGCATTGTTTGGTAAGAATTCCTTAAATTCTCCATACAATTGGGCAGCTAAGGTTTTATTGTGCGCCATAACAATTGCAGGCCTCTGAAGCTCCTCAATTACTTTTGCCATAGCAAATGTTTTCCCTGATCCGGTGACACCCAGTAAAGTTTGATTAAGGAGACCGCTATTGACTCCCTCAACTAACTCTTTAATGGCCTTAGGTTGATCGCCTGCAGGATTAAAATCTGATATGACTTGTAGTTCTTTAGACATAAGCTTTATTAGAAATTTATTATAAGCTTTGAAGTAGTTATAATTAACATATTCCCCGATAGCTCAGTTGGTAGAGCAAATGACTGTTAATCATTGGGTCGCTGGTTCGAGCCCAGCTCGGGGAGCCAAATTGTAAGGGGCCTAGTATTTAAGGCCCCAAAATAAAAAAATGCCTTCAAGACTTTTTAATCCAAATACTGAAGAACCATTCACTCTCAGCAGATCTAGAGTAGATAACTTCCTTGAATGCCCAAGGTGTTTTTATTTAACTAACAGACTTGGAATAGCCAGACCTTCAACCTTTCCATTCAACCTTAATAACGCAGTCGATGAACTTTTAAAAAATGAATTTGACGGTTACAGAAAGAAACAGAAACCGCACCCAATCCAAGTAGAACATAATCTAAATGCCATCCCCTATGAACATCCAGAACTAGATAATTGGAGAGAATCTCTTAGAAACGGAGTAAAAAGATTCCATGAACCTACAAATCTGATTCTGAGGGGAGGTATTGATGACGTTTGGATAGATAAAAAAACAAATAAACTAATTGTTGTGGACTATAAAGCTACCTCTAAAAAAGGGGAAGTAACTTTAGACGCCGACTGGCAAATTGGCTATAAGAGGCAAGTGGAATTTTACCAATGGCTATTTCGGGGTAATTCTTTCGATGTATCTGATACGGCCTATTTCGTTTATTGTAATGGGATAAAAGATAAAAGTGAGTTCAATAACCGACTAGAATTCAAAGTTAAGCTAATTCCTTATATAGGAAACGATGAGTGGGTTGAACCCACCTTGAAAGACCTCAAGTATTGTCTTTTAGCAGAAGAACCTCCAAAGGCTGCTGATAATTGTAGCTACTGTAGATTTGTTACTAAAAATCTTACTGTTTAACTATCTTCTTCTCCAGAAGGTGCCTTCTTTTGAATCTTCCAAAATAATGTTTTTTTCTAATAACTGATCTCTTATCTCATCTGCTTTTGAATAATCCCCTTCATCTCTTGATTTTTCTCTTTCGTCTATAAGTGCTTGAACTTCTGATTCGTTCATTTCTGCACCTGATTTAAGAAATATTTCAGGGTCTTGTTCCAATAACCCTAGAGAATTAGATAAATTGATTAATTCCTTAGCCAATACTTTGGTCTTTTCTATATCACCGCTCTCTTTTAATTTGTTAATTGTTTTAGCTAGATCAAATAGAACTGATAAGGCTTCTGGCACATTAAAATCATCATCCATAGCTTCTTGAAACTGCCCTGTATGTGAACCTCTAGAAAGTTCATCAGTTAAGGAAATATCAACATCGTGAATTGCTGTGTAAAGCCTTTCCAAAGCTGCCTTAGATTCTACTAAAGCTTCTTCTGAATAGTTTATTGGGCTCCTGTAATGACTTGAAAGTAAGAAGAATCTAAGGACTTCATAAGGATAATCCTTTAAAGCATCTCTTATGGTAAGGAAGTTATCTAAGGATTTAGACATTTTTTCTTTATCTATTCTTAGAGGCCCCGTATGCATCCAGTACTTAGCAAAGTTATTTCCTGTAGCAGCCTCTGATTGTGCTATTTCATTTTCATGGTGTGGGAATTTGAGATCTGAACCTCCTGCATGAATATCAAAGGTATCCCCTAAGGCATCCATACTCATAGCAGAGCACTCTATGTGCCAACCAGGTCTGCCTTTTCCCCAAGGAGAATCCCAAGTTAGATTTTCATCTCCTTTTTTCCATAAAACAAAATCAGCAGGATTTCTTTTTTCTTTGTCTATTTCAATTCTTGCTCCTGAAAGAATTTCATCCAACTTTTGATTAGATAATTTTCCGTACTCTGGAAAAGACTCCACTGAGAAATAAACATCCCCACCGTCATGGTAGGCATAACCTCCTTCTATTAACCTACTAATCAGGTCAAGTATTATTTGGATGTTTTCTGTTGCTCTTGGTTCCTTGTCAGGTGAAATCATTCCCAAGGCATTAAAATCAGAGGTCATTCTTTCAATATATCGATCAGTTAAAACAGAAGGTTCTTGGTTTGTTTCTTTGGCTCTTTGCAAAATTTTGTCATCGACATCAGTTATATTCCTGATGTATTTAACTTCTATATTTCTAGACCTAAGGTATCGAACAATCATGTCAAAGGATAAGAAAGTTCTGGCATGGCCTATATGACAATCATCGTAGACTGTCATTCCACAGACATAGATACTGATTTTTCCTTTCTCAAATGAATCTAAATCTTCTTTTTTTCCGGTTAAAGAATTAAAAACTTTCATGGTCTCTCAGTGGTTATCCAATTATTACAATGGAAGCAAGTCTATAAAGTTCGTATTATATCGTTCCAGATTAATCAATTAGTAGAAAATGAAGAAACTAGCGTTAATTATTGGCCTAATCTTACTAATTTTAGGTATATTTTGGCTTGTTCCGTTATTAGAAAAAGAAAAGGAGATAAAAGTGGTAACTTTTGAAACAACTATGGGCTCTATCGCTATAGAGTTATTTGAAGACGATGCACCCATTACAACTAAAAATTTCTTAGATTATGCAAATAGTGGTTTTTATGATGGAACTCTCTTCCATAGAGTTATACCAGGCTTTGTAATTCAAGGAGGAGGATTAGAAACAGGAATGAAGAACAAGTCAGGAAACCCTCCTATTGAGAACGAAGCAAATAACGGACAAAAGAACTTAAAATGGAGTCTGTCTATGGCACGAACAAGCGATCCACATTCAGCTACTTCACAATTTTTTATAAATCTTGAAAATAACTCTAGTCTAGATCATACCGCTGAAACCCCACAAGGATGGGGCTATGCTGTTTTTGGTACCGTGATTGAAGGCTTTGAAACCGTTGAAGCCATTGCTGCAGTTGCAACAGGCAGCTCAGGTGGTCATCAAGATGTACCGCTTGAAGATATAACTGTTCAAAAGACAAAAGTAACAAAAGAGTAAAACTTATGGCTTATTGCTTCATTTCTGACCTTCATCTTCAAGAAGAAAAGCCTAAAGTGACAGAAGCTTTTTTATCTTTTCTAGATACAACTGCAAGAGAAGCTCAACACCTTTATATTCTGGGTGATCTTTTTGAAGTATGGATTGGAGATGATTTTAAGAGCGAGCTTTCACATCTAATAAAAGAAAAGTTATTACTTCTTAAAGCTACTTCTACATCTGTTTTTGCTATGCATGGAAATAGAGACTTCTTAATAGGTGAGAGATTTTGTGAAGATACCGGAATAACTCTACTTGATGATCCTTACAAGCTAGATCTTTTCGGAAAAGCTACCTTGTTAATGCATGGAGACTTACTTTGTACTAAGGATGTCGATTACCAAGAATTTAGAAATACGAGCCGCAATCCACAGTGGAGAAAAGAATTCCTAGACAAGCCCATTGAAGAAAGAGAGAGAATGGCTGAGGCATTGAGACTAGATAGCAAAGAAGCCACTAACTTAAAGAAAGATGAGATTATGGATGTGACTCCCGAAGCAGTAGAGGAAATTATGACTTTACATAATGTAGAACTTCTAATTCACGGCCACACACACCGCCCCAAAGTTCACTCACTTGAAATCAATGAGACCCCTGCACAAAGAATTGTTTTGGGGGATTGGGATAAATCGGCTTGGTATATCTGGATGGATAATAAATCTTGTGAACTTAAAGAGTTTCCTATTGCTTAACTCTATTCTGTAGAAATAATCCCAAAATAATTAAAATCAATGCCAATAAAAATCTTGGGTCACTAAAGTAAAGAGCTGTTTCAACAGGATAAGCTATGGTTTTCTCCAATGCGGCCACTTTAAAGTCATGCTTACTTAGCATATTGG
>LUME01000925.1_pt1 | contig 15478 bp, 12 predicted proteins | sample 729951 | NCBI WGS metagenome assembly LUME01 (sample SAMN03860271, study PRJNA289734) | marine metagenome | biome: seawater column; feature: ocean; material: water; isolation source: Red Sea water column Station 34 - depth 200m | place: Saudi Arabia: Red Sea | collected 2011-10-15 | depth 200 m | reverse complement strand
AACACCATCTCTGAACTGGACAACGCTTGCAGCAGTTTCAAGATTCACCTGATGCACAATTCCAACTCCCGGAGGATAGACATTAAAATTATCAAAAGCCTGCTTGCCCCATTTGAGAAATTTATAACGTTCTCTGTTGCGTTTAAACTCAATTTCCATGTTTTTCCTGAGTGCATCAGAACTTCCAAATACATCAACTTGTATTGAGTGGTCGATTACCAGGTCAACAGGAACACGCGGGTTAATTACTTCCGGATCACCATTCATTTCAACCACAGCTGACCTGAGCGCGGCTAGATCCACAACCGCGGGAACTCCGGTGAAATCCTGTAAAATGACTCGAGTTGGCCTGTACGGAATTTCTTTAGAAGACTTTTCTGACGGATTCCAGTTGGCCAGCAATGTTACATCCTCCGGACTAGTATTATATTTATCAACATTTCGAAGGGTCTGCTCCAGTAAAATACGGATAGAAAATGGCAGTCTGTCTACAGATCCGATTCCCCTTTTCTGCAATTCTTCCAAACTGTAAATTGAAGCTCTGCCTTCTCCACTTTCAAAATTAATTAAGCTTCCAAAATTGTTATCTTACATTACTCTTTTTAAGGAATAAATAAGTGTTCAATAATCCTTGAGAAATCATCATTCATTTCAAACTATGATCATATATCAAGTAAAAGTACGTCTGGAAATGTATGTAGATTCTGAAGAAATTTCAAGTTTTTAGATTTGAAATAAGGATTCATTGTTGAACAGCATCTATCAAATGAATGATCAATAATGATGCTTCGATCCTTGAAGCCTTTATGAAAATGAGTGATAATATACAGATTAAAAAAGAGTTTAATCCAATGTATTCGTTCCTGAAATAAATTATTCATCATGCTAAAACCCCTTTCATTAATTACCATTATTTTATTATTCGTCGGTGGAGGAATGTATTTTTTTCATGAAGACTCCTTCATAACAAAATCACAAAAATCCAGTCTCAGTGGTCAGAAGTTATTAGAAAAGCTTGACACAAAAACTCTTGATCAAATAAAAATTTTCGGTCTTGGATCTGAAATTAATTTGGTTCAGTTACAAGGAGGAGGTTGGCAAGAGAAGATCTCTAATTATGAAGCAGATATCGCCCCAATTCAAGATTTTCTAATCAATTTATCACAAATAAGTCTGGGTAATATGGTTACTGATAACCCTGAGCATCATGAACGGTTCCAGTTGTTAAACCCTCCGGATAACATTGAAGAATGGGAAGAGGGTCGTCATGGATTTTCAGTAAACCTGTTACGTGGAGATGGAACTTCAGTATTGAGTTTACTGCTGGGAAAAGAACTCAGTAACGGCCAAGGACAGTACATACGGCAGGCAGGGTCAAACAAGATATATTTGATTCCTGAACGATTGTCTGTTTATTCTGAAGTGGATGATTGGCTGAGAAAAGATTTACTTGCTTTGGAATCAAATCAAATAAAAAGTCTGGAACTTCAGAGTGGCGACAACATTTCAGTTTCACTCAGTCGAGGTGATGCAGAGACAGCCTGGGTGTCAGTGCCCGAAAAATCCAACTTTAATGATTCAGAAAAAATAAACAAGGTACTGGACAGACTGGGGGACCTTACTTTTTCAAAATTACTTAAAAAATATGTCCTGTCACAGGAATTAACTGATTCTCCCGCAAAAGAGGAATCTTTATCAATTGCATTGTTTGATGGTCGTGTTTATTCACTGAATTTCAGTAAAAAAGAATCTCTTGATGAAAACATTGGGCATTTGAGAAAACTCGAAGATCGCTTTAAGAAGGGAATAGCAGAATCCTGCGATGATGCCGTTTATAACGGCGATCCTGAAAATCACCTTCCAGGAATTATCAGTATTTCATTTCCGAAAATCAGAAGTGATAAAATGATGATTTTTCTGGACCGTGAATCCATGGAAGTGTCTGCAGGGTCCGCCTGCGGCTCCGGTGATATAAAACCATCTGCTGTTTTGGAAGCAATGGGAATTAGCGAAAACCTCAATTTGAGTACGCTCCGGATTAGCTTCGGAAAAGATAATACAGCGCAAGAAGTGGATGACTTGGTGCGCACATTAAGTTTCATTGTAAACGAGCAATAATAATGCCGAAAAGGGTTATTGTAGGCCTTAGCGGCGGCGTCGACAGTTCGGTTGCCGCACATCTACTGAAAGAGCAAGGCTACAACGTAGAATGCCTGTTCATGAAAAATTGGGATGATCCCGGTTCAGAATACTGCACCACCGAGCAGGATTACAAAGATGCCGTACGTGTATCTGATGCAATTGGTGTTCCGCTGCATACTGTCAACTTTGTTGATGAATACCGCGAAAAAGTATTTTCCTATTTTTTAGATGAATATAAAGCGGGGCGCACACCGAACCCTGATATCCTGTGCAACAAAGAAATCAAGTTCAAAGCATTTTTAGACTATGCGATGGATTTGGGAGCAGATTTCATAGCAACGGGCCACTATGCAAACAGGTCGGGTGAAAACTATTCATCTAAACTGCTGAAGGGATTAGACAAAAATAAGGATCAGAGCTATTTCCTCTATGCGCTAAACCAAAAGCAGCTTTCAAAAGCATCTTTTCCGCTGGGAGGGAAAACCAAACAGGAAGTACGGTCCATTGCTCAAAAACACAATCTGCACACACATGATAAAAAAGACAGCACCGGAATTTGCTTTATCGGAGAACAAAGGCATTTTATTACATTTCTGAAAAAATATTTTCCGGAAAATCCCGGCGAAATTAGAACTATTGACGGAAGGATTTGCGGTTCGCACGACGGACTCATTTTTTATACAATCGGACAGAGAAAAGGGTTGGGCATTGGAGGCCTGCAGGGGTCTGAGGATTTACCGTGGTACGTGGCCGATAAGGATATACAGAATAATGAACTTATTGTGGCCCAGGGGCGCGAAAATCCTGCATTGTATACCACGCAGATACAGGCCAACCAATTGCACTGGATTTCAGAGAATCATCCCGATCTTCCCGCTTCCCTATCAGCAAAAGTGAGGTACCGCCAGCAGGATCAACAATGCACCATCAACTCAATTGACGATGGTACGGCAACGGTTGCGTTTGATAAACCGGTTTTTGCTGCCACACCAGGACAATCAGTTGTTTTTTACGATAACGACATATGCCTGGGAGGTGGAATCATACAATAATATTTAAAAATATTTTTTGCCTCTTTGTAAAATGACTGGAACAATTATCTCTGGAACGTTGTAATTTTTAGCTATGAATCAACAAGCAAAGATGAACAGCTTTATTGCTGTATTGCTATTGCTTAGCATTGCCAGCGGGCAATTCAGGCATGATATTGCAAAACCAACGATGCCTACTGTCGAGCCTCACGGAAATTCCAGTGCATACAATTTGCTGGACCCTTCTCGCTTCTCGATGCAGCATGGATTCTCCATATCGCTGATGTCTTTAATCAGAGTTTTCAAAATAATTTATTTTACAGGGCATCTCTCGGGTATCAACCTATTGAAAATCTTCAGTTCAATCTTAGTGTTGAGCGAATGCCAACATACCAGTTCAGACCAAACTACACCCTCAACCCATTCCATAGACCAGTCTGGTGAGCGCTAAATCACGCCGTAAAAAATCCCGACTTTTCTCGAGAAAACATTCTAAAAAAAAGAGGGGTGCGCCTAAGCGGGGAACTCTAATCAATTCTGCCATTGCGGTTTTATCTATATTTCTGATTGCATTTATTTTTTCCTTTTCCCAGCGTACTGCACAAAAAGGCATTCCAATAGAAGTAACCTTCCCTGCCCTTCCCGATCCCGGAACCGCTGAAGAGATCTACATTCCTCCCGTACTCGATATTGAGGTAGAAGTATTAAACGGCTGCGGGGAATCAGGTTTGGCCGGAACACTGTCAAACCATCTGCGAATCAATGACATTGATGTTGTTCGGTCAGAAAATGCGGACCATTTTGAATATACAGAAACAATGGTTATTCTGCGGAATGAACACCTTCCCCATCTTCTGCAAGTCACCAAAGCGCTCGGTATGGAAGAGTCTGATCTGCGGGTAAAAAAACAGCCAGATGAAAGTTCTGATGTGTCCATCACTTTGATTATAGGGAAAGATTTTTCATCTATAGAACCGTTCCGAAATGCGGCGGATATTTCCTTTTAATTTTGCCTACGACTCAAAATAATAATACCATAAAATCGGATAAGCTCGCGGAAGACATAGCAGCTCTGGCATTAAGCAAAAAGGCATCTGATGTCCAGATGATTGATGTTAGAGAGCTAACGAGCATCACAGATTTTTTCATTATTTGTTCTGCTGATACGGAAGTGCAGGTGAAGGCAATCTCAGATGCTATACGCCGCGGAACCGATTCCAAGCCTTGGAGGGTGGAAGGATACGAGCATTTGCGGTGGATTCTGATGGATTACATTGATGTAGTCGCACATGTTTTTACAACAAGCGAAAGAGAATATTATAATTTGGAGCGGCTTTGGGCCGATGCTCCCGTAAAGGAAATACTGGATGAACCTGCGAACGCACCTGCAGCTCATTCTGGCTGACGCTCTCGATCTTTTGGGGCTGGATACCAAGAATATCCCCATCCTGCCCACCAAGGATCCCAAGCTGGGTGACTACTCTACAACGGTTGCTATGCTTCAAGCCAAGTCTGCAAAGAAATCCCCGATCGATCTTGCCGAAGAAATTAAATCCGGCTTGGCTCTTGATAAATCTATGGTTGCTTCCGTATCCGTAACTGCGCCGGGTTTCATTAATTTTGTTCAAAGCGAATCTTATTCCCAAACCATTCTCAACTCTGTGTTAAATGATGGGAATTCCTTCGCAAAAGAGAATCCCCATAAAGGTAAGCGCGCCAATGTAGAATATGTCAGTGCGAATCCCACCGGCCCGCTCACCGTTGGGCACGGCAGGCAGGCAGTGCTTGGTGATACAATTGCAAATATTCTTGAATGGCACGGATTTGAAGTAACCAGGGAATACTATTTCAACGATGCGGGAAGGCAGATGAGGATGCTTGCCCAATCGGTGGAAGCGCGCTATTTCGAATCTTTGGGCAAACCGTTCTCTTTCCCCGAGGATGGATATCAGGGATCTTATATTCAGGAAATAGCCAAAAAAATCAAAGATGAACATGGGTCGAATACCGAACAAGGATCCAATATATTCCGGGATACAGCTGAATTATTCATCTTTGATGATATAAAGTCATCTCTTAGTGCAATCGGTATCGAACATGATGTATTCACAAATGAAAAATCATTTTATGAATCCGGCGCGATTGAAAAAACAGTTGAAACGCTGCGGTCGAAGGATCTCGTTTATGATAAGGACGGAGCGACTTGGCTCAAAACTACCGCATTTGGAAAAGATCAGGATCGTGTTCTAATTAAAAGCGGCGGAGAACCTACTTACCGCCTTCCCGATATTGCATACCATTGCGATAAGCTTGACCGAAAATATGATCTGGCAGTTGACATTTTCGGCGCTGATCATATGGACACCTATCCGGATGTACTATCCGCTGTAGAGGCTCTTGGATACAATATTGATCCATTCAAGGTGCTAATCCATCAATTTGTGACTCTCATGAAAAACGGGGAAAAAGTTAAAATGTCTACACGAAAAGGTGATTTTGTTACCCTTAAAGAATTAACCGATTCCTGTGGCTCGGATGTCGTGCGGTATTTTTTCATTATGAGAGGAATGAATTCCCATTTGAATTTCAATCTTGATCTTGCGGAGGATCAATCTGAGAAAAACCCTGTATTTTATCTCCAGTATGCGCATGCCCGTATCTGCAATATCATAAAGCGCGGAGTAGCTGAAGATGTTTCGGTTAATCCGGATGCAGACTTCACAATGCTGACCGAGCCCTCAGAAAAAGAGCTCATTAGGAAGCTGGACCAATTTCAGCATACAATGGAATCTGCTCTGGAAGGGTTATTACCGATGATAAAAATCTATCGGAAGCGCGGTTGGGTTTGATTGAATCTGTTAAAATTGTATTAGCATCCGGAATGGAAATACTCGGTATATCCTCCCCCGATCGGATGTAATTCTATTAGTGGAGGCGGGGAGATTCGAACTCCCGTCCGAAACAAGTTTCAAAAGACCTTCTACATGCTTAGTCGCCTGGTTAAGTGTTGCTGAAATACGATCCAGGGACCCACGCATTCCAGCCGAAGCCTGATAATTTCTCAGTATGCCGCATCAGGCAGTCTGCATACCCAGCCTGCGTAATCGACGCCCATAAGCCTGCCTGCAGGCAAAACTGACTCAGGACGGGCAGCTTACTTAAGCAGCTGCCATGTAGCCGTAATCGGCAACTATGGTTTTTCCAGATTGATTTAAGAGGATTCTGGGGCCTCTGCATGCCGTTCTAAGGAATTCCTGTCCCGTCGAAACCGGTCGCCCCCATGTCAAAAAGCGGGTGAATTTACATCCAAAAACGAAAGAAGCCACAGTCTGCATCCCGGTTGGGAAAGCACCCTGCGGCATCTTTCAAATCAAAGGCTCTCAACGCCAACCAAGAGCCTTCTTTTTCACTTGCCAACCTCTTTTGTTATGCAATTCATAAGAATTAGCATAAGAGAGGCTGGTCAAAAATAAGAGCCGTTATAATTTAGAGCAAGTCTAAAACATGAAAAATCAAAATTAATTTGCATTCTGATAGATTTTTTAGCTGAATTAATTTCTTTTTTCATCCAATAGCCCGTGTAGCTCAGTTGGTAGAGCAGGTGACTCTTAATCACTTGGCCGGGGGTTCGAGTCCTCCCGCGGGCACATACATGGATACCTTATGAATTTCAGGGGTTCCTGTTTAAACGTAATGTTGTTTTCTGATTTGATGGACACCAATACAAAAGCAGTAATTCTGTTAAGCGGAGGCCTTGATTCTGCCACCTGCCTGGCCATAGCAATCGATCAAGGATTTTCGGTCCACGCCCTCTCTTTTCATTATGGACAGAGGCATTCTTTTGAATTACAATCAGCACGCCAATTGGCACACAAAGCCAGTGCCGCTGAACACAAAATAATTGAAATCGATCTAGCAACCTTTGGAAAGTCTGCGCTCACAGATGATATACCCGTGCCGCAGCATACATCCGATTCGGAAGCGAATGCGATCCCTGTTACCTATGTTCCTGCTCGCAATACGATTTTTCTGTCTTATGCGCTTGCTTGGGCCGAAGTGCTGCAATGCTACGATATCTTTATCGGTGTTAATGCTCTTGATTACAGCGGATATCCCGATTGCCGCCCCGAATATATTGAGTCATTTGAAAGGATGGGCAATATTGCGACAAAGTCAAGTGTCGAAAACAGCAATACGTTAAAAATTCACACTCCGCTGATCGATTTAACAAAAGCAGAAATTATTCAAAAAGGTACCGAGCTCGGCGTGGATTATTCCAATACCCATTCTTGCTACAATCCGGATGAAAGCGGAACATCCTGCGGCGAATGCGATGCCTGTGCACTTCGCCTTAAGGGTTTCAGTGAAGCCGGCATTGCCGACCCACTTCCGTACCAATCGTAAAGCCATGGGTTATAAAATTAAAGAAATGTATTACACGATTCAGGGTGAAGGTTTCCATACCGGAAGGCCTGCAGTGTTCTGCCGATTTGCCGGCTGTAATCTCTGGAGCGGCCATGAAAAAGACAGAAAAGACGCCGTATGCGATTTTTGCGATACAGATTTTGTCGGAACATCCGGTCCTGGGGGCGGTGAGTTTCATTACGCTGAAGACTTGGCTTCTTTTGCGCAAAATCTCTGGCCGGAATCCGTTAATGCAAAACCGTTCATCGTTTGCACCGGCGGTGAGCCTTTACTTCAAATGGATGACGCGGTAATCAATTCACTGCATGAAAATGGGTTCGAAATAGCCATTGAAACAAACGGCACCTTAATTCCGCCTGATGGAATAGACTGGATTTGCGTCAGCCCAAAAGCAAATGCCGATTTTATTTTACAGCAGGGAGATGAACTGAAAATTGTATATCCGCAGCCCGGAATGGATCCCGCAATGCACAAGGATTTGGAATTCGATCATTTTTCTCTTCAGCCTATGGATGGCCCTAATTTGAAAAAAAATATTGAGCGTACCGTCCAATACTGTCTTAAACATCCGCAATGGCGCATGAGCCTTCAAACACATAAATTCCTAGGAATACCTTAAAGAAAATGGAAGTTTATAAAGAAGTTGGTTTTGAGGCTGCCCATTTCCTGCCGAATCTTCCCGACGGCCATAAATGCCGAGAAGTTCACGGGCATTCCTTTAAAGTTCGCATTACCGTGGACGGACGGATTGATAATCATACAGGATGGGTAATAGATTTCGCGGATATTAAACAGGCATTTGATCCTATTATGGTTCAGCTTGACCACAGCTGTCTAAACGATATCCGAGGCTTGGAAAATCCTTCCAGTGAAAATCTGGCGGTGTGGATTTGGCAAAAATTAAAACCGACTCTTCCTGAATTATCAGGCATTGAAGTGAAAGAAACCTGTTCTACAGGATGCATATACCGAGGAGAATAGCGTATGGCAAAGGCAGAGGGAAAATCTTTTGAGTTTGAAAGCGAAGATCAGGTTCGTCCGGATTATCTTGAAACATTCGAGTTTAACAGCCCGGACCAATACATATGTACGGAAACGGCTGAGTTCAGCGCTGTGTGTCCATTCAGCGGATTGCCGGATATAGCGGATGTCATCATTGAATATTACCCAACGGGTAGAAAGTGTGTAGAGCTTAAATCTCTGAAGTATTATTTCATCAGCTTTCGGAATGTCGGTATTTATCAGGAAGCGGCAACAAAGCGCATTTATAAGGATCTGAAATCCGTACTTTCTACAGATAAATTACAGGTTACTACTTTGTACAATACGCGCGGCGGATTTGATACGACTTGTATTGAAGGAAGCCTGGATTAGTCTAATTTTTGGTCTAAACTGAGTATTAATTTCTTTAACTTTCCGACCGCAATTTTAACGATATCAGAGCCCGTAGCTCAGTTGGTAGAGCAGTGGCCTTTTAAGCCATTGGCCGAGCGTTCGAGTCGCTCCGGGCTCACAAGAATTTTTAGGTTCCTCATTTAGAAATCTTAGTCATCGCTTTTTAAGGCAATTCGTTGAATAACAAGATATTTATTTCCCGGCCCTCCGAAGAATCACTCCTCGAAACGGGAGTATATGACTGGCCCATCTGGACCTGCGAAGTGTCCCAATTCCCATGGGAATATTCGGATCAAGAATCATGTCTTATATTAGAAGGTGAAATTGAGGTTAGGACGGAAGTGGAAACGGTAAACATTAAACCCGGCGATTTTGTGGTTTTCCCAAAGGGTCTGACCTGCACATGGATTGTCACATCCCCGGTAAAAAAGCACTATTCATTTACCTAACCTGTAGCCATCATGTATAAAGAAGAATTTTATTCCAGGCACATTGGCCCAAATCAGGAAGAACAGCAGCAAATGCTTAACACCTTAGGCCTTGAATCGCTTGATGATTTAATTGCCCGCACAATTCCGAAGTCCATCCTGAACACAGAATCTTTGGGTGTCGGTGTAGCATTAAGCGAAGCCGAATTAAGTAAAAAGATGAAAACGATCGAACAGCAAAACAGTGTTCTCACTTCCTTAATTGGGATGGGATATTACGGCACATTCCTTCCGCCGGTGATCCGCCGCAACATACTCGAAAACCCAGGCTGGTATACAGCCTACACACCTTATCAGGCCGAAATTTCGCAGGGCAGACTGGAGGCGCTGCTGAATTTTCAGACCATGGTCTCCGACCTAACAGGGTTGCCGATCGCCAACGCATCTCTCCTGGATGAGGCAACCGCAGCTGCAGAAGCAATGATTATGCTTTACCGGAATTCAAAAAACAGAAATATATTTATTGTTGCAGATAATTGTCATCCTCAAACCATTGATGTGCTAAAAACGCGGGCAGAACCGCTGGGTATCGATCTTGAGATACAAACAGCCGAATCAATTTCGATCAGCGAAAATACATTCGGTTGTCTGTTGCAATATCCGGCTACGGACGGATTTATTGCGGACTATTCCGATCTGTGCAGCAGAGCCAAAGAAGCGGGAGCCGCGGTTGCTGTTGCCACCGATCTGCTGGCACTTACAATGCTCAAGACTCCTTCCGAATTCGGAGCTGATATTTGCGTTGGAAGCGCACAACGGTTCGGAGTTCCGATGGGATACGGAGGCCCGCATGCAGCATTTATTTCATGCAGTGAAAATCTAAAGCGTAACCTTCCCGGACGGATTATCGGAGTATCAGTTGACCGGCGCGGGAATCCAGCGCTTCGCATGGCTCTTCAAACACGAGAGCAACACATTCGAAGAGAAAAGGCAACTTCAAATATCTGTACGGCTCAGGTTTTACTGGCTGTGATTGCTGGTATGTATGCGGCATATCACGGGCCGGATGGATTGAAAAATATAGCAAAAAGGATTCATTCCCTCACAAACACTCTCGCCGATTCACTACAAAAAGTCAAGATGAACCCCGTTCACCAAAACTTTTTTGATACAATAAAAATAAAGGCAGGCGAAGACGTATTACAGGAAGGATATGACCAAGGATATAATTTCAGAGATTTTGGCGATGGCCATATTGGGATTTCTCTTGATGAAACATCCACAGAAAAAACCGTTGAAGATATTGGGAAAATAATGGGTGTTGAAATTGAGTCTGCTAACAATAAAATAAATATCCCGAATCCATTAAAACGGAATTCTGATTTCCTTTCGCATCCCGTTTTCAATACCCACAGATCTGAGACAGAAATGCTTCGGTACATCCACAGGCTGGAATCCATGGATCTTGCGCTAAATGTGAGTATGATTCCGCTTGGATCATGCACAATGAAACTCAATGCGGCAAGCCAGCTAGAACCCATCACATGGTCCGGATTTTCCAATATGCATCCGTTTGCTCCTGAAGATCAAACCAAAGGATATCAGGAATTGTGTGAAGGTTTGGAACATCAATTGGCGAAAATCACGTATGAAAGTTGTAGTGGTGGCCTGCGATAAACATGGCAACATTGATGATGAAGATCTGAAGGCGAAAGCGGAAGAACACAAAGAACATTTAGCGGCTTTTATGGTTACCTATCCTTCTACGCACGGCGTTTTCGAAGAAAAAATTCAATCCATCTGCAAAATTATTCATGAAAATGGCGGACAGGTATATTTAGACGGAGCCAACCTTAATGCCTTGGTTGGTCTTTGCAAGCTCTCTGATTTAGGAGCTGATGTCTGCCATGTAAATCTCCATAAAACATTTGCCATTCCTCATGGCGGAGGCGGACCGGGAATGGGGCCGATTTGCGCAGCGAAACACTTATCGGAATTCCTTCCCGGGCACACGCAGGCAAGCATCGGAACGGATGCATCTATCCCCGCTGTTTCATCTGCGCCGTGGGGAAGTGCCGGAATACTCCCGATCTCATGGTCCTACATTTCACTACTTGGTGATGAGGGTTTAAAAAAGGCATCCGAAGTTGCCATCCTGAATGCAAACTACATGGCTAAAAGGCTGGAAGATCATTTTCCGATCTTATACAAAGGGAAAACCGGTTACTGCGGACATGAATTCATCATTGATTTAAGGCCACTCAAAAACGGCACGGGCATCACAGATGAAGATGTTGCAAAGCGCCTGATTGATTACGGGTTTCATGCTCCTACAATGTCCTTTCCCGTTGCTGGAACATTGATGATAGAGCCAACCGAAAGCGAATCAAAAAAAGAATTGGACCGTTTTTGCGATGCTATGATTTCGATCCGAAATGAAATTAATGATGTTGCTACCGGGAAAAGTGATGCTAAGAATAATGTTTTAAATAACGCTCCTCACACCGCGGTAGAAATAAGCTCTGACAAATGGGATCATCCTTATACCCGGGAGTCAGCGGCATACCCGGCCGCATGGCAAAAAGAATTTAAATATTGGCCTGCCGTAGGAAGGGTTAATAATGCACACGGCGATAGGAATTTAGTGTGCACGTGTCCGCCGGTAGAAGCGTTCAATTCTGCTGATTAATCCTTATAGATTCTTATAACTGTGTCCTGATTTTTCATCATGTGTCCGCGGTACATGCCTTCAGTGTTGAACGGCATTGCAATATTCCCATTGCTGTCCATGGCAATCACGCCTCCTCTTCCACCTCTAGCTGTTAGTTTTTCTATGACTTGCTTTGCCGCATCCGAAACAGAAATGGATTTGTATTCCATCATAGCTGATACATCGTAAGCGATATTCCCTCGGATAAAATATTCTCCCTGTCCGGTACCGGATACACCGCATGTTTTATTGTCTGCATAAGTTCCGGCGCCAATGATTGGAGAGTCTCCGATCCTTCCCCAACGCTTGTTAGTTAATCCGCCGGTAGACGTACCGGCAGCAAGGTTCCCGTTCTTATCCAGCGCCACACATCCAACAGTGCCGTGCTTTTCCTTATCCTTTGCTTTCTGAAGTGACTTCCAGCGGCGGTCTGTATGAAAGTAAGCATTGTCCACAATTTCCAGTCCTTGTTCTTTTGCAAAATGATCAGCGCCTTCACCTCCGAGTACTACATGCCATGTTTCTTCCATCACTTTTCTGGAAGCTGTGATTGGATTTTTAATGGTTTTAACACCGGTAACTGCGCCTGCCTGCAACGTGCTGCCGTCCATAATGGATGCGTCTAGCTCATTTGTTCCAGCACTTGTAAATACTGCTCCTTTGCCAGCATTGAACAACGGCGAATCTTCCATAATTCGGACTGCCGCCTCTACTGCGTCCAATGAAGTTCCTCCATTCTCCAAAATCGTATATCCCGCATTCAGCGCCTCTCCTAAACTTTTCCTGTAAGCTTTTTCTTTTTCCTCTGTCATATTTTTTCGTGTGATGGTTCCGGCGCCTCCATGTATCACAAGCCCGTACTTATTTTGGCCGATCAATGAAAAAGTTGTGATCACGTAAATAGTATTCATTAATAAAATTGATTTTTTAAGCATGATTGTTCCTCATTTCACCTATGACATAGCCGTTTTTTATCTCAGATATTTCTACAGACTGTATTGTGTTGCTGATATTTTCAGTATGCTTTGTATCAAATTCGACTTTGATGTAGTTGTCCGTATGGCCTGTGGCTGTACCGGATAATTCTGTTTCAACCAAAACATTCCTTACCTCATGTAAATGCTGGTTTTGGAACTCGCGTAATTTTTTATCAGAAAGATGATGCAGAATACTGCTTCGTTCTTTTTTTACATTATGACGGGTCTTTTTTTCCATGGATGCCGCAGGTGTGTTTGCACGCTCTGAATAAGAAAATACATGCAGATATGAGATATCAAGGTCATGTAGGAATCGGCACGTCTCAGAAAAATCATCCTCGGTTTCTCCGGGGAAGCCTATAATGACATCAACACCAATACAAGCATCCGGAATGCGCTTTCTGATTTGTGCAATCCTGTTTTCATACAATGATGTTATGTACCTGCGCTTCATTTCACCCAATATCTTGTCCGAACCTGACTGAAGCGGTACATGAAAATGCGGCATGAATAATCGCGATGATGCACAAAAATCAATAATATCATCGGTTATCAAATTGGGTTCAATAGATGAAATACGAATTCTGTCAATATTATCAATAGCATCCATTTTCTTGATCAAATCTAATAGAGATTCTCCGCGATCTTTTCCGAAATCCCCAATATTTACCCCAGTCAATACAATTTCCCGAGCATCCGTCGCGGCAACTTCCCGTGCTATTTTCATCGTATCTTTAATCGTACCGCTTCTGCTTTTTCCGCGAGCCAAAGGAATCGTGCAAAAGGAACATGTATAGTCACAGCCATCCTGAACTTTCAGAAATGACCGTGTGCGCTCTCCAGAAGAATAGGAAGGTGTAAAGCTGTTCACATGATCAATTTTCGACTTAATTACCGTTGTACTGCCGTTCAGATCAATTTCATCCAAGTGATCTAATAGATTGAATTTTTCTTCTGCACCGAGTACAATGTCAACGCCCACAATTTCTCCTATTTCATCCGGTTTTAACTGCGCATAACATCCTATCACTGCTACAGCTGAATCAGGATTCCTGCGTTTTGCCTGACGTATGATTTTTCGCGCTTCTTTGTCAGCATTCTCTGTCACTGAGCAGGTATTCAAAACATAAATATCAGCTTCATCCCTGAAGTCGACCTTTTCAAACCCGCTGCGAATGAAATCGCGGGAAATGGAAGAACTTTCCGAAAAATTCAGTTTGCATCCCATTGTGTGAAATGCAACGCGTTTGGATGGTGTACTCATGGCACTTGAATTATTTCTTAAGCAGTTACAGGAATTTTGGAAAGATCACTCTTTATTCTTAATTCCGTCCACAACATTGGGCCTTCCTTCTCCCACTTTGAAAACTGTTTCTGTCTTCAAACCGTTGCGGTTCAGTTCTGAAGCAGTTCCACTTGTTCCTGTCAGCGAAAATCCTAGCTCCTTCAAATCGCGCGCAACGGATATAATGTTCAATTTGTCCCCATCGTTCACCGAAATAAATACCGATCCGCTGCTTGGAACCATATTCCCAGCGCTTACGGACGCCTTTCTGAAGGACTGACCGAAACTTTCGGAAATTCCCATCACTTCACCGGTGGATTTCATTTCGGGGCTTAAAAATATAGATTCTTCAGGAAACTTATTAAACGGCAAAACCGCTTCCTTCACCGAAATATGATGATGGGAATCCCACTGATGTAATCCGAATTCTTTCAGTTTTGCACCAACCGCAAGCTGAGCAGCTATTCGTGCAAGCGGCATATTGGCTGCCTTGCTAACGAATGGGACTGTTCTGCTCGCCCTTGGGTTTGCTTCCAACAAATACACCCTTCCTTTTTTAAATGCAAATTGAAGGTTTATTAGGCCGTACACTTTCAATTCCAGCGCCAATTCCGTAGTAATGCGAATAATTTCATCCATAGCCTTCGCAGATATTTTATAAGGCGGAAGCACACAGGCAGAATCTCCGGAGTGAATTCCAGCTTCCTCAATGTGCTGCATTACTGCGCCAATGTGGACCGATTCACCATCACATAGTGCATCCACATCAAATTCAAACGCATCCTCCAAAAATTCATCAATAAGGATCGGATGCCCTTCTGTAACATCCGCAGATCTTGAAACATAATCGACCAGTTGTTCTTTTGAGTACACAATTTCCATCGCCCTTCCGCCAAGGACATAGCTTGGCCTAGCTAGCACGGGAAATCCAATTTTTTCAGACACGGAAATCACTTCATCCAGCGTTCTTCCTGTTCCGAATTCCGGACAGGACACGTTTAATGTTTTTAGAATCGAACCAAATTTCTCTCGATCTTCCGCTGCATCTATACTTTTCGGTGATGTACCAATGATTGGGACACCTG
>LUME01000364.1_pt1 | contig 15605 bp, 16 predicted proteins | sample 729951 | NCBI WGS metagenome assembly LUME01 (sample SAMN03860271, study PRJNA289734) | marine metagenome | biome: seawater column; feature: ocean; material: water; isolation source: Red Sea water column Station 34 - depth 200m | place: Saudi Arabia: Red Sea | collected 2011-10-15 | depth 200 m | reverse complement strand
GATCCAGAATGCAAGGATCATTCCCACCATCCAGTGGTCACCCGGTGTAACCTGGTTCCTAATTGGAGGAATCATCAATGGTATATCGTTATGGTCTCTGAACACCGCTCTTAAAATGGGTCAAGTTATCACAGTAGTCCCCGTTGTATCTGTATCACCTGTCATTAGCTTTCTACTCGGTTATTTTATTTTTCGCAAAGAGCGCTTCACCCCGAGAATTGTGATCGCCATCGTGCTGATCGTACCAGCCATTGTGATCATTGCCCGTTCCAACTGACCAGCGAATACCCCATACGCGATCATTTCACAAATCAGATAAGATCGCATTGAACCCGAAGTTCCGCGCGCAAACCACACGCTATATAGTTAGGGAACAATGCGATTCCGATAGAGAGTTCACATGAAGCAACCGCTACCCGGCGGAAAACGGCCACTGCCCGCCTCTCGATTCTTTGAAGACTTCAAGCTTGGTGAGCAATACATCATTCCGTCGCGCACTCAAACCAGCGGGCTGTTCGCGATGTTTCAGTCAGCCTCGGGCGATAATGATCCGATCCACTACGACGTGGAATTTTGCCGTCAGAGAGGCCATGACGACCTACTGGCCCATGGAATGCAGGTAATGATCCAGACGGCCGCCGGTGCCGGTACATTTCCCAGCGAGGTGGCCGATTCCCTGATGGGGATGATCGAGGTGAGCGGCAGGTTTCTCCATCCGGTCTATCGGGGTAACACTCTCTACCCCATGCTGGAAATCGTTGAGCTCAAAGATCAAAATACAACTGGTGTTATTACAATGCGCGCCACAATTCACAACCAGAATGATGTTCTTGTCTTCGAGGGGACCCAACGTTATTTGATCAGAAAGCGTGTTGGCTAGGCTCTGTAATCAAATAACACCTGCAACCCTTAACCGTTCTATCTCCTCTGCACCGTAGCCGAATTCCGCCAGCACACTGTCTGTATGTTCCCCGCGTTCCGGGGTTGGGCGATAATCCATATCCGGTGTACTGCTGAGATTGACTGCATTCTTCAAAACCTGAACCTCTCCAAGTTCAGGATGGTGGACTGACTTGGCCATCCCAACATGGTCGACCTGTGGATCCGCAAACATCTCATCGATAGCGTAGATTGGGCCACTGGGTACACCCGCATCGTTCAGAGCATCAATCCAGTCCTGACTGGTTCGATGCTGTAGATAATGGGCGAGGTCTTCATTCAAAGCGTCTCTGTGTTTATGTCTGGACCGTTCGCTAGCGTAATCAGGGTTATTAAACAGTTCATCGGCCTGTAATACACCACACAAACGCTCCCACATGGTTTCACCGGCACTCGCGATATTGATATACCCGTCGGCTGTTGCAAAAACACCTGTCGGCGTGCTGGTAGGATGATTATTGCCCGCCTGTGGTGGCACCTCGCCGCCGATCAACCAGCGTGCAGCCTGAAAATCAAGCATCGCGATCTGTGCCTCCAGCAAAGATGTGTGGACCCACTGACCCTTACCAGTTTCTTCGCGCTGAAGAAGCGCAATGAGTATACCGATCGCGGTGTACATGCCTGCTGTCAGATCAGCTATGGGCACGCCCACTCGTACGGGCCCCTGACCGGGAAGCCCAGTGATTGACATCAGTCCGCCCATGCCTTGGGCCACTTGATCAAAACCCGGTCTATTTGCATAAGGGCCGGATTGCCCAAACCCAGATATGCTGGCCAGGATGATGCGCGGATTGCGTTTAGCCAGTGATTCATAATCAATTCCCAGCCGGCGTTTGACATCCGGCCGAAAATTCTCCACCACGACATCGGCCTGATTAACCATACGCATCAGTACGTCCGTACCGTCGGCATGCTTCAAATTTAAAGTCACACCACGCTTATTTCGGTGAATATTCTGGAAATCCGGCCCATGACGCGCGCCGCCCATACCGCCATCGGTATTCATATGTGCTGGCGATTCGATCTTGATGACATTCGCGCCCCAGTCAGCAAGCTGTCTTACTGCGGTGGGTCCGGACCTGACACGAGTCAAATCGAGCACAGTAAACCGTGAAAGTGGGAGTTGTTGGTTTTTGTCAGTCATATCGTTCCCCCCGGACCGATCCGATTTTCAAAGAGTGTCTGGGTAACAGTTGATCAGCTGTTCAAATATTGTGCCCTAAAATTTGTATTACTTCGAACCCATTTTGGTCATAGCACAATCCTGTACAAGCTAGCAGATCAGAGGTTAAGGTATCTTGATCCATTTAGGAGATACAAAATAGTGTTGAAATCTGTAGGACGACTCACTGGAGTGCCCTGGGATAAACAGGGTCCGGCATTCCTGGTTGGCCTGGGACATGGCGCTACCCATTGGATGGCGGCCTTTTTCTACCTGCTGCTGCCGTTTATTGCCAAGGATATCGGTCTGTCGTATACGGATGCCGGTCTTCTGGTTTCGATATTCCACTTAAGTTCACTGGTCGCAAATTTTGGCAGCGGGCTGATGGTGGACATCACCGGCCGCCGGATTGTGTTCCAGATTGTTTCCTTGATAGTAGGTGGTGCCGCACTCTTAACCTTTGGACTGGTCCGCGAATTCCTACTCTTAACAGCCCTAGTTATTTTGCTGGGTGTATCTAATAACGTGTGGCATCCCCCGGCAATCGCTTTCCTATCGGACCGCTATCCCGGTAATCGGGGCTATGCACTGTCGGTCCACGCATTGTGTGCAAACCTGGGAGATACTATCGCACCCTTAGCCGTCGGCGCACTGCTGGTGACTCTAACCTGGCAGGGCACAGCGGTAATTGGAGCGACACCAGTATTTCTGGTCACCCTGATTTTTGCTCTGTGTCTTTTCAAATCAGACCAACCAGATCGAACAAACCCAACGAATCGGCTTGAATTCCGGCACTACCTGGCACAGGTCGGTCGCATTGTCCGCGACCGAACGGTTGTTGGACTCTGCCTCATGTCAGGTATGCGGAACATTGCCCAGAACGGACTGTATGTCTTCCTGCCACTTTACCTTGTCAACGAATTAGGGTCCGGACCGCTGTGGATGGGAATTACCATGACCGCATTACAGGTCGGTGGTCTCGTAGCAGCACCTGTTGCTGGTACGTGGTCGGACCGTATCGGTAGGCGGCCGGTCGTCCTAGCCGGCCTGACTACTACTACGATTGTCATTGCTGCAATGACGTTCGCCCAAAACGATATTGTGTTAGTCGTGGCTGTTTCTCTGCTGGGATTTGCACTGTTTGCGGTTCGGCCGGTAATCCACAGCTGGATGATGGATCTGGTACCACGTGAAATTGCCGGCAGTGCGACCAGTATTCTGTTTGGTACGCAAGCTCTATTGACGATGATCATGATGCCCGTAGGTGGAGTGATTGCAGACCACTACGGCCTGCACATGGTTTTCTATTGCCTAGCCGGAACGATTCTACTGGCGAACCTGATCGTCTACTGGCTACCGGCGAATCGGCAGTGACGCGAGTGGCGAACGTGTATTGACCCGGTCACCGCTATAATACGGTCCGGTCTTCTGGACTGGGCCCTGCAACAACTGGCCCCTAGACTTGCTTTTGCGAGAGAACTTAGTCGAACGGCATAAAGGAAAACCACCATGCTGAAGATCCTGGGACGTAATAATTCATCCAATGTCCAGAAAGTTCTTTGGGCCCTTGGCGAGCTGGGCCTGGAATACACGCGAGACGACATCGGCGGTCCATTTGGTGGCAACCGAGAAGCGGATTATCTTGTCATGAACCCAAATGGGCTAGTACCTACGCTCATCGATGGTGATACGGTCCTGTGGGAATCCAATGTTATCGTCCGCTACTTAGCCCGCAAGTATGCACCAAATTCACTGCTGCCAGATTCTTTGACGGACCTTGCACGGGCTGAACAATGGATGGACTGGCAACAAACTGTCGTCGCTCCCGCCCATTTTCCAGTTTTCTGGGGCCTAATCAGAACTGCACCGGAAGACCGGGACCTGGATGCCATCAATAACGGCCGGGATCGGTTTGAGCAAGTGATGACCATACTGGACCATCACCTGTCAGACTCTGTTTTTGTGGGGGGTGAGAGCCTGTCTATGGCCGACATTCCTGTCGGCATTATGGTCTATCGCTGGTTTACACTGGATATCGAGCGCATGGAACTGCCGTCACTTCACCGCTGGTATCAACGACTGACCGACAGGCCCGCCTACAAGGACACTGTAATGATCGGGCTCACCTGACGATTATCGATTCTATTTACGTCGATTAAATCATCCGTTCACAACACTGCGATATAACACTGGATGAACGTGTCTTATGTTCGGACTTTTCGGTAAAAACTCCAAAGCACTTCAACTCATACGGGATAGTCAATCGATCATACGATCGGACGAGACGGCATATGCCGACAGACACTTAGTAAAAATCTCGGAAATCACCAGCAGTTCGATTCAGCAGGCTTTGGATAAACCAGATTTCAGGACCACCAAAGGAGATAAAACACCCCGCTGGCTCAAAGAGGCCCACCGCGACGCAAGAAAGCGCAATGACCAGGCTGCACTCAGTGGTACAACTTTGGCTATTATCTTTTTAAAAGCTCAGGAACTGGGAAATCTGGCACAACCCGCATGCGATGCAATTGACGAGTTTATCGCTCGCTGGCCAATCGTCGAGAATTCAAGTACTCAGGCCTCAGAAGAAAAGACCCTCGATGAATGAGGCCTGCTTCGAATTGGTAACGCGTTGTCTTCCTATGCCTGTAATTGCCCAGCGAGATCCACAAAATCAGTTGCGATCACATCAAACTCGTGATCCGCTGACAAATCAGTCGTTTGATCCGGGCCATATTCTGTCGGACGGGCAACAAAAGCAGTTTTAAATCCACATTCGCTGGCTGCCAGTAGATCAGCATTGTGCGCTGCGACCAGCATGCACTGATGTGGTGGGAGATCCAGCTTTTTGGCAGACCCAAGATAGGCCTCGGGACAGGGCTTGTAATGGCCCGCAACCTCTGCTCCCAACACCACATCCCAGGGTAACCCGGAATGCTTTGCCATGTTGACGATTAGTGAAATGTTGCCATTTGATAATGTGCCGATGATGTACCGTTCTTTAAGACGTACAAGACCCTCTACAACGTCGGGCCACGGTTCAAGACGGTGCCAAGCCTGATTTAAGTGCACTTTCTCCATTTCCGACAATTGATCGATATCGTATTGTTCTAGCACCGTATCTAAATTTCTACGGTGTAGCACATCAAGTCGTTCAAAAGGCATCTCGCCAGAACGCACCTTCGACATCGACGGCTGGTAGAGACTTCGCCAGGCACTGGCAAACTCAGCACCATCGATTGAAAACTCTTTTTTATCTCCTATCAGATTCATTTCGCGGGCAATGCTGCTTCGCCAGTCGACGACTGTTCCAAATACATCGAACGTCACTGCTTTCAACTGATCCAGATTTTCCATTTTTTCTCCACTCGAGTCGCCAACCACTTGGGTCAGTTCAACAGTCTGATCGGCTCACCATTGAGCCACGCACTGATAGCCCCAACCGCACCGCCATAGCCGGTGATGTAATTCTCCCGCATGACATAGCCCGTATGCCCGGTCAACACAGCGTTGTCCAGACCTCTTAAAGGATGATTTTGGGGCAAGGGTTCGGTATCGAAGACATCGAGACCCGCACCAGCAATTCCGCCGTCCTGAAGGGCTGCAATTAAAGCTGATTCCTGGACTATCGGCCCCCTGGATGTATTCACAAGGTAGGCTGTGGGTTTCATCAATTGGAATTCAGTCGGGCCCACAAGCCCCCGAGTCCGATCTGACAGGACCAGATGGACAGTGACGATGTCGGATGTAGAAAATAATTCTTCTCTACTGGCATAAACCACACCAGACTCCGCACAACGTTCCGGAGTGAGATTGGCACTCCACGCCTGGACTTTCATTCCGAACGCTAGCCCAACTCTGGCCACCTGTAGACCCAACTTACCCAGACCCAGAATTCCGAGTGTATTGTTCTGCAATCCCGTAGACAGACCAACCTGCCAACCGCCACGGTGCATCGACAGGTTTTCTGCTGGAATCTGTTTAACCAGTGCGAGAATCAACGCCCATGTATGTTCTGCAGCTGGATACCCTAGCATCGGTGTACCACACACATCGATACCCTGTTTGCGGGCAGCAACCAGATCTATCGCCAGGTTTCGCATTCCTGTGGTTACCAGCAGGCGCAGCCTCGGTAACCGATCCAGAACATTTTGTGGAAATGCCGTTCTCTCCCGCATAGCGACGATAACGTCAAACCCATCTAGGGCTCGTACAACGGCATCTGCATCACCAAGGGGTTCATTAAAAACAGAAATTTGTACAGTCTGCTCTACCGGAGACCAATCCGCTACATTAAGTGCCACACTGTGATAGTCGTCCAGTATGGCTAACTTCACCTAGGTCTCCCTGTGGAATTTAACTATGACCAGTTAAGCGAAGCACACAACTTGATGTCGGCCTAGTATATGGCGAGGATTGGAACTGCTAATTCGAAAGGTCAGCGTTAACGCGAGCGCAGCCTAGGATCGAGTACATCGCGTAGAGCATCACCAAACAGGTTGAACCCAAACACGGCCAGGGTAATGGCAAGTCCTGGAAAGATCGGTACCCAGGGTGCACTCTCAGCAAATTCTTCGGCACCACCCTGCAGCATTAGGCCCCACGCCGGTGTGGGTTCCTGTACACCCATACCCAAATAGGAAAGAGACGCCTCAAGCAAAATAGCCTGACCGACAAACGTAGTTAACATGATCAAATAAGGAGCCATCACATTCGGCACCATATGACGCATTATGATCCGAAAGTGACCAAAGCCAAGCGCTCGAGCTGCATCCACATAGGGTATCTCGCGAATTGCTAGTGCACTGGAGCGAACAACGCGGGCGCACTGCGGGATAAATGGAATCGTAATTGCAATAATGACGTTGACGGTACCGGTACCCAGGGTCGCAACTACCGCCAGCGCCAGGACGATAAGCGGGAACGCCATCACGATGTCGACCAGGCGCTGAATAAAGATATCAAACCGACCGCCAAAGTAGGCACTTGCAACACCGAGGACCAGACCGCTGGTAGCACCAATAAAGGCAGCAGTAAAACCAACAAAAAGCGCCGTCCGAGCGCCAAAAATGATCCGTGTCAGTATGTCGCGACCAAAAGCGTCCGTACCAAGCCAGTAGTTTGAATCAGGTGGTGAGAGTTGGTGCTTCCAGGAAGCAGCTTCAGGATCATAAGGAGATATGAAATTCGCAAAAATAGCTGCCAGCACCATCAATAAAACGACCAGTGCACCTGCCGTACCAAGCGGCTGGTTTCGGGCCATTTCAAATAACCGTACATACCACGGCTTTTCCAAATCCCCTATATCCATTGTCTGGTCAATTGCGGTCATTTCTATTGATTTCAGCTATATCGGATCCTTGGATCAAGCCAAGCGTATATCAGGTCAACAACAAAGTTGGTCAATAGTGCGATCAGGACGACCAGCATTACCAGCTGCTGGGTCATGGCAAAATCCTGAGCTTGGACCGATTCCACAAAAAGCTTACCTATTCCATTCAGGTTGAACACCTGCTCGGTGACCACAAGTCCCCCCATCAGAAAAGCAAATTCAATACCGATAATTGTCAGCACGGGCAACATCGAGTTCTTCAACGCGTGTCGGTTGATGATGATTTTTTCTACCATGCCCTTTGCACGGGCTGTACGAATGTAATCCTCCCGCAGAACTTCCAGCAGAGCCGATCGTGTCATGCGGGTAGCGACCGCTGAATAGCGATATCCCGTCGCAACTGCAGGCCAGATCAATTGCGATAGGTTTCTCATAGGGTCTTCTAACACCGATACATAGTCGATTGGCGGCATCCAGGTCCGCACTGCGTAGTCAATCCATGTGTCCTGCTTGATGGCAGATATCGCACCTAAGGGGATAGCAAACACCACGGCAACCACGGTTGCCATGATCGCAACCTGCAACGAAAGCGGGAACCTGATTCCGATCTCCTCTGTAACGGGTTTTCCCGTCCACATCGAGTCACCAAGGTTCCAGGTAAAATAGCCGGTAATAAAATCGAAAAACTGGGCGATCAAGGGCTTTGCCAGACCAAGCTTTTCACGGCACAGCTCAATCTCAGCTTCATCGACATAAAGTCCAGAGCCTGCAAGACGTACCTCGCACACGTCACCTGGTATCGCCCGTAACAAAAAGAAAACCAATATAGCGGCCCCGACCAGTGTCGGGAGCATCAACAACAGACGTTTGGCGATGTATTTGTGCAAGGCTATCGATGTAAGAAACAATACCGCCCGTCGCCGTTTGGCGACGGGCGGTGGTTACATTTCACGCGGTACAACTTACGTGGGACTTAACCAGTTAAGGAATTTACTTATCCAGCCAGATCTGATCCAAAGACTGGTTCAAGTAGTGACTGGGCGCAATTTTCCACCCTTTTACGTACGAACGGTGCGGATTGATCTTATACCACCACAGTGTCAAGGCAGTGCCTCCCGTGGCGAACGCCTCGTTCTCAAACTCGCGCATAATCGCCCGCTGTTGATCCTGTGATTCGGCACGAAGTAACCGATCATAGATTTCGTCCAGCTTTGGATTTTCGCAACCCGAATAGTGATTGCCGGCACTGCACAGAAACTTTGTGACGTCAGCAATCGGGTTCACGATCGACTGGCAGTTGAAATCAACCGATACGTCAAAGTCATGCTTTTTCCGGAGCGTGGCATAGAACTGTGGAGACGGTTGGACCCGTTGAATCGGTTTCAAGCCAACCTGACGCCACTGGTCCACCAACCAAGTACCAACCACCTTGTAGGGTTGATCAACACCGCGATTATTAAAATCGAACTCGATGCCGTCCGCACCAGCTTCCTTCAGGAGCGCCCGTGCTTCGGCGCGACTGGCCTCGATATCTTTTGAGAAGCCAGGCATTGCCTCAAGCTCTGCCGCTGTCGCTGCCAAGGGATGTGACGGGAAAACAATACCGCCAACTGTCTTCACGATTGCGATATTGGCGAGGTATTGTGATGCTTCGTATCGGTCCACCGCCAAAGTCAGGGCTCGACGTACTCGCGGATCATCAAATGGCTTTCGCCGGGCATTCGCAGTAAACATCAACGCACAGTTCCAGTCGCTTTCCTGCACAGTGATTTGATCACCCAACGCATTCACAAGATCATCACGTGCTTTGGGCGGAAATCCGCGGAACTCGATTGCTGCTCTATCACCACGAATGGCTTGCAGGCGAATAGACATCTTCGGCGCAGAAATAGCTTTGAAGCCATCAAGATAGGGCTTGCCCTCATGATGGTAGTTGGGATTGCGTTTACCGGCAACGTGCGAACCCGCCACGTGCTCTACAAAAATAAACGCACCTGAGCCATTAATATTCTTCTTGTGCCAATCGTATCCGTTGTCGTCAAGATCTTTCTTGCTGTAAATAAAATTGAATGGCATCCCCATTGCAGGAATGAACGCACCCGATGGAAATTTCAGCGTGAACACAATTGTGTGATCATCGGTAACGACAATTGAGTCGACCATCCTGAACATTGCCTTTCGATTACTGGGCACACCTTCAGGTGGAAAAATGATCTTGTCAAACGTCGCCTTGACATCGTGCGCATTCAGCGGTGCGCCATTATGGAACTGCAGGCCCTTTCGAATTTTGAAGGTGTACTCGGTCCCTCCTTTTGCACCGGCCGGTACGCTGCCTTCACACACATCACACAGAAAGTCAGTCGGATCCGCTGGATTGTCCGGATTGACCCGAAACAGCAGGCTATAGAACGGCCGTATCGGGTGGATCATCCCGAAGGTAGACTCAATATGCCCGTCATAGGATGGAATCTTGCTGCCTACAACAAAATTAAGAATACCGCCTTTCTTTGGCGTCGCGGCGGATGCAGACAGGATTCCTGTCAGCCCGAACGCCAGGCCGACAGTGGCCATTACAAACGTCTTAAAGATTGTTTTCCTCATGGTTTAACCTCCTCCTGGTGTTGTAGTCACTAAATAATACTTGATCTCTATCGAATTTACCTGATGTAGATAAACATTTGCCACATCTTGCAAATTACTGCTCCAATTACCTATATATTCTCCACTTTTTTTATGGTATCACGTGGACTTTTTGTCAAACTTCAGTGCAGGCAACCCGGTGCCCGGGCCTCACCTCACGAAACTCTGGCACGGAATTACGGCAGCTATCCACTGCCCGTGGGCAACGGGTGTGAAACACACATCCGCTCGGTGGATTCATTGGACTTGGAACTTCACCTTTAATAACTTTGTGCTCACGATCTTCTTCCACTACTGGATCCGGAATCGGCACCGCATCGAGTAGCGCTCTCGTATAAGGATGAGTGGGGTTGTCAAACAACTCATCGCCATCGGCGAGTTCAACCAAATTGCCCAGGTACATGACCGCAACACGATTTGAAATGTGGCGTACTACGCTCAGGTCGTGTGCGATAAACAAGTAGGTCAGATCAAATTTATCACGCAGGTCCTCCAGTAAGTTAATAACCTGAGCCTGGATTGATACATCGAGTGCTGACACAGCCTCGTCACAGATAATAAATTCGGGATCCAATGATAAGGCACGAGCAATACCAACACGCTGACGTTGGCCACCACTCATTTCGTGGGGGTAACGATCCGCGAACTTCGGATCAAGTCCACAGACAGACAGTAGTTCACGCACCCTTTCTTTGCGTTTCGCGGCATCAGCGATGATCCCATGTACCTTCATGGGCTCTTCCAGCATGTCACCGATCTTCATGCGCGGATTCAGCGAACTGTAGGGATCCTGAAAAATGACCTGGATTTTCTCACGCACCGAAACGAGTTCCTTCTGTGTGAGTTGAGTTAGGTCTTGTCCGTTGAAGAGGATCTCTCCATCCGTCACTTGTTCCAATTGCAGGATACAGCGACCGACAGTCGTCTTTCCACACCCAGATTCACCGACTAACCCCAGCGTCTCACCTTTTGAAATATCAAAAGATACGCCGTCAACAGCTTTCACTTGCGCAATAACTCTCTGAATGATAGCCCCTTCAGTAACCGGAAAATGCATCTTGAGATTACGTATCTGTAGAAACGAGTCTCCGGCCACACTGTGACTCGCCGGCAACGCAGAGGATGTCTGCTGAGTTTCAGTCATGAGGCAACCTTGAGTTCAGATATCTCTGATACTCGCCAGCATGCCGCAGTGTGTTCATCGTGGACTGCCTGTAGCGATGGGATCTCTACTGCACACCGGTCAACGGCAAACCTGCAGCGGGGTCGGAAGGCACACCCTGAGTCCAGGTGAGTGAGGTCAGGGGGTTGTCCTTCGATGGGAACCAACCTGCTGCCGCGCGGCTGATCCATGCGCGGAACAGAAGCTAACAACCCGAGCGTATATGGATGATGCGGGTCGTGATAGATCTCCCGAGCGCTACCCATCTCGATCATCTTCCCGGCATACATGACGTTTACCCGATCCGCATAACGGGCAACAACGCCGAGGTTGTGTGTGATAACGATCAACGCGACACCCATCTGCTTAGTCAGGTCTTTCATGAGCTCCAGAATCTGAGCTTGAATTGTCACGTCAAGGGCGGTGGTGGGCTCATCGGCAATGATCAGTTTGGGCTCGCAGCTCAATGCAAGAGCAATCATCACCCGCTGTCGCATACCACCGCTTAAATGATGTGGATACTGACTGAGTCTCCTTTCGGGTTCAGAGATGCCGACCATGCCCAGCAGTTCAATGGCTCTCTGATGTCCATCGTTTCGGTCAGCTGTAGCCCGATCGACAGCACTGGGTTCAAAGAGGTCATTGGTTCCTGAAACACCATACTGATCTCGCGGCCTCGAACTGTGCGGATCTCATTGTCACTGAGAGCAAGCAGATCCCGTCCAGCAAAATGAATGCTGCCACCGACGATCTTTCCGGGCGGCCAAGGAATCAGGCGAAGAATCGACAGTGCGCTGACTGACTTTCCGCAGCCTGACTCCCCCACCACAGCCACAGTCTCTCCCTCGTCAACATCAAAAGACACATTGTCGACCGCATGTACCGTACCGGCAGTAGTGAAAAACTGGGTCGTCAGATTCTTGACTTCAAGTAGCTTCGCCATAGTAGGTTAAGTGTGCGCGGGGGGCACCAATCCCGCGAAAACTTACGCTCCTCCTCTGCGTCGTATTACTTAGATCTACGAGATTTCCCTGTAGCTGTACAGGGAAATCTCCTCGGCAATCTGTTTTATGCAATTCAATAATAGCATTAGCAGATCGTCAACGTGAATTCCCAACACAACACATGATCTTGATTATGTGTTTTGGCAATCAGCCGAGGTCGATTTCACTCATGACTCTGCCACACCTCCTCAAAAGCCCAGACCTTATCGAACCCCATGAGCTGATTAAAGGCCTGAAAATCATAAAGTGGTGTTTCCAGATCGGCAGTAGACCCGTTGGATTTTATGTGCCTATAGACCGATTCCACCGCTGCACCCATGGCCAAAAACGCACTGCCGGGAAAAATCGCCAGTTGGTAACCCATATCGGAAAGCTCGTTTATAGAAAGTAGCGGTGTACTGCCGCCAACCACGATATTTGCCAGCAGCGGTTTCTCTATGCGGCGTCCGATTTCAGCCATCTCCTCTACCGACTCCGGCGACTCAACAAAAATAATATCGGCACCAGCATCAGCAAAGGCCTGGCCCCTGCGTATTGCTTCCTCGATTCCCAGGCCAGTACGGGAATCTGTCCGCGCGATGACAAGAAAATCTTCCGATTCTCTGGCCGTAAGTGCCACTTTAATCTTTCTCACCATGTCTTCAACGGGGATGACTTTGCGATCTGGCGTATGCCCACACTTTTTAGGTGATACCTGATCCTCGAGTTGTATGGCGCAGGCACCCGCTCGTTCATAACCACGTACAGTATGATCGACATTTAACAAACCGCCATACCCGGTATCACCATCGGCTATCACCGGGGTAGATGTTGCCGAAGCAATTCGATCTACACGCTCGACCATATCGCTGTAACCAGCGAGCCCGGCATCAGGCAAGCCCAGAGAAGATGCAACGACACCATAGCCAGTCATATACAGAGCCGGAAACTCTAGGCGGTCTGCAATACGGGCAGAAATCAGATCAAATACACCCGGGGCACAAATGAACTCACCTTGCTCTATTCGATTTCGGAGGTTTCTCTTCTTGGTATTCATCGCTATTTAACCTTGATCTGTGTTAAGCACCCAAATCATGTTCACATCAGACTTTGTCAGATGCCCAACTGACTTGAGGTTATACCTCAAACCTAGTGCGCTATATTGTTAATAATAACTTTCCCAGCGTACCGCGCGACTCAAGCCGTGCATGTGCCTTTGAAAACTCAGAAAGCTCGAACTCCCGGTCAACCCTAACCGACAGTGCCCCGCTAGCGACGGCCTCAAACAGGTCCGTACATCGACTCTGGACCTCGACCTGATCGGCCATGTAGTGTGCCAGGTGCGGACGGGTAAAAAAGACACTGCCTGCTTCAGCCAGGGCCAATGGACTGACCGTTTCGACCAAACCAGAACTCCCCCCGTAGTTAACACACGTACCTCGCCGCTTGAGACAGCGAATACTCGACGCAATCGTCTGCTTACCGACCGAATCGTAGACCACATCCACACCCCGGCCCTCTGTCACGGACTGTACGGCTTCGAAAAAGTCCGCCTCCCGGTATAAAACGATGTGATCTGCCCCCAGGGCCTTCACGATTTCGGATTTCTCCGGTGTGCCTACTGTTGTGATGACCTGTGCACCGCGTTTTCTGGCCAGTTGACCCTGCAACATCAGTGCCACACCGGTGTCTGAATCAATGTCAGGCGGTACAACTACCAGCTTCCAGGCTGGAACCACCGCGTACTCGGCATAGCTACCCCGGCTCAAACAGTAAGCAACACGGTCACCTACCTTCAGCCTTGAATCTCCATTCGCATCAACCACTGTACCGAGTGCCTCCATACCCAGCGTAAACGGCAGGTCTGATCCATAGGTGGGGGACTGCTGGTAGTGTCCTTCCCGCATATAAATATCGATGAAATTGACACCTGCTGATTCGATTCTGACCAATACCTCACCATCAACCGGGGTCGGGATATCCACATCGGCCAGCAACGCCGCAGCCGACCCACCATAGTGCTGAAGTTGTACTGCCTTCATTCTATTGACCACAAAAAATGGCCATAAACAAACACCACCAGATAGGTTCTGGTCACGATCGATGTTCCAACTGCGAATCAGATGACACGACTGACGACCGGGAAGTAGCTGTCGTGAAAGCCAGCGTCTATCGCCTGTTTAAAGCGCTCTTGTACTAGCTGTGCACCTGATGCCTCAAGACCGACGTCACGAGCCAGTTCAAGCGCGTAGCCCAGGTCTTTCATCGCGTAGGCTGTGCTGAACGCATCTTGCGGAAACGTATCCGGTAACATGGCTTTCATGCCATGATTGCGCAACGCAAAGCTATCTGCTGAACCCTTCGACAACGCAGAAAACATCACCGCAGGATCGATTCCTGCACTGCGCCCGATAGCCAGGGCTTCGGCTAGGGCAGAAACAGTCTGGAACAGCACCATGTTGTTCATAATCTTGACCAGTTGCCCTGAACCTACACCGCCGCAATGTGTGACCTCTTCACCCATCATTTTTAGCAACGGCTCGAGCACTTCAAATACCGCTGGGTCGGCACCCACCATAATACTCAATGTTCCAGCCTCGGCAGCCGCACGGGTTCTTGCAACGGGCGCATCGGAAAATAGCACGTCTTGACCCCTGAAACGATGATCGAGTTCGCGCGCCAGTGCCACTGGCGACGTGCCCAGATCAACCACAATGGCACCTGCATTCAGCATTGTAATCAGGCCCGTATTTCCCAAACAGACATCCCGAACCGCATCACCGTCTGGCAGAGATAGAAATACGACGTCTGAAGCAGCCATCTGTGCGAGTGAGACAGCACGCCCGACTCCAAGCTGTGCCAGCCGCATTAAAGGTTCCTCACGCCTGTCGAACGCCGTGAATGTAAGGCCTGACTTGGTTGAAAGGTTCCGGCACATGGGTTCACCCATCACACCCAGACCGATAAAACCAATATTCTGCTGGTTATTCATCAATAGATCCCATTAAATACCCACGCATAACTCACAAACCCGGGTCGTGCTGCTGTCAGCGGGTTGTTTTATTACATACCACGAATTCGATTAAGCAACGGCAAAAGATAACGGCGGAACTGTGCTGGATTCTCACTCATCGGGAAGTGTCCAAGCTTCTCCATGATCGTCATGTCTGCCCCCTTGATTCGAGCGGCTGTCGACCGCGTGTGATCAGGCGAGCAGGAGTAATCGTATTCACCCGTAAGCAGGTAGACCGGACATTTGTCAGTATCAATTTTGCTGATCTTGTCACGAATATCACCGTCGATCATGTAGAAGTGGAGGTCCCCTTTAAAAACACCAGGGCCACCTTGCATGTAGTGCCATAGCGTTTCCCAGCGCTCTGACTCCGG
>LUME01000082.1_pt1 | contig 15618 bp, 14 predicted proteins | sample 729951 | NCBI WGS metagenome assembly LUME01 (sample SAMN03860271, study PRJNA289734) | marine metagenome | biome: seawater column; feature: ocean; material: water; isolation source: Red Sea water column Station 34 - depth 200m | place: Saudi Arabia: Red Sea | collected 2011-10-15 | depth 200 m | reverse complement strand
AGCTTTAGCACCGTAAACGCTTTGTTTTTTTAGATTGAGATCGGTAGAAAGTTTTTTGCAGAAGGTATTAACTTGCTTGTCATAGAAGTTAAGTCTACGTTTTGAATCCTCTTCAATTTTTTCCCATTCCCTTTCTTCAAAGCACCTTTTTGCCTCTACTGAGGCTTTTTTGATATTGCGATAGTGTTTCTCAAAACCACTCAGAATCTGTTTAGCAATCGTAAGTGACAATGTGTCCGAGAAATCATTAAACATAAGAAACCAACCAAAAAAATAAGCTTCATTTAATGAAGCAAAGTGTAGTTGTTAGGCAAATATTTCTTAGTTAAACTGCTCTTCTTCTGTGGAACCCGTCAATGCGGTAACAGATGACAAGCCTCCCTGAATTACCGTAGTAACATCATCGAAATAGCCAGCCCCAACTTCTTGCTGATGTGACGCAAAAGTATAACCCTTTTTTGCAGCTTCAAACTCAGGCTCTTGCACTTTGTTTACATAGTGCTTCATGCCTTCGCCTTTAGCATAGTCATAAGCCAAATCAAACATGTTATACCACATATTATGAATACCCGCCAAAGTGATAAACTGATATTTGTAACCCATTTCTGCGATTTTCTCTTGAAAAGAGGCAATCTCAGCATCGTCTAGATTTTTCTTCCAATTGAATGAAGGTGAGCAATTGTATGCTAATAATTGGTCAGGATTTTCAGCCAAAACTGCTTCAGCGAATTCACGAGCAAAGCCAAGATCAGGTTTGCCGGTCTCACACCAAACTAGATCTGCATATGGTGCATAGGCAACGCCACGAGAAATGGATTGCTCTAAACCATTTTTTACGATATAAAATCCTTCTGAAGTGCGTTCGCCTGTTATAAATGAGGCATCATAGGGATCTACATCCGATGTCAGTAGGTTCGCAGCTTCTGCATCAGTCCGGGCCAATAAAACAGTAGGCACTCCCATAACATCTGCTGCCAGTCGAGCGGAAACAAGTTTTTGAACCGCTTCTTGAGTCGGTACCAAGACTTACGCCGCCAAAACCAGCTTCAGCGTCAGCTACAATCGGCAAAAAGTAATCAACATGACCCTTGTCGCCAGACTCAATGCCTTTTGCCCATTGTATTTCATCTGCCCTTTTGAAAGTATTATTAATACGCCTTACCATAGTTGGAACTGAATCATATGCATACAATGATTGGTCTGGATACATTGTCTCAGAGGTATTTCCATCAGCCGCAACTTGCCAACCTGACAAGTAGATTGCTTCAATACCGGCCTTTGCTTGTTGCATCGCCTGGCCGGCAGTAATAGCTCCCATACAGTTTACATAGCCTTTTTTAGCAGTACCATTAACTAATTCCCAGAGCTTTTCTGAACCACGACGAGCATACGTACATTCGGGTTGAACTGAACCACGCAAACGAACAACGTCTTCGGCGGTATAAGTGCGCTTAACATTTGACCATCTTGGATTATCTTGCCAATCTTTTTGCAGTACTTTTATTTGTTCTTTTCTGTTCATTTTTATTACCTCTTATTAACAATTATCTGATTTATAAATGCCGACAGATTGTATTCAGGTTCTCAGTCTATCATTTATTTATTTTTTATGATACCAATCACAAATTATTGATATTTAATAATTTCACTATATAATTTATATTTTTCATAATATGAAATTATCATGATTTTAAAACCTCTAGACAAAAAATACAATGCGATTGAAAAATGTCTTCAAATCCTGTCTATATTTTCTCTTGATAAAACACAGTTCAGCATCAATGAAATTTGTGAAAAATTGGACTTTAATGTATCTACCACCTATCGTATCTTGTCTACACTTCAAGAATATGGATACGTTTCAAGATTAAAAAATAGAGATTATGTGGTTGGAACTCAGGCACTTTACCTGAGTGCTATTTATACCCAAAGCAATCACCTGGAACAAATTCGTCCCATTATTGATTCAATAAGGGATATCTCAGGTGAAACAGCCTCATTCTTTGTAGAAGAGAATAGTATGCGAATTTGTCTATATCGGGCTCATTCACGTGATGAAATTCGCCATAATATTGAGCAAGGCAGCCGATTGGAATTGAATCGTGGAGCCTCTGGAAGAATCATTCTTGCTTATGGTAAACGAAAAAATGACAAAACTGGATTCTATAAGGAAATCAGAGATGCTGGCTACTACCTTTCAATTCATGAACACAATGCATCTTTATTTGCGCTTGCTGTTCCAGTCATATCCAGTAGTTCAAAATTTGTAGGCGCAATCGTAGTTTCTGGACCAATCAGTCGCTTCAACGATAAACAAAAGATATTTTTATTGAAGCTTCTTAGATCTCAGTTAACTAATATCGTTGTTCCATGAATTAATAATCAGTGTTTCCAATTGTAGTTCTATAACTAAACATATCGGCTCTGCCGGTAGTTATTCGAAACTCAACCAAACCTTTATCCTTTGCATAAGTGTGTCGATTTAATATGACCACAGGATCGCCTTTTTTAATGTGAAGAATTTTCGCTGTTTTGCTATCAGCTATACCTGCAGTCAACACTTCTTTAGATGCAATAATTTGCGTTGCAAATTTTTTATAGATAAGGGCGTAGAGTAGATCAGGTATATGTATGTTGGGTCTCTGGAGACCTTCAACAACCTCTGCAATCCACCAAGACTTTTCAATAATGATAGGATTTTTTTTATCTATATAGCCTCTTCTTTCAAGATAAATAATGTCCTCCCCAGATTCTATTTCTAATTGAGATGCTATCTCTAAAGTGGCAGTTGTTTTTTTTCGGACAGGGGTGGTTTTATAAATTCTGATTGGTGAACCTGTTTCGCTGCCATAACTGAAAAAGTTAAACATGCTATTATCAAATCCATAATCAGATACATAGGTACCTTTACCATGGTGGCGATACAAAAGTTTACTTTGCTCTAATTTATCAATAGCTTTTCTTACAGTTCCAACACTAACATTCAACAATTTAGATAGCTGACTTTCTGAAGGTATCAAATCACCAATAGTAAGATTTCCACTTGATATTTCTCCGTTAATGTAGTCTATAACTATTTGATAAAGTCTTTTATTCATTTGTACTTATTAAAATTTGAAGTCAATAATTTTTGACATAAATATAAACTTAGATAATTAAAGTATACTCATATGTATGAGTTGATTGATTCTAATATTAAATTTCTGCTATTTATTTTATATTTAGGATCTTTAAATGCATTAAAAGGATATTTATCTAATTTTGAAAATCATTTGACAACTTATTAGCTGAAGTGTAGTATCAATAACTCATATATATGAGTTGTAATTCTCATTATTAAGTTCTGTTTCTTTTATTTTTCAAGCTAAATGATTTAAAAATGGAATTTCTAGATTATTTTTCTAATGTTTTTACCGCTTATCATCTAGCGCTGCTAATTGGTGGTACATTTGCAGGGATCATTCTCGGAGCTTTGCCTGGCCTTAGTCCTACGATGTCGGTTGCATTGTTGATACCATTTACATTTCACATGAAGCCTGAAAGTGGACTTATTTTACTAGGTGCCATGTACACTGCAACTGTTGCTGGCGGCGCGATAAGCGCTATATTGGTAAATGTTCCTGGTGCTCCGGCCAATATTGCAACTGCGATGGATGGGCATCGCATGGCTAAATTAGGAAAGGCCAAAGAGGCTCTCCATTATTGCTTTATTAGTTCCTTTGTTGGAGGAATATTTGGAGTAATGATTTTAGTATTTTTTACCCCTCCACTGGCGCGTTTATCGTTGGAGTTTGGCACAACAGAATTGTTTTGGATAGCTATTTTGGGAATTACCATTATTGCGACCATAGATTCCAAATCAGTTGTGAAGGGATTGCTATCAGGTTTATTCGGTTTAATGCTGGCCACTATTGGAGATAACCCAGTTTTAGGTGTAGAGAGATTTGTATTTACTAGTCATTTAGAGGGTGGAGTAAATATTGTTGTTGGCTTGATAGGTTTATTCGCTATGCCTCAGGTGTTGAACTTAATGGAGAATTACTATAGTGAAAAAAGTGCAGTTCTCTCATCAGAGGGTGATTCAAGATTGAGCCAGTCGTTTAGGTTCGTGTTCGGCAAAGTTAAAGCTCTTTCTATAGGATCAATTGTAGGCTCTCTTATTGGAATCATTCCCGGTGCAGGAGGTCAAATAGCTGGATTGGTTGCTTACGACCAAACTAAAAAAGTCAGCAGAAATCAGTCAAACTATGGAAAGGGTGAGCCGGAAGGAATTGTTGCCGCAGAGAGTGCAAATAATTCAATGGTAGGGCCTTCTCTAATCCCATTACTTACTTTAAGTATTCCAGGTAGTCCTACTGCCGCAGTTCTTTTAGGAGGTTTGTTGATTCATGGAATTTTTCCGGGTCACGAGATTTTTGTTGCTGAAAATACCAAGCCTGTAGTATGGACATTTATTGATTCCTTAATCCTTGCTCAAATATTTATGTTGATCATTGGACTGTTTCTAAGCAGACATAGTGGTTGGATTATGCGTATTCCAGACAACTACATGGCTGTCGGAATATTGGTGTTAGCAGTATTCGGTACATATAGTATTGGCAACTCTTATTCTGATGTGCTTATCATGGTTGTTTTGGGAACCATAATGTATTTTGCCAGTAAGGCAGGTTTTAGCGCTGTACCGGTTGTCTTAGGAATCATTTTGGGTCCAATAGCTGAAAACAACTTTCTTCTCGGTAAGCTAATTGGTGGCGCTAGATATGGCGACGATTGGATGATTTACTTTACAACAGGCACAATTAATGTAACCCTTATTGCTATCTGCATAATTTCTATCACTTATGGCCTTTATTCAAATCGAAAATCAAAGAGAGGCGCTTAGCATGAACCAATATTTAAAAATTTCGACGTTAATAGTAACTGCACTAGCGGCAATATTGCTATTTACCTCTTTTGATGAAGTGTTCAATCCCAATCCTTGGAGTGAAAATGAGGACTATCTGTTTCCACGATTTATAGCAGGGGCTATTACGGTATTAGCATTGTTTTTGTGGTTCGACCGTGATGGTAAGGGAAAATCAACTAATTTTATGGATTTGTTGCCAGGACTTGGCCTTATTCTTACTTATATTCTAAGTATGAATACTATCGGCTTTTATTTGGCTTCAATGATGATGTTCTTCGCGGTAATTATGATTTATAAAAAACCCGAAGAAACCAAGAACTTTTGGCGAGTGTTGCTTATAAAGTTGAGTATCTCAGCAGTTTTTACTTTAATACTGTATGGCTTATTCACGTTAATGTTAAAAGTGCGCTTACCAGGAGGGTTATTTTTTTAATTAACCAAAAGGAGAAAACAATATATGAAACTTTTTAAAATAACTAAAATTGCGTTGCTTGCAGTCGCTTCACTGATGTTTATGCAAGCCCAAGCCGGTTATCCAGATAAACCTATCGGGGTTATGGTGGCTTACGGACCTGGTGGTGCGACAGATTTTCAGGCTAGAATTGCAACATTAGCTTCTGGTAAAGAGGCTTTAATTGGTCAACCAATGTACATTCTTAATAAACCTGGTGCCGGTGGTAGAACCGGTTGGAACTGGTTTGCAAGTGAAGCTTCAAAAGACGGCTATATGTTGGCAGCCTACAATGTGCCTCACTTTATAGCACAATCAATTGTATTTGATACTGCTTACAATATCAATACCCTTGAACCTTTGGGCAACTGGGGTGCTGATCCAGCGGTATTGATTGTAGGTAAAGATAGTCCTTTCAACAGTGTCGCTGACTTGCTTGCACATGCTGATGCTAATCCCGGTGCCGTAACTATTAGTGGTGCTGGTAAATTTGTGGGTCACCATATTGCATTCTTGCAGTTTGCTAAAGCTTCAGGTAAGGACTTAACCTATATTCCTGCTAAAGGTGGGGTTGATGCATTGAGATTGGTCAAAGCGGGTGAAGTCAGTGCAGGTTTCAATAACTTGTCAGACTCAGCCAGAAGCGCTGCTGATCTTAAGATCCTAGGCGTTGCTGACCTTACAAGACACGAATATCTTCCAGATGTTCCTACGCTAATGGAGAGCGGTGTCGATGTCGATGATTCAAGTGTCAATTTCCGTGGCTTGATGGTTCCAGCTGGAACACCTCAAGACGTTATCGACTTCTTGGCGAGTAAGACTCCTGATATGTTTAATGATGGAAAGACACAGGGCAAGATGAAGTCTACTAACTCCCCAGCAAGAGTGATGACAAGAGATGAAGTCATTGCGATGTGGAATGAAAGACAGGCTTACTTGACTGATCTGCTAGCAGGGCTCCAATAAGATAAATTTTATTGGGGTCTTTTCTTACTGAGGCGCTTTAAAGTGCCTCAGTGGGATTTTTTTAATTGAAAATAAATAAATGAGCAACTCCCATACCAAACAATTAATAACAAAAGCAAGGAGTGCCCAAACAATAATTAATGGGTATTCACAGGAACAAGTCGACGAATTAATACTTGCTGTTGCTTGGGAGGTAATTAAGCCCGAAAACAATCAATCATTGTCTGAGTTGGCTGTTAAAACAACAGGCCTTGGAAATGTGGAGGATAAAAAAAGAAAAAACAAACGTAAAACTATTGGTTTACTCAGAGATTTAAAGAATACTAAAACGGTTGGAGTAATTAATCAAGATGATGAAAAAGGACTTATTGAAATTGCAAGACCGGTTGGTGTGGTTGGTGCAATTGTTCCTTCAACAAATCCAATTGCCACACCACTAAACAAAGTCATCAATGCATTAAAGTGTAGGAATGCGATTATATTAGCCCCATCGCCGAAAGGCGCTTTGGTTTGCACAAAGATTGTAGGTTTGATACAGAATGCTCTAAAGCGAGTTGGAGCACCAAAAGACATTGTGCAGTCATTATCTGAACCGATCAATAAAAAGGACACCAATGAATTAACTGATCTAGTAGATTTGGTTGTTGCTACCGGCTCTCAGAATAACATTAAAAGGGCAATTCAAAGTGGCACTCCAACTTTGGGTGTTGGTGTAGGAAATGTGCCAGCAATTGTTGATTCTAGTGCTGATTTAGAAGATGCCGCTCATAAAGTGAAAACCTCGAAAACATTTGACTATGCGACAAGCTGTTCATCCGAGAATAGTGTCATCATTGTTGACAGTGTATATGAAAAATTTATCAGTGCATTAGAAAAAGAGGGTGGTGCATTATTAAGCTTAGAAGAAAAGAAAATCCTCGGTAAAAAGATGTGGAATGAGGATCGTATTATTAACCGCGATATCATAGCTAAAAGGGTCTATAAAATTGCGACTCTCGTAGGCCTCGATACAAAAAAATATTCCAAAACTGAGTTTTTAATGGTGGAAGAGGATGGTATAGGAGAAAATTATCCATTCTCAAGGGAAAAACTCTCTCCTGTATTGGCTGTTTACCGAGCAAGAGACTTTGATCATGCGGTTGATTTGGCAAATAAAATATTACAACATCAGGGGCAAGGACACTCTTGCAGTATTCATAGCCAAAACGAAGATAACATTATGAGACTCGGCAATGAGTTACCGGTTTGTAGAATTATTGTTAATCAGGCTCATTGTTTCGCTACTGGTGGAAATTTTGACAATAGTTTGCCTTTTTCGCTCTCTATGGGCTGTGGAACTTGGGGCAACAATATCATTGATGAAAATCTCAGTTACAGACATTACTTGAATATTACAAAAATTGTCAAAACAATTAAATCTAATGAGCCATCAGAGGATGAAATCTTTTCGAGTTATTGGAAGAAATACCCTCCAACAGATCCAACAATAAGAGCACTTGTTGACAAGCATGCTATAGATACTCCTGATAAAACATTCCTGATCGATGCTGACTTGGATCTGCATATATCTTATGAACAACTCAAAAAAGACATTATTACGTTGGGTTATTTCTTGACCCATCAAGATATTCAATTTAACGATAAAGTTGGTTTTTTGCTTGACAATAGTTATGCATCAGTTTTGTTATTTTTAGGTGCAATGTATCACGGTGTAACTATTGTTCCAATCAATATTCTTGCAGGCAATAATCAAATAAAGTACACAATTAATCATTCTGAATGCAAATTGCTATTTACATCGAATATTTACTTAGAGAAATTTGAAGACATTCTAAAGAATTCTGAAGCCAGTGTTTTTGTTTATGAGAAAGTTGAAGATTTAAAGTGTTCTCATGAAAAGGACTTAGATTCACTAAAGAAAAAATTAAGCCCTAATACAACAGCAGTATTAATTTATACCTCTGGTACAACAGGACTACCAAAGGGAGTTATGCTATCGCATCAAAATGTCATTGCAGGTGGCAGAAACACCGCTTTAGCGCATGAAATTGCAAGTGATGACGTATCTTTGTGTGTTCTTCCACTTTATCACATTAATGCTGAAATGGTTTCTATCTCGAGTGCTTTAGTGAGCAACAGTTGTGTGGTCATTATGAGTAAATTTAGTGTCTCTAATTTTTGGCAGATGCTTGAAAAATATCGATGCACTTGGTTTAGCGTTGTGCCAACAATTATTAGTTATCTTTTGAATGATAATTTTGATGTCAGTAAACTCAACCTGAGCAGTATTCGTTTTGGTCGATCAGCTTCAGCTCCTCTATCACCGGAAGTACATAAAAAATTTGAGAAGGTCTTTAAGGTGAATATTGTGGAAACTATGGGTCTTACAGAAACTGCAGCACAGATTCTTTCAAACCCACTGGACAACTATAAACACGGCTCTGCTGGTATCGCTTATGGAAATGAAGTGAAGGTTGTTGATGATCAGAGTAATTTTGTTTCACCCGGTGAAGCTGGTGAATTAGTTATTAAAGGTGACAACGTTATGAAAAAATACTTTAATAATGAAGAAGCAACAAAATCATCCTTTACAAAGGATGGGTATTTTTTGACAGGAGATCTAGGAGTTGAAGATGAGGATGGCTTCTTTTTCATAACGGGAAGAAAAAAGGAACTGATAATAAAGGGTGGAGAAAATATCTCACCTAGAGAAATTGATGACACAATTTATAAACACAATTCCGTCTTAGAAGTATGTACTTTTGGGATTTTTGACGAAAACTATGGAGAAGAAATTTCAGCTTGTGTTTATCTTAAAGATAACTTTAAAGCCAACGAGAAAGAATTAAAAGATTTATGTAGAAACGAACTAGGTGAATACAAAACACCTAGCCAGATTATATTTGTTGATGAACCTTTACCTAAAGGGCCATCAGGAAAGATACAGAGGCTTAAAATAGCCGAACAGTTCAAACAAGCTTAATTAAACAATTTTCTGTTCACATCGTTAAGGCAAGATGATTTAAAACCTTTTCGGGTAAACTAATTCATTGTTAATCGGAACTTTATATGTCATTACTGGAAAAGTTAACCAACAGAGCGCAGAAGATTTTTCCGCGAATTTTATTGCCTGAATCGACTGATCGAAGAGTTATACAGGCGGCGTTATCTTTATCCACCCAAAAAATTGCGAAAATTGTTCTTCTCGGTAATGAGGATGAAGTTTTTTCTCAACTCGACCAGCCAGAAAAGAGCAAAAAGCATAACCTGGAATTTATCGATCCAATAGACGAAAAATTAAGAAGAGATTATGCCAAAACTTTGCTTGAGATACGCAAACATAAAGGTTTAGAACTCAATGAGTCACTAGATCTAGTAAATGACCCTACTGTTTTTGCAATGTTGGCTTTACAAAGAGATGAGGTAGACGGTGTTGTAACCGGCGCGATCACTCCTAGTCAAAGAGTCCTTGGCAATGCATTGAGAATTATTGGCGTTTCAAATAACAGCAAGCTTGTGTCTAGCTTTTTTTTGATGATGTTTGATCAAAATCATCAAAAATATGGTCAAAATATGATTTTTTCCGACTGCGCAATGAATATTGATCCAACCGCAGAAGAATTGGCTGAAATTGCTCAAAGTGCCTTCAAATCTGCAAAAGCTCTAGACATCAAGCCTAAAATTGCAATGCTTTCTTTTTCCACTAATAGAAACACCAAATATCCGCAGGTTGAAAAAGTAAGGCTTGCGACCAATATCTGTGAGACTAAATTACCAGATGTTGATATTGTAGGTAATATTCAATTGGATGCCGCCTTAGAGAAGAAAGTGTTACAAATAAAAAATCCTGAAGAATTTTTTGAGCCTCCTGCCAATGTTCTTATCTTCCCAAATTTAGATGCAGCAAATATCGGCTATAAGCTTGTCCAGCGATTTTCAGGAGCTAAAGCTATAGGACCAATTCTTCAAGGGATAGCCAAGCCAGTTAATGATTTATCAAGAGGTTGCAGTGTAGATGAGATATTTAATACAGTAGTCATTACTGCGAACCAGTGTAAATAAACTACATATTGATGTAATTTGGACCTCCGCCCCCCTCTGGAGGTGTCCAAGTTATATTTTGCGCTGGATCTTTAATGTCACAAGTCTTGCAATGTAGGCAATTTGGGGCATTAATTTGGAAATAGTCCGAGCCGTCTTTTTCAATGATTTCATAGACCCCAGCAGGGCAGTATCTTTGTGCCGGTTCGTCGTATTTTTCAAGATTGTAATCCAGCGGAATGTTAGCATCAGCTAGTTTTAAATGGACCGGCTGGTCTTCCTCGTGGTTCGTGCCAGAAAGGAACAAGGATGAGGCAATGTCAAAACTTAAAACATTATCTGGTGCCGGGTAGGATTTTATTGTAGAGTCTTTGGAAGGATTTAAAGAGTCACAATCTCTCTCATTATCCTTGATATCAATTGGTAATTTATTACGAAAAATATTTGACTCAATGAAGTTATAAATTGAGCCTCCATAAAATCCAAACTTATGAAGTGCGCTACTAAAGTTTCTTGCCTTATGAAGCTCCTTATAAAGTGCGCTGGAGCTGAACATATCGTCAAAATCACAAACCTTTTCATTAAGTATATTATTTACATATTCTGCAGCAAGGATGCCGGACTGCAATGCACAATGACTACCTTTTATTTTTCCAGGATTCAACGTACCTGCATTACAACCAATAATCATTCCACCATCAAAATCCATTTTAACGAGTGAGTGAAAGCCTCCTTTGGTGATAGCTCTTGCTCCATAGGAAACTCGTTTACCTGACTCCAGAAACTGTTTGATTTTAGGGTGTTGTTTGTACTGTTGAAATTCTTGAAAAGGACTATGGTGAGGATTGTTATAGTTCAAGTCCACAATTAGTCCAACCGCTATTCGGTTATCGCTAAAATGATATAGAAAGCCTCCACCTGATGTGCCTTTATTTAGTGGCCAACCAATCGTATGCAGAACATTTCCTGGGCTATGCTTCTCTGTATCAACCTCCCAAATTTCTTTAAAGCCAATCGCATAGTGTTGTGGTGTTTTGCCTTCATCCAAATTGAATTCTTTGATTAGCTGTTTACCTAAATGACCCCTTGAACCTTCTGCAAATATGGTTTGTTTTGCATAGATATCCATGCCTGGCGTCCAAGTGCCTTTTTGTTTTCCCTGCTTATCAAGACCCATATCACCTGTTGCGATTCCACACACTCTACCGTTTTTATCAAGTAAATAATTCTGAGCAGGAAACCCAGGGAAAATGTCGACACCGAGTTGGACGGCTCTTTCACCAATCCATTGGCAGAGCTCACCTAGAGATATCAAATAGTTACCGTGGTTGTGTAATCCTTTTGGTGTAAGCCAAGAGGGCACTTTAATACAATTTTTTTTGCCATTCAGAAAATAAACATCATCTCTTTTAACGGGAATATTTAGGACGGGGCAATTAGTTGCTTCTTCAGGAAAAAGCTCAAATAATGTTTCAGGTTCAAAAACAGCTCCCGAAATAATGTGAGAACCTATTTCAGAACCTTTTTCTAGCAAACAAACGGAAAGATTTTGATTGAGTTGTTTTAGTTTGCACGCTGATGCCAGACCTGAAGGACCACCTCCAACTACTACAACGTCATATTCGATTGACTCTCTTTCCATTTAAGCTAACTCCAAAAGAAGTTACAAGGAATGCTCATTCAACTCTTTTAAGGCGCCAAATAGATCGGTCTCCCATACTAAATCAGCCATTCTAGCCATTGGAGCATCTGGGTCATTGTTAATGACTACAATTACCTGGGAATCTTTCATGCCTGCAAGATGTTGAATAGCACCTGATATTCCAACGGCTAAGTATAGTTTAGGTGCAACAACTTTACCAGTCTGGCCGACTTGATAATCGTTTGAAATAAAGCCCGCATCCACTGCAGCTCTTGAGGCACCAACTGCTGCATCAAGTTTGTCTGCTAACTGTTCAATTAAAGCAAAATTTTCCTTCGATCCAAGACCACGACCACCTGAAACAATTCTATCCGCTGTCGTTAGTTCAGGTCGCTCTGATTGAGATTCCTGAAGAGAGATGAAGTTTGATTTTTGTTCAGGTATAGGTAAAGATAACTCCTCGATGGCCGCAGAGCCTCCATCACCAGAATGTTCAAATGCAGTAGCTCTAACTGTCATTAGGATAGTTTCATCGCTAGATTCAACAGTCGCCATAATATTACCCGCATAAAGTGGTCTAACAAAAGTGTTGTTTGATTTGATTTCACATACATCAGAGATTGGTTGAACGTCTAAAAGGGCACCTACCGTTGGTAAAATATTTTTGCTATAGGTGGAAGACCCTGAAAGCAGGTATTTATAGTCAGCCATCACCTTAGCCACTAATTTGCTGGCAACCTCAACACTGACATGTTCTAATTTTGAGTCGGCAATAACTTTTACGGTATTAATGCCATTTAGAGAAGCAACCGAGGTCGCGTTATCCAAATCATCTGTAAGTACCAGTGCGTCAATCTTATCTGAAAGTTGAGTAGCAGCTGTAATTGCCGCGCGACTATTAGAGCTAACTTCAGAGCCGTTAAGTTCGATTAGAATTAGTACCGACATTATAGAACTCCCAACTGACTAAGTTCAGAAAATAGCTCTTCAGCTGAATGGACCTGTTTCGATGCTCTATCCTTGGTGCCAGACTCTTCAACACTGACAACTTTGACTCTAGGGCTAATATCAATGTCGAAGCTTGAAATTTCAATCGTTTCTAAGGGCTTTGATCTAGCTTTCATTATATTAGGCAAAGAAGCGTATCTTGGTTCATTGAGTCTCAAATCAACAGTGACAATAGCTGGTAAATTTAACTGTCTGGTTTCAATTCCAGAGTCAATTTCTCGACAAACTTCTGCGCTGTTTCCGCCATCACTAAGTTGGAATTTAGAGATAAAAGTTCCCAGGGAATAATCCAAAAGGCCAGAGAGAATTTGACCCGTTTGGTTGTTATCATTGTCTACAGCTTGTTTTCCCATAATGATGAGTTGAGCCTCTTCACGTTCAACAATATTTGCCAAAATCTTGCCAAGATGAAGGGGTTGTAGGTTAAGATCCGACTCCGTATTGACAAAAATAGCACGGTCCACCCCCATAGCTAAAGCGGTCCTCAAGGTATCTACTGTTTTTTCGGTGCCAATGCTGACTGCAATAGTTTCACTAGCGGCACCGCTCTCTTTTATCTTTAAAGCTTCTTCAACAGCGATCTCGCAAAAAGGGTTCATGGCCATTTTTGCATTGGTCAAATCAACTAATTGGGTTTGTTTGTTAACCCGTGCTTGGGTATAGGGGTCAAGTACGCGCTTAATTGGGATAATTATTTTCATATTGAAACAAGTTTACCGTTACAAAATTTGCGAATCATACCATATAAATTTGTTTTGTCTAGAAATAGAAAAACAAAATTAGAATACCATATTGAAATTTATTTTGTTTTTTTTGTAAACTATCAATATTAATTTAATGGGAACCGTAACTTGACTTCTGCACCATTCTGTAATAACCGATTTTTTAGAGTGATTTCACCACCATGAAGTTGCATAATCTTCCTCACGAATCTTAGCCCTAAACCATTACCTCTAGCACCTGTATCGGGCCTTGCAACTGAGAAGAAGCGAGTAAATAGTTTGCTTGAAACGTGGGGCGGAATGCCTGGCCCTTCATCGAGTACAACAATTGTAACAGCTGTGTTAGATTCTGAAACTTTTATTGTTATCGTGCCACCTTTAGGACTAAACTCTATCGCATTCTTTAGGATATTCCCTAGTGCTTGTTCTAATAGTATTTTTTCAGCAAAAACTGTGCTTTTCTTATCTATGTCGTCAAGATTTATAAGGATATTTTTACTAACAATTAAACGATTATGGGTACCATACACTTTTAAGACATTTTCTATTATGGGTAAAATTTTTAGTTTTTCTATCTCGGTTAGTTTGTCACGTCTTTCAATTCTTGAGAGAGCCAGTAACCGTGATACGAGCGAATCCATTTGTTTGTTTGAATCAAGAATGTTTCGAATAAATTCCCGCCTCTTTTTGAATTCTTTGGTTAGAGCTTTACGTTTTTTATCATCTTTCTCTTCTAGAAGATAATTCTCAATACCCATTGGTGTTAATAGATTTTCTGCAGTTAGCCGAATACCTGTAATGGGAGTTCTCAATTCATGAGCAAGTGTATCAATGTATTCTTCAACGTCGTCCTTTAGTTCTACTTCGCTTCGAGCCTCCTCTATAGCTGCAGCAAGTTTGTTAAACTGAACGTTTACATTAGGAATTTGTACATCTTTATCCTTGAAAACCTCTCTAGCATATTTTTCCACACGACGAATGTTTCTTGAAATTCTGTAACTACCAAGGGCGCCAAAAAACAATGCGAGAAGAAATATATAAAAGATGAACCTCCATAAACGATCTCTATCCATAAGGTCTAGCATTGGGGCGACGAGGACAAGAGCCCCTTGAACTTCTTGTCTGTTGTCGTAAATAGGGCTTGAGACATGTAGGTATTCAGGTTTATAAAAATATTCTAGATTTTTCCCTCTTGTTTTCCAAGGGCCACGAACAGATTCGCTAGAAATTTTACTCACTCCTTGATGCCCTAGCAATGCTGAGTCGACCTCTGAATGAGCTTTCATGTCTGTTCCTAGACTTAAACCACGAGTGTCTAGGATAAGAAAGCCGTCTTTATCAGTAATGTAAATCGCCAGATTCTGTAATCTTGCATCTCCATGCGGTGACTGGAAGTAGTCAAAAATAATACCTCCAAAAGTAGTGAGATTAATTTCACCATCAATTATATTCTGAGAGGCAATTTTACTGAACATAGTTGATACCTCGATCATGACCTCTTTTGCAGATTCTATACTTGTACGATAAGCAAAAAGCCAGACTAGGGTGCTACTGACTACAAAGTAAAGAATAAACAGTTTGGTGCCGATATTTAATTTGAAGTATTTCATTCAATAAGACTGTAGCCGATACCTCTGTTGGTTAAAATTATTTTCTGGGGGTCGCACGATTCATCAATTTCTTTTAATCGTTTACGTATAGACTTGATGTGCGTATTGATTGTCTTTTCATCTGAGACCGGGTTGTCCCATATATTTTTCATCAGATATTCCCTTGTATGGACTCGATTAGGATGCTCTATGAGGTGTGACAGAATTTTGAATTCAGTCTGCGTTAAGGTTAGCTCTTGATCATGAAACAATATTTTTTGCATGGCTTGATT
>LUME01000587.1_pt1 | contig 15721 bp, 14 predicted proteins | sample 729951 | NCBI WGS metagenome assembly LUME01 (sample SAMN03860271, study PRJNA289734) | marine metagenome | biome: seawater column; feature: ocean; material: water; isolation source: Red Sea water column Station 34 - depth 200m | place: Saudi Arabia: Red Sea | collected 2011-10-15 | depth 200 m | reverse complement strand
GGTCCGTGGGTCGAGGGCGGCCAGCAGCCGCACCACCTCAGGGGGGCACTCCCCCAGGAGGTGCACGCTCACCGTCTCGGCGACCGCCGACAGGGCACCACGGCGCTCCTCGAGGGCGGCGTTGATGCGGGTCACGGCCTCCGCGGCATCCCGTTGCCCGTCATCGGACCCGACGACCGCCGTCGCCTCCCGCCAGAGCGCCGCCAGGCGTTCGGCATCGCCGGCCACCTTCTGGGGCACCCGCTCCGCCAGCCAGCCCGCCATCAGCGTCATGGCGCTGGCCGCCTCGAGGTACACCTGGGGGTCGCCGGGGCCGAGGCTGGAGCGGATGTCGGCCAGGCGGCCACCCTCCCGCTCGAGGTGGCTCGCGAGGTCCGGGCAGAAGTCGGTCGGGATCGTGGTCGTGGTGACGAGCTCGGCGGACGTCGTGTTCGAAGCCTCCGAGGACGTCGTCGCGGTGGTCGACGGCGGCGTGGTCGACGGCACCGTGGTCGACGGCACCGTGGTCGACGGCACCGTCCAGCCGGGATCGACCGTCGGGCGCTCCGGGCCCGACCCGCTGCCGCAGGCGCCGCCCACCAGTGCAACGACCACCAGTGCAACGACCACCATCAGGAGGGGGAACCGGGACCGCACGGATCAGTCCCCGGCGGCGAAGGCGGCACCGAAGCCGCCGTAGAGGTCGAACACGATCGTGCTCTGCATGCCGCAGGTATCGCCCAGGTGGCCGCGGAGGCGCCCGGTCGCGGCGGGCACGTCAGCGGCGTCCATGGTCGCCAATCCTGCCCCGAGTCGGGTGGTGGCAGCGAGCATGGCGGTCTCGGCAGCAGCGGGATCGTCCGGGTCGAGGGCCTCGACCACCTCCGCAAACGCCTCAGCCACGACGATGGCGGCGTCATGGACCAAGACGGCGTCCTCCCGGTGGGCGGCGTCCACGTTCGTGGCCAACCAGGCGAAGAGGTCCTCGGCGACGTCGAAGAGCGCGGCGTAGGCCACCGGGTCGGCTGAGGCGTCCAGGGCCTCGTTGCCGAGCACCTGGCGTAGCACGTCGTCGAGGACGTCGAAGTAGCCGTCGCAGAAGGGGCTGAGCCCACCGGATCCCGACAGGGTGCACCGCAACAGGTTGGACATGATCGGCGTGTCGGCCAGCATCGCCTCCATCTCGGCGCCGTCGACCGTGACCCCACCCGGTCGGGCCAATTGGGCGACGAGGATCGGCGCCATCTGGTCGACGGTGACGCCCTCGAGGAGGCAGTCGGGGTCGACCGGCGGCGGGCCGGCATCGCCGGACAGGCCGGAGTCCAGACCGGTCCGGAACACCCCGTCGATGACGCCGCAGGCACCGAGTGCCTCGACAACCATCTCCGCCTGGTGCGGCCTCGGCCCCTGGAGGGCAATCGACAGGACGACCTCGGTCGTGGCGACGGCAACCAACTCGTCAGCCACGCAGCCCAGGTCCTCGGCGGACAGGTCCCGGAGCGCCCCTTGGGCGCCGGCGCCGTCGACGAACCGTTCCCGCACGTCCACGGCGTCGACGGTGGTCGGCGGGTTCGTGGTCGTCGACGGGGACGTGGGCGCCCCCGCGTCCGGGGTGGAGGCGGCACACCCAGCGGCCGACGCCGCCAAGAACACGAGTGCGACGGCGCGCAGCGGGGATCGCACGGTGTTCTCGCCCGTCTCCGGTGGCCGGATCAGGCGTCAGCCAGGTCGAAGGCGTCGTGGAGGGCGGCGACCGCCTCCTCCACCTGCGACTCTGCCACCACGCAACTGACACGGATCGCCGACGTCGAGATCATCTGGATGTTGACGCCGTGATCGGCCAGGGTCTCGAACATCGTGGCCGCCACGCCGGGGTTCGTCCGCATGCCGGCCCCGACGATGCTCACCCGGGCGATGTCCGGATCGGCGTCGACGCCGACCGCCCCAACCTCCGCCACCAGCTTGCGGGTCTCCTCGAGCGTCCGCTCGACTTCGTCCCGGGGGACGGTGAACGAGATGTCGGTGACACCCTGCGCCGAGACGTTCTGGACGATGAGGTCCACGTTGACGTCGTGGTCGGCCAACGCCCGAAAGAGCGTGCCGGCCACGCCGGGGCGGTCCGGCACGCCGGCGATCGTCATCTTGGCCTCCGAGGCGTCGTGCGTGACGGCGGAGACGATGGCCTGTTCCATGTTGGGTTCCTCCTCGTCGACCCACGTCCCCTCCTGCCAGGTGAACGCGGACCGGACGTGCAGCCGCACCCCGTGGGTGCGGGCGTATTCGACTGACCGCATGGCCGGCTTCGGGCAGCCGGAGGCGGTCATCTCCAGCAACTCGTCGAACGACACCGCGGACATCCGCCGGGCGGTCGGCACCAGGCGCGGGTCGGTGGTGAAGACTCCGGTGACGTCGGTGTAGAGCTCACAGACGTCGGCGCCGAGGGCGTGGGCCAGCGCCACCGCCGTCGTGTCGGAGCCGCCCCGACCGAGGAAAGTGACGTCGTTCTCGGTCGACACGCCCTGAGATCCACCGACCACGGCGACACGACCGGCGTCGACCGTCGTCCGCACCCGCTCGGGGCGCACCTCCAGGATCTTGGCGTTGCCGTGCGTCGTGTCGGTCAAGAAGCCGGCCTGGCTGCCCGTGAACGAGTCGGCCGGGACTCCGGCGTCGTGGAGGGCCATGCACACCAGGGCCATGGCCTTGCGCTCGCCGGCCGTGATGAGCATGTCCAGCTCGCGGCCGGGGTGCGTCGACGAGACGTCCGCCGCCAGGCGCAGCAGCTCATCGGTCTCCTTGCCCATGGCCGACACGACCAGGACCACCCGGTCGCCGTGGCGCACCGTGCGCGCCACGTGGTCCGCGACCTCGCGGATGCGTTCCGGGTCGCCGACCGAGGTGCCGCCGAACTTCTGGACGATCAGTGCCACGGGGGACCACGCTACCGGGACCGTCCCGGGCGCCTGCCGCGGGTTTCTCGGACCCGCCACCGACTGGCGCCCGCCCATCGGCGCCGGGAACGCGGGTCGGTAGGGTGCCGCCCCATGGCCACCAAGACCCGTCGCCACGCCCCACCGCCGCGACCCTCCGGACCGGCGCCGCGCCACTCCTCCCGCACCCGCCTGCTGGCCGGCATCCTCGCCGTCGTCATGCTCGGCAGCGTCGTCACCGTGACGGTGGCGGGCTTCGCCAACCGCGGTGGCGACGACGACGAACGCACGGCGACTCCCACCGGCTGTCCGGCGGCCGACAAGTCGGACGCCCCCCGCCTCGCGTTCGACAACCGGCCCGTCTGGTGCCTCACCAGCGGCACCAGCTACGCGGCGGTGTTCGCCACCAGCGAGGGCGAGATCCGCTTCGACCTCGACACCGACCGCATGCCCGAGACCACCAACAACTTCGTGGTCCTCGCCCGCTACGGCTACTTCGACGACACGCTGCTGTTCCGCATCGATCCCAGCATCGGCATCATCCAGGGCGGCGCCCCGACCACCAACAGCTGGTCCGACCCCGGGCCGGGCTACACCATTCCCGACGAGGGCGGCACGTTCATGCCCACCGCCAACGGCGGCGCCCGCGGCCCCTTCACCTACGAACCCGGACAGCTCGTGATGGCCCGCTCGGCGGGACTCAACAGCTCGGGCGCCCAGTTCTTCTTCACCACCACCGAGAGCGCCTCGCTGCTGGACGACCAGGGCAGCTATCTGGTGTTCGGCACCACCGACGACGCCGGCCAGGCGGTGCTCGACGCCATGATGGCCCTCTACGAGGTCGACCCCGACTCGCCCTACGGGGGTGGCCCCACCCGCAACCTCGTCGTCCACTCGGTCACCATCGTCGAGGGCTGACCCCGGCACCATGCCCGTCGAGCCGCCGTCAAGCGCCTGGCTCTTCCCGCCCGCCGACAGCGCCGACGACCACGGCGTCGTCGGCGTCGGCGCCGACCTCGACCCCGGCACGCTCCTCACCGCCTATCGGTCGGGCCTGTTCCCGATGCCGGTCCGGGAGGACGGGGCCGTGGCCTGGTGGTCGCCCGACCCGCGCGGCGTGCTGCGACCCGCCGACGTTCGGGTCAGCCGGTCGCTGCGACGCTCACAACGGCGCTACGAGGTCCGTGTCGACACGGCCTTCGACGAGGTGCTCGAAGCCTGCGCCGATCCCGAACGGCCGCGGCGCTGGATCGACGCCCGGATGGTCGCCGCCTACACCGAACTCCACCGACTCGGCTGGGCGCACTCGGTGGAGGCCTGGGACGACGAGGGGCTGGCAGGCGGGCTCTACGGCGTCGGGCTCGGCGGCCTGTTCGCCGGCGAGTCGATGTTCCACCGGCGGACCGACGCCTCGAAGGTGGCGCTGCTCGGACTGGTCGACCTGCTCGGCACCAGCGGACCGCGACTCGTCGACGTCCAGTGGACGACCCCGCACCTGGCCGGCCTCGGCGCCACCGAGTTGCCGCGCGACGTCTACCTCGCGACGCTGCCGACCCTGACGTCGGCCACGGGGCCCGACTGGGCCGCGGCGGCTAACTGACGGCGCTGCGCCGGGGCAGGCGGCTGTCGACCCACCAGCGGCCGGCGAACCGCCACGTGGTGCTGTCGGGCTGCCGCTGGACCACGGGGCTGGGCCACAGCGCACGGTAGGCCGCCACGATCGCCTGCAACTCGGCGTCCGACGCTCCGGGCGCCTCGATGCGGATCGTGTCGTCGTGTTCCGCGACGACCACGACGCGTTCGGGGGAGTCGGCGGCCACGGCTACAGCGGCACGTTGCCGTGCTTGCGCTGCGGCAGTTCCTCGCGCTTGCCGGCCAGCATCTCGAGGCCGGCTACCAGGCGGGCCCGGGTCTCCGACGGCGTGATGACGTCGTCGACGAAGCCCCGCTCGGCGGCCACGTACGGGTTGGCGTAGCGCTCCGTGTAGTCGTCGACCAGTTCGTCGCGGCGGGCCACCGGGTCGGACGCCTCGGCAAGCTCCCGCCGGTGCAGGATCTCGACGGCGCCTTGCGGGCCCATCACGGCCAACTCGGCCGACGGCCACGCCAGGGACAGGTCGGACCCGACGGACTTGGAGTCCATGACCACGTAGGCGCCGCCGTACGCCTTGCGGGTGATGACCTGGATACGGGGCACCGTGGCCTCGCAGTAGGCGTAGAGCAGCTTGGCGCCGTGCCGGATGATGCCGCCGTACTCCTGGTCGACGCCGGGCAGGAAGCCGGGCACGTCGACGAACGTGACCAACGGCAGGTTGAAGGCGTCGCAGGTGCGGACGAAGCGGGCCGCCTTCTCCGCGGCCTGGATGTCGAGCACCCCGGCCAGCATCGCCGGCTGGTTGCCGACCACCCCGACGGCACGGCCGCCGAGCCGGGCGAAGCCGCACACGATGTTGCCGGCCCAGGCGGCGTGGTACTCCATGAAGTCGCCGTCGTCGACGACCGCCGTGACCACCTTGCGCATGTCGTAGGGGACGTTCGACGAGTCGGGCATGAGGTCGTCGAGCTCGGGGCAGGCCCGGTCGGCGGGATCCACGCAGTCGACCATCGGCGGCAGGTCGAGGTTGTTCGACGGCAGGAACGACAGCAGCGCCTTGACGTCATCGAGGACCTGGTGCTCGTCCTCGGCGACGAACGTGGCGACGCCCGACTTGGTCGAGTGGCTGCCGGCACCGCCCAACTCCTCGAGCGAGACCTCCTCGCCGGTGACGGTCTTGACCACGTCGGGGCCGGTGATGAACATGTGCGACTTCTCGCGGACCATGAAGATGAAGTCGGTCATGGCCGGGCTGTAGACGGCACCACCGGCGCACGGGCCGAGGATCACGCTGATCTGCGGGATGACGCCCGAGGACTGGACGTTGCGGTAGAAGATGCCGCCGTAGCCGTCGAGGCTGACCACGCCCTCCTGGATGCGGGCGCCGGCGCCGTCGTTGAGGCCGATCATCGGCGCCCCGACCGAGTTGGCCAGGTCCATGACCTTGTGCAGCTTCTCGGCGAAGGCCTCGCCGAGTGCGCCACCGAAGACGGTGAAGTCCTGGGCGAACACGAAGACCCGTCGGCCGTCGATGGTTCCCCAACCGGTGATGACGCCGTCGGTGTAGGGGCGCTCCTCGATGCCGCTGTCGTGGGCCCGGTGCCGGACCAGCAGGTCCAACTCGTTGAAGGAGCCGTCATCGAGCAGGTACTCGATGCGCTCCCGGGCCAGCATCTTGCCCTTGGCGTGTTGGCGCTCGACCGCCCGCTCCGAGCCGGCGTGGAGGGCCTCCTCCCGCCGCTTGCGAAGGTCCTCGATTCGTTCGTTCATGCCCTCCCGGGGACCGGCCCAGCGCAGGTCGTCGACACCGTCCATCACCGGCGCCTCGAGGTCGAGGGGGGCAAGGTGCCGGAACAGGTCGGCGTCGGCCCGACCCTCGACGAGGGCGTCCGCCAGCCGGGCGGCCCCGCGCACCTGTACGGCCCAGTCGTCGGGGTCGTCGGGGATGGCCTCGAGGTGGCCGTAGTGGGCGAGGACCGTGGACGAGGACTTGGCCCCCCAGCCGGGCAACCCGGGAATGCCGTCGGCGGTGTCGCCGACCAGGGCCAGGTAGTCGGGAATCGACTCGGGCCGGACGCCGAACCGACCGATGACGCCGTCCCGGTCGTACACGACGTCCTTGCGCCGGTCGTACTGGACGATCCGCAGGCCGTCGTCCACCACCTGGGCCAGGTCCTTGTCGGGCGTGCAGACGAGGACACGCTCCACGCGGGGGTCCTCGGCGGCCTTCACGGCCGCTGCCCCCAAGGCGTCGTCGGCCTCGTGCTCGACCATGGCGAACACCGCGAAGCCGGCAGCGGCCAGCACCCCCTCGAGCAGGGCGAACTGGGCGAACAGCTCCGGCGGGGTGGCCTCGCCGGTCTTGTAGCCGTCGAAGAGGTCGTTGCGGAATGACTCGACCACGTGGTCGGTGGCGACGCCGACGTGGGTGGCGCCGCCTTCGAGCATCCTGAGCAGCGAACCCAGCACCGCCCGGGTGGCGGCCACCTCGACGCCGTCGCCGGCGACGTGCGACGGCACCGCGAAGTGGTGCCGGAACAACTCGTACGTGCCGTCGACCAGGTGGACCTCCACAGCGGCCCTATCCCCCGAGCGGCTCGGCCACGGTCCGCGCTACTCCTGGACCAGCTCGATGAGGGTGCCGAACGAGCCCTTGGGGTGGACGAAGGCGACGGTCGTTCCCCGGGAGCCGGGCCGGGGCGCCTCGTCGATGGCCCGGCCGCCGGCGGCGACGATGGCAGCCAGGGCCTCGGCGCAGTCGTCGACGCGGTAGCCGACGTGGTGGATGCCCTCGCCGCGCTTCTCGAGGAATGTGCTGATCGGCGAGTCGGGTCGCGTTCCGGTGGTCAGCTGCAGATAGGACTCGCCGACCCGGAGCAGCGCCTCTTCGACGCCGTCGCGTTCGACGACCTCACGGTGGCAGACCTCGGCGCCGAAGGCTCGGGCGTGGTAGTCGATGGCGGCCTCGAGGTCGTTGACGGCGATGGCCACGTGGTCGATCTGGGTCAGCAACATGCGGAATCCTGGGAGTCGGTGTGGTGGATGAATGCTCCCCGGCATCGTGTCAGGTCCCGCGCCGGTGCCCGCCACCGTGGGTGTCCCTGTGGAAAACCCGCCTGACTTGTCACACCACCGTCACTGTTGTAATGTTTTCGCAACACGTTGGGAACACCCCTCCACCCAACCAGGGAACGCCCTCCGAGGAGTGCCGGTACCGCCCGCACCGGCCCGGAGGGCGTTTCCACGTCCACGCTCCGGTCCTCCCGCTCACCCGGTGCCCGACTCGTCGCCACCCACCTTCCGGCGACCCGCCAGCGCACGCCCCAGCGTGAGCTCGTCGGCGTACTCGAGGTCACCACCCACCGGCAGGCCGCTGGCGATCCGGGTGACCTCCACCCCGAGCGGCTCCAGCAGCCGGGCCAGGTACATGGCCGTCGCCTCGCCCTCGATGGTGGGGTTCGTGGCGAGGATGACCTCGCCCACCTCCTCGGCTTCGAGCCGGCCCAGCGCCTTCATCTCGTCGATGGCCGAGGTGAGGCGGGCCGTGTCCTCCGTCGGCAACTTCATCAGGTGGAAGGCCAGGCGCTGCGCCGACTTGGGTCCGATCCCGGGCAGTCGGCCCAATTCGTCGATGGCCTGCTGGACGGCGTCGGCGTACACGGCGGTGGTCAGTCGGACTCGACCACGCTGGCACCGGGGAAGGCCTCGGCCAGCCGCTCGACCGCCGAGCCGACCGCGGCGTCGGCGTCGACCAGTTCGTCGGTGTCGACCTCCTCGTCCTCGACGGCGGGGGCGTCGGCCGGAACCGCCGCATCGGCCTTCGACGCCTTCGACGCCTTCGAGGTGGGGTCCGGTCGGACGGCGCCCTCGTCGACCACCAGCCGAACGGGGACCGCCACGCCGAAGTGGGCAGCAAGTGCCGCCTCGACCTCGCCGACCAGTTCGGTGCACCGCTTCAGGTGCGGCTCGTTCGGGAGCGCCAGGATCGCCGCCCCGTCGACCACCCCGGTGCGGTTCTTCGCTGCGCTGCGCGGCCAGCACTGCCCGGCCCTTCGCCGCCGGCCCGTCCTTGGCCCGCCGCGGCGGAACCGGGGGCGGTGCCGGTGCGTTCGTCGGGCGTCCGGCGACCAGCGCCTGCTCCAACTGCTCGATGCGGCGGACCAGGTCGGCGAGCACCGTCGGATCGCCGCCGGAGGGGGCGGCATCGCCCGACCCGGTCAGCCGGACCAGGGCCACCTCGAGGTCGACGCGGGGATCGGGTGCGCGGCGCATGTCGACGAGGGCGCTGCCGAGCATCTCCAGGGCACGCGTGATCGCCGCCGGCGTCACCGACTCGGCGAACGACTCGGCCCGGGACCGGTCGGCGTCGGGGCCGACAGGGCGGCGGTGGCGTCGGCGTCGGCCAGGGCGCCCAGCAGGTCGGCGACCGTCGAGTCGTCGGAGGTCATGCCGCCGGCCACGACACGGTCCAGCGCCGACAGGGTGTCGCGCGCCGACCCCCGACCGGCCCGGACAGCGTGTGCCCGGCCCTCCTCGTCGACCTCGAGGCCGGCGTCGGCGACCACCTCGTCGACCAGCGCCCGCAGCTCCTCGGCGGAAAGCAGCCCCAGTTCGAGGTGCTGCGCCCGGCTGCGGATGGTCTCGACGACCTTGTGCGGCTCGGTGGTGGCCAGCACGAACACGACGTGGTCCGGCGGCTCCTCGAGGGTCTTGAGCAGGGCGTTCTCGGCGCCGGACGTGAGCATGTGGACCTCGTCGAGGAGGTACACCTTGGTGCGGCCCGGCGTGCCGAGGGCCACCTTGGCCAGCAGGTCGCGGACATCGTCGACCTTGTTGTTGGAGGCGGCGTCCAACTCGTGGAGGTCGAACGAGCGGCCGGCCTCGACCGCCAGGCAGGACTCGCAGGCGCAGCAGGGCTCGCCGTCGGCGGGTGCCGTGCAGTTGAGGACCTTGGCGAGGATGCGGGCGGCGGTGGTCTTGCCGGTGCCGCGGGGCCCGCTCAACAGGTAGGCGTGGTGGACGCGGTCCTCCCGGACGGCGTTGCGGAGCGCCGCCACCACGTGGTCCTGGCCCCGGACCTCGGCGAAGCGCTGCGGCCGGTAGCGGCGATAGAGGGATGTGTACTCCATGCGCCGCTCACCCTACAGCGGCACCGCGACACGCTCCGGGGCGTGCCGCGGGCCATTGCACGGCGGAGGGAGTGGGATTCGAACCCACGGTGACCAGGGGCCACACACGCGTTCCAGGCGTGCCGATTCGTCCGCTCTCGCATCCCTCCGGAACCCCGTCCGAGGACGGGATTTGGCCCCCAAGGCTACCGGCGTCGCCCGAACCGGAGCGCGGGCATCCGACCCGCCGGGTAGCGTTCGCCCTGCACCCGCCTTCGAGTGTGGCGGTCGGGTCCTGTGCGACCGGGGCCCGTGAACCGAGTCAGGGCCGGAAGGCAGCAGCTCTCAGCGGAACCCCCGGGGTGCCGCAGATCGCCTGGCCGCCACGTCGATCTCACCATGGTCGACGGAGAGGTGGTGGCCCGACGCCACAACGAACGCGAGGCCGGAGGCGACCCCACGGCCCACGCCGAGGTGCTCGCCCTGCGCGATGCCGCTGCGGCGACCGGCTCCTGGCGGCTCGACGACGCCACCCTCCTGGTCACCCTCGAGCCCTGCCCGATGTGCGCTGGCGCCGCCTGGGCGGCACGGATCGGCCGCGTCGTCTACGGCGCCCCCAGCAGCGAGGCCGGCTCGCTGGGTTCGCTGTACCACCTCGGCGCCGACCCGCGCCTCAACCACGAGTTCCCGGTCGTGCACGGCGTGTGCGCCGACGAGTGCACCGCCCTGTTGCAGGACTTCTTCGCCGACCGGCGCTGAGCCGCGTCCGGCGATCCCCGTTGGCCGGGTTCCGCCCGCTGGCTAGCCTCGCCGGTGGAAGGTTGCCAGAGCGGACGAATGGGGCGGCCTCGAAAGCCGTTGTGGCCTCCGGGTCACCATGGGTTCGAATCCCATACCTTCCGCCATCCCGACGGCCCCGGCTCCGGCCGGGGTCGTTACGCGTCCGGCCTCAGTCGTCGTGGCGGTAGGCGGTGGCCTTCGGCTTGACGGGACGGGCGAACCAGAGAGGCCGGCGCAGGCCGCCGGGGCCCGGGCCGGGACGGGTCTTGGCCAGCCACTCCTCGAACACGGCGTGCGAGGCGTCGGTGTCGACGACCACGTCGCCGTACTCGTCGCCCGCCTCGGCGGGGCCGACGGTCACCCGCTGCAGCCAGCAGTGCATGCCGCTGATCGGGTCCGGTTGGACCGGGAACGTCAGGTTCTGGTGGACGCCGGTGTCGGACCACCAGATCCGGCCGGTGTCGGGCTCGTCGCTGACGTAGGGCTCGGCGCCGTGCTCGCGACGCAACCGCCAGCGGCCGTCCCCGTCCCGGCTGATCGACGCCTTGCCGGCCCCCCACGACCGGGCCTGGTCCTCGTCGAGTCGCCAGCGGCCCATGTGGTGGCTGGCCGCCACGACGCCCGGACGGATGCCCTCGGTGCGCCAGGCGGAGATCACGAAGTGGCCGGTGCGGGTGGTGATCCGGACCAGGCCGTTCTCCTCGATGCCGAGTTGCTCGGCGTCGGACGGGTGCACCCACAGCGGGTGCCGGTGGCTGATCTCGTTGAGCCACTCCGAGTTGGCCGAGCGGGTGTGGATCAGCGTCGGGATTCGGAACGTCGGGACGAGGATCCGCTCGCCGGCGCCGAAGTCGAGGTCCTCCCAGTGGACCTGGCTGCGGATGAACGTGGGCGCGGCGTACTCCGGCCAGCCCCAGTCGCGCATGGTCGGCGAGAACAGCTCCAGCTTCTTGGACGGCGTCGGGAAGCCGAACTTGGCCTCGCCGTCGATGTCGACCGCCGGTGAGCCGTCGCCGATGAACGGCATGTGGCCGGTGATGTCCTCGAGCGACCCGTACGAGCCGGCGGTCCCTGGGCGTCGGTAGACACCCTGGGCGTCGCGCACGGTCCCGGACAGGTCGGCCTCGGAAACGTCCCGCTCGTAGACCTGCGACTGGTCGCCGGGCAGCGAGAAGGACCCCTTGCGACGCATGTACTCCAGTGGGGTGAGGCCCTCCTCGGCGGCGGCCTCGGGGAGCCCCGGGACCGACCCCTCGAACAGCATCGTGTAGTACTCGTCGAGGGTGAGCGGCGTCCCGGGGTTCTCGACGCTCTCGAACTGCCGCCGGATTCCGAGTGAACCGTCCGGGTCGATCCGCCACGACAGGTCGATCCAGAACTCCTGCTCCTCCCAGACCTCGCCCGGGTTGGCCTCGTGGGTACGGTCGAACGACTCGCCCTCCAGTTCGGCGTGACGGCGCAGCACCGGTTGGCGGAAGCCGATCCAGCGACCGTTGTGGGTCTCGAAGCTGGCGACGTCGTGCCGCTCCGAGGCGATGCCCATCGGCAGCACGTAGTCGGCGAACCAGGCCGACTCGTTCCAGGTGGGGGTGAGCGCCACGTGGCAGCCCACCTTCTCCGGGTCGGACAGCACCTCCAGCCAGGTGAAGCCGTCCGGGTTGGTCCAGACCGGGTTGTAGACGCGGGTGAAGTACGTGTCGAGGCGCCCCCGCCCGGACTTGAGGAAGTGGGGCAGCAGGATCGACAGCTCGTGGTGGGTGAGCGGATACTCGTCGGGCCAGGTCAGGTGGTTCCACTCGCCCTGGGGCTCGGGGTGGATCGGGGTGACCGGGATGAACTTGTTCCAGCCGTTGGCGTTGGTGCCGCCCTCGGTTCCGACGCTGCCGGTGAGGACGTTCACGAACCAGAGGCAGCGCGACACCTGCCAGCCGCCCTCGTTGCCGGCCGACGCGGCCCGCCAGGTGTGGCCGGCGAACCCGCCGAGGCCGTCGCCGATCACCCGGGCGACCTCGCGGATGCGGTCCTCGTCGATGCCGCACACCCGGGCCGCCTCGGCCGGGGTGTACTCGGCGTAGTGGTCGAGCAGGGCCGGGCCGACGTTGTCGAACACGGGGTCGAGGTCGGGCCGGGTCTCGGTGAGGAAGGTCTCCCAGTTGACCCAACGCTCGACGAACGCCTTGTCCCAGGTGTCGTTCTCGACCAGCAGCCGGGCGATGGCGAGCAGCAGGAAGGCCTCGGTGCCGGGCCACGCCGAGAACCAGTGGTCGGCCTGGGAGGCGGTGTTGGAGAGCCGGGGGTCGACGCAGACGATCGTGGCGCCGTTGCGCTTGCCCTCGAGGATCCGCTGGGCGTGCGGGTTGAAGTAGTGCCCGGCCTCGAGGTGCGACGAGATCAGGAAGATGACCTTGGCGTTGGCGAAGTCGGCCGACGGACGGTCGAACCCCATCCAGGTGGCGAAGCCGACTCGGGCGCCACTCGAGCAGATGTTGGTGTGGCTGTTTTGGCCGTCGATGCCCCACGAGTGCAGGACCCGCTCCATGTAGCTGTCGTCGCCCATCCGACCGACGTGGTACATGACCTCGTGCTTCCGACCCTCCCGGAAGGCGGTGCCGATGCGGGTGCCGATCTCGTCGAGGGCCTGGTCCCAGGTGATGCGCTCCCAGAGGCCCTCGCCGCGCTCACCCACCCGCTTCATGGGGTGCAGGATCCGTTCGGGGTCCTCGACCTGGTTGAGGGTGGCGGGGCCCTTGGCGCAGTTGCGGCCGCGGCTGGCGGGGTGGACCGGGTTGCCCTCGAACTTGGCGATCTTCCCGGTGTCCTTGTCGACGTAGGCCAGCAGGCCGCAGTTGGCCTCGCAGTTGAAGCAGGTGGTCGGCACCAGCCGGAAGCGTCGCTCGACGCGCTCGGGCCAGGCCTTGGCGTCGAGGGCCCGGTGGTCGTCCCACTGCTCCTCGGGCGGGTAGGCGGTCAGCATCGGGGGCTCCTCACGGCCGTCAAGCTGCTCATGAGAGGGGCACGGACTGTCCGGCCCGCACGTAGGCGTCCTCGTAGGCGAACAGCCCGACCAGCGCCACCAGGCCACCGATCGCCGTCGGGACCTCGCCGAGATTGGGGGCGACCAGAAGGCTGGCGGCGGCGCTGGTGGCCAACCAGGTGAGGAACCGGGAGCGTTGTGCGCCGCGGGTGAGTTCGGCGATCGCCATGGTCACGTGGCGGGAGTGGCGTCCAGCCAGTTCGACGGCGACGAGGAGCACGGTGGCGACGAGACCGAGGACGAACGCGAGTCGGACCTCGCCGGCCCTGGGAAGGTGCATGAACAGGTCGAGCACCGCGTAGGCCGCACCGCCGGCCATGACCGCCTGGGCCAGCAGGATCGGCAGCAGGATCGGCTGCTGCCAGAGGTCGCGTCCCTCGCACTGGGCGAACAGGAACGCCGTGTACCCGGCGGTCCCGAGTGCGAGGAGCACGGTCGGGACGATCAGCACCGTCAGGACGCCACCGGCGTCGGCCAGGCCGGCCACCCACCAGGCCGCGCAGCAGGCCGCGAACCCCCCGAGGACGTACGCCCCCTTGACCAGCCACGAAGTCCGGTTGCCGCGGGTGAGCAGGTAGTGGAAGCGGGCGGGCTGCTTGAGGTCGCCGACGAGGAGGGCGCCGGTGAGGCCGAGGAAGGCACCGGCCACGATCGGCGGCACGACGCCGACGGCGGCCTGCTCGGACCCGTGGCCAAGCAGCACCAGGAGCGCCGCCACCAGCATCACGCCGGCGGCGACGGCCTTGGTGACGAGGTAGCCGGCGACCATGGAGCCCCAGGTGGGCTTGTGCTTCGTGGTGTAGGTGGTGCGGGCCATGTCGGCGCCGTCGGTCCGAATGGGGGCGGCGGACAGGGCCACCGGCGTGGGCGTGGCGTGGTCCGGGGTGGTGTCGGCCCAGATGAGGCCGTCGGGGCCGATGGCCGACGCCAGGGGGTCGAGCGACGACGGGTCGGCACCGGCGTAGACGACCTTGGGCCGCGTGCCCTGCTCCGGTGAGCGGACGAGGCCGCCGTCGGCGTGCAGCCGGGAGATCTCGGAGTCGGGGTCGTCGAGGTCGCCGACCCGGATGGCCTGGGTCGGACAGACGATGACGCACGACGGCTCGAGCCCCTCGGTGACCCGGTGGTTGCAGAAGTTGCACTTGTGGGCGGTGCTGGTGGCCGGGTTGATGTAGATGGCGTCGTAGGGGCAGGCGTTCATGCAGGCCTTGCAGCCGATGCAGTTGCCGTCGTCGAAGTCGACGACCCCGTTGTCGGCCCGGAACAGCGCCGAGGTCGGGCAGATGGCCATGCAGGGGGCGTCGTCGCAGTGGTTGCACCGCATGACCGAGAAGTGGCGGTCCGTGTCGGGGAAGGTGCCGGTCTCGACGTACTTGAGCCAGGTGCGGTTGACGCCGAGCGGCACGTCGTGCTCGCTCTTGCACGCCACGGTGCAGGCGTGGCAGCCGATGCAGCTGCCGGAGTCCAGGACGAAGCCCAGGCGGGTCATCGGGCAGGGGCCTCCACGGTCGGTCCGCTCACCGGCGTCCGGTCAGCGGGTGGCCCGCGGGCGGATGCCGTCGCAGACGAGGTCGAGGAGGTGGCCGAAGGTGTCGTCGGTGTCCTGGGGCTGGGGGAAGCCGTCCCCGGCCTCGAGGTGGGCGAAGCCGTGGAAGGCGGCCCGCAGGGTGCCCGCCGCGTGGACCTGCTCGTCGTCGGCGAGGTCGTAGCCGGCCAGGGCCTGGCCCAGCACGGCGACCACGCGCTCTACGGCGGCCTCGAGCTCTGCATCACCGGCGCAGGGGTAGCGGTCGGTGGCGGCATAGAGGCCCGGATGGTCGCGGACCATGGCCCGCCAGGCCTCGCCGACGGCCCGCACGGCGTCGTCGCCGGCTACGCCGACAGCCGCGGCGGCCAGGCGCTCGGCGAGGATCTCCCGGCCGCGGAGGCCGAGCAGTCGGACGAGGGCGTCGTAGCTGTCGACGTGCCGGTAGAGGGCGGGCTGTCGGACGCCGAGCTGGTTGGCGACGCGGGTGAGGGTGACGGCGTCGAGGCCCTCCTCGTCGGCGAGGGCCGCGGCGGCTGAGACCACCTGGTCGGTGTCGAGCGTGCGGCGGCTCATGCCCTCACCCTAGCGTTAGTGCCTCTCACAGACCAGTTAGAGGTCATACTGCACCGGAGCGCTCACCACACCCCCGCTGCCGCGCCAGCCGCCACGGCCACGGCTCCCACGAGCGCCCGGGGACCCAGCGCCTCCCGGGCCAGCAGGACCCCCAGCACCACCGAGACCTGGCGCAGTCCCGCCACCTGCCCCGCC
>LUME01000446.1_pt1 | contig 15725 bp, 9 predicted proteins | sample 729951 | NCBI WGS metagenome assembly LUME01 (sample SAMN03860271, study PRJNA289734) | marine metagenome | biome: seawater column; feature: ocean; material: water; isolation source: Red Sea water column Station 34 - depth 200m | place: Saudi Arabia: Red Sea | collected 2011-10-15 | depth 200 m | reverse complement strand
TACTTATACTGAGCCTACTGGTGCTGATAACCGCTGGTTTATCAGCATTAGGTTCTCTGCCGCGTATTGAGGACCCGCGAATAGATACGCGAAACGCACTCGTCATCCCTCAATACCCCGGTGCGTCGGCGGAACGGGTAGAGGCTTTGGTTAGTGATGTGCTTGAAGACAGGCTTAGAGAAATATTTGAAATAAAGGAAGTGAAGTCCACGTCGCGTGCAGGTATCTCCATCATTCTCATAGAGACGCAAGACTGGATAAATAATTCAAGTAACGAACAATTATTCAGTGAAATTCGCGATGCCATAGGCGCTGCCGCTGAGTCATTCCCTGAAGGCGCCATGGCGCCAGTTTTCGATGAAAAGCGCGGCGCGACAGCGTTCACTTTATTGCTATCTGTGCGAGCAGACCACTTTGAAAATACCCCTATTACACTCACCGCGCGTTTGGCTCAAGAACTTACAGACAGGCTGCGAAACGTTAACGGCACTGAGCTAGTACGTGTATACGGCGCGCCGCAGGAAGAAATTAGCGTCAATATCGACCCTATTAAGCTTGCTGCAACGGGTCTTACCTTACAGCAAGTAAGCAATTTGATAAGCCGGGCTTAGATGGCGTGAACATGATTGCTTCAATACCCTTAGTTAACGAGCAAGGTCGCTACTTACGGGTGGAAGACGTTGCGACGGTAGAGAGAAGTTTTACAACACCTCGAAAGGACGTGGCATTTTTAAACGGTGAAGAGTCTATCTTTGTGGCAGCGCGTATGCAGCCCTCACTGCGTTCTGATGTATGGACAGAAAATGCATTAGCGGTAGTAGAGCAGTTTAACAAAGACTTCAGCGGAACCTTAAGCGCGACTGTTGCATTTGAGCAAAACGAATATACCGCTACTCGCCTTGCTGACTTATCTATGAACCTGCTCATGGGGTGCGCAGTGGTCATGATGGTTATTCTACTTTTCATGGGGTTTCGTGCTGCGTGGATTGTGGGCCTGGCACTTCCCTTATGCGCCGCTTTTGCCTTGTTCTCTTTAAGTTTTTACGACGAGCAAATTCACCAAATGTCTATCTTTGGCATGATCATCGCCATTGGTTTACTAATCGATAACGCCATTGTTATTACCGATGAAATTCGCATTAATTTACAAGATCCTAATTTAACGCGAGTAGGCGCTATGGCGAAAAGCGTCTCTCATCTATTTGTGCCGCTTTTGGCTTCAACGCTTACGACCATTTTAGGCTTTATGCCGATTTTTCTTTTAGACGGCAACATTGGTGACTTTGTTGGCCCGATTGCCATTAGCGTGGTGATGGCGCTTATTGGCTCGCTGTTTATCTCTTTAACTATCATTGCAGCCCTCGCTGCCCGATTTTTGCCAAAGCACGACAACAGTTCGCAACATGAAACAGCATCGAAGGCGTGGTGGAAAGTGGGATTTCAAGCGCCAGAGCTTAGTCTGGCTTTCAAAAAACAATTGGGTAGATGGATAAAGCAGCCGATTTTGGTGTTACCGATTATTGCTTTGCTTTGTTTATCTGGCTTTGTGCTGTCTAAAAGCTTAGCCAATGTGTTTTTCCCAAGTGCAGACAGAGATCAGTTCGAAGTGTACCTGTGGACCAAAGAAGGCAGTAGCATCGACAACACCACAAACTACGTTAAAAAAGTCGATAGCGCCATACGCAGCGAGCAAGGCGTGAAACAAGTAAGCTGGTTAGTCGGGGGCTCTGCCCCATCGGTGTACTATAACCAGACGATGACCCGTGACAACATGCCTTACTTTGCAAATGCTGTGGTGTCGACAGATACAGTGGATGACGCCGTTGCGCTAGTGGGCAAGCTACAACAAGAGCTTGATAGCGCGTATCCAGAGGTACAAATTGTAGTGCGAGCCTTTGGGCAGGGGCCACCTATTGCGGCGCCTGTTGAGGTAGAGATTTTCGGCCCTGATCTGAATGTGTTGAACGACCTAGGCGACAAAGTACGCATGTTAATGTCTGAAGTCGACGGTATTTCTCAGTCAATAACCAGCGTCTCAATGGGAGAGCCCGAGCTTAAAATAAACGCGGACAGCGATAATCTGTCTTACTTGGGGCTTACGCTTTCTGAGCTTGCCAATCAAATGCAGGTAAACTTTTCGGGTATTACCGGTGGTTCTGTTTTGGAAAGCACAGAAGAAATCCCTGTACGCGTAAGGCTAGACGAGGCGTATAGACAAAATGTAACGGGCGTAGACGCCATGCCAATTCCGGTTGCAGGAGACAAGTATTACGCGCCTTGATGGCGAAAGGCTAAATCGTATTCAGGCGTTTTTGCTTCCTGGTGTCCCGGCCATTGATGCAAGTAACCATTTGCGAGATCTGCTCGAAAGTCGATTAATTCTTCCCGAAGGATATCGTATTCATTTAGCTGGAGACGCTGATGAACAGCAGCAAGCATTAGGTAAATTAGCGACCTATGCGCCGGTGCTTTTGGTTCTTATGGTAACCACGCTCATTCTGACTTTTACCAGCTTGCGCATGGCGGGTGTAATCGGATTAGTGGCAATACTTTCTGTAGGACTGGGAATGTTCAGCCTTTGGATATCTGGATTGCCGGTTGGGTTTAATCCGCTGCTAGGTTGTGCTGGCCTTATTGGCGTCGCAATCAACGGCTCGATAGTGGTTATTGCCGCTATCAACGCGAACCCCAAAGCAAAGCAGGGAGACACGAAAGCCATTGTTGAAGAAACCATGAGCTGTAGCCGCCATATTTTATCGACTACTTTCACAACGGTAGGTGGATTGATTCCATTGCTATTGTTCAGTGAAGGTAGCTTTTGGCCGCCGTTGGCCGTGGTGCTGGCTGGTGGGGTAGGGTTTTCGGTGATCTTATCACTAGTCTTTACGCCGACCATAGTGGCGGCATTTCAACGATATCGTTATAGAAATCACACATTGGCATAATTTTACGGTTAAACTATCCCTTTTTAACCCACGTATAAATTGGGCTTACTTGGCGTATGCGAAAATCAAATCCTCTTTTACGTTGGTGGCAAACCGACTGCGTGAAGTGTAAACGCATGAGACTTTATATTGTTTGGGCTGTAATCATGTTAGTGGTGTATTTTTATGTCTGGTACTAGTGTCGAACCAATCTATATTCGAGCTGCCTCGAAAAGTAACGGTATTACTAGCGGTTTGTGTATTGCGGCGCTCTGGTTAGCATTTTTACCCGACTGGCTGTTCTTGGCAGGGATTTTTCTTACCAGCGCTGCCTTGGTGTGCTTGCTGGTAGGGTACTTCAAAATTCGTGAGCCGGACTATAGTTTGGAAATAGCCAAAGACTATATTACCTATCGTCATCGCTTAGGCAGCTGGCGTATTCACTGGGACAACTTACAGCGCGCCGATTGCCCCCGGGTTAGGCATGGTCTGGACCACATTCCACTTGAAACCATTGGTTTTAAAATAAAAAGCTATACGGATTTTCTCAATACGATTTCACCAAGGCTTGCTACACACTTACTGATGGAGCAGCGACCGTTGCTAATGCAAAACACAGATGAGAGCTGCGCCACAGGAAGTTGTTACGAACAGTCGATGTTTGATGACAAACAATACGTAATGGAAGATGGCACCATTATCAAAGGCATAAAAGCTATGCTGGCACATCGTATGGTGGAGCTTCGAAAGCGTCTTGGCTTTGATATTTTTATCGCGAGCTCAGAGCTTGATAGGGATGCAAGTGAGTTCGCTGGCCTTATCACGCAGTGCCAACAAGCGAGGCAGTCGTCCGACGCCAATTGAGCTTAACTGAGCGATTAGGCTCTAATCGCTCAACTGTGTGAGCCGTTCAATTTACTCTCGTTTAGCACCTTTCTAGCTTCAGCGATAAGTGCTGGCAAGTTTTCTTCAACAAGCTTGTGCTGTCCCAGCTTAAGAGAGCTCTCTGTTTCATTGGCTAAATGCTGCATGCGAGGCAAGCCCGTATAGCAGCATGCACCGTGTAGTTTGTGAACTTCGGTTTTAAGCCCATTGTAATCTTGATCGTCCCAAAGCGCCGACAGTGTCTCGATAGTTTCGGGCAGTAACGCAATAAAACTGTCTAACATTTCTTTTGCTGTGTCTTGGTTTTGATTTGCGCGCTTAAGAGCAAGCTGCCAGTCGATAGAGGGAAAGACGATTTCACCGGGTTCAACATTGTGGCACCACGAATTGATAAGCGTAATAAGTAGCTCAACCTCAATCGGCTTAGGTAAGTAATCATCCATGCCAGAGGCAAGTAGTCTTTCTTGCTCTTCCTTAAATGCGTGGGCTGTTACTGCTACGATTGGGGTGCCCATATTCAACGGTGATTTGCGAATTTCTCGGGTGGCCTGCAGTCCGTCCATGCCCGGCATCTGCACGTCCATTAGAATTAAGTCAAACTCTTGGGTTTGGCATTGATTGACGGCGTCTTGTCCACTGATCGTTGTGGTTAGCTCGACAGGAGAGTGATCGAGCCACGTATGCAGCAGTTTAAGATTCATTTCCATGTCATCAACGGCAAGAATTTTAGCTTTTGGTAGCGTGCCTATTTTCTCTTGCATCGCATTTTTAGCTGGCGTTGTATGGTGATGCACCAGGCTATCTAACTTGGTAAGCGTCATCGGCATACGCGCTTGCGAATGGAAATGTTGTGATAGGCTTGGGTATTGGGCAAAGGGTTCAGGGCCGGAATACCAAAGTATGCGCTTTTGCGCAGGAAATTGTACGAAACGACTCAAGTAGGTGTCGCGCAATACCATCTTACTTACCGGCACAGTTGCCATAAAGAAGTCATACTGACCTTTAAGCGACGCTAAGTAATCTAGTGATTCAACGGAAGTAACTTTCGCCCCTAGTATTGAAAGCATGTTTGCACTTGAGCGGCGTGTGGCAGGTACCGGGTCGAAAATAACCACGTTTTTACCTTTCCAGTCATCACTATTGGTTAACGCATATTTTTGACTTAACTGGTTCATGCGAAGAGAAACATGAAACGTAGAGCCTTGGCCTAACACACTTTTAAGCGTTAGATCGCCATTCATTAAGCGCACAAGCTCGCGACTGATAACAAGACCTAATCCTGTGCCTTGGTAATTCCGGTTAAGGGCATCGTCTACTTGCGAGAACGCGTTAAATAACTTCTTTCTGTCCTGACGGCTTATCCCGATACCTGTATCTTCAACGGTGATGTTCACTTCGTGTATACCGTGAGGAAGTGAGCGTCCACTCACCGAAAATGTGATGGTACCGCTGGAAGTAAATTTAAGTGCGTTGCTCAAGAGATTATTAAGCACCTGCTTAATACGAAACACATCGCCGATGAGCTTTTCGGGGAGCGGATTTAAATCAAAGACAAATTCAATGCGTTTGCTGTGAGAAGACTTAGCCATAATAGTGACCATTTCTTCAAGTAGCTTGTTGGGCGAAAAAGGCTGATTATTGATTTGCAGTTTACCTGCCTCAATCTTAGAGAAGTCGAGAATGTCATTTACGATTGTTAGCAGGTTGTCGGCGGCTGTGTTAACAATTCTTACCTGCTCTTGCTGATCCGTGGGCAGCGATGCATTGTTTAACTCTCTGCTAAATCCCAAGATAGCATTAAGCGGCGTGCGAATTTCATGGCTCATATTGGCCAGGAATTGAGATTTAACGTTACTTGCCTTTATCGCGTCTTTACGGGCAATATCTAAACGCGCATTCTGCTCTTCAATCAGCTCCATATTATTGCGTAAATCGTTAGTTGCCTGCTCAACTTCGCTTTCTAGTTGCCCTCTGCTTTTCTCCATTAACGCAAATGAAAAGAGGCCAGCTTCTAAGAAAACTCCCACTTGAAAACAATAGGTGGTGAAGTCATTGGAAGGTAAAATTCCGATAAGGCTTAACATACCTATAATTGCGCCGGTGGCGAGCATACTCCATGCAAATATGAAGTAACGCGCGGGCTTAAACTTATTGAAAAATGCTTCAAACCCAGCGTAGATATAACTTAGTATCGCCACAAGTCCTACGCCGTATACCAGGTTGTTTTTCCAAATTGAGGGTAATAGGTCGACAAAACACACCAGCCCAGTTAAGGCTTGGCAGACGAGTAACAAGTTAATGACGGGATGCGCGGTGGGGGCATGCTTTTCAGTTTCTAAAAACGTCATGGTAAAGAAGCCTGAACTAATACCAATGATGACGAAAATCAACTCGGAATGCCCTACTAGCCAAGAAGGGATCCCCTGACTAAATAACAGGTGTGTATGCCCGCCCCACACAAACTGCCACAAAATAACTGCAAGGATATAGCCTACATAGGCAATCAGGCTCTTTTCTCGCACACCAAAAAACAGCGCTAGATTATAGATAGCAAGAATGAGGAGTCCGCCATAGAAGAAGCCCCATAGTAAACTGTCCATCTGGAAGTAGCTGCTGTGTAGCGGTTCTGCCTGTATTCTCAGTGGCGCAATAAGGCTAGATGAGCGACTTTCAATGCGTATATAAAGGTCGACAGGGTCGCTATCAGGCAGCTCTACGCGAAAGGTAGGAACGCGAAAGCGCTGTTCTTTTTGTGCTTTTCCTTGATGGCTTTGCTTAAGGACTTTTCCGTCTTGAACTAAATAAAAATCAACACTGTCGAGTTGGCTGAAATTTATTGAAAATACCCAATGTTTTTCATTTGAAACGTTGGCGACTGATGTCAGTAACCACATGCCGTTATTACGGAACCCGAAGTTAGGGTTGTCATGGGGATGCATAAGGAAGTCATTGCGCCTTCGTGATACATCGCTAATGGTAAGCTGATAGTCGGTTTCAAATAAAAAATATAAAGAGTCTGATAAATCTAGCGTACTTTCTTCATCGAAGAGTTGCTCGATATGCTGCGCGTTGGCATTCGAAGGCAGGTAACTACCTACAACAAGAAATAGAAAAAAGAATACGCGAAAGATAGCCATGATTATCTGTACTTAGTTACCGTTTGATTAGGGGCTTTATTTTTTTAGTTTTACTGGTAAGGGTGAAAATTGAACGGCAAATTTCACCCAATGCTATTTAACCACTCTCTTTGAAGAATAACAAAACAAACCCTTAGCGCTTATAGTGAGTTCACCCCAAAAGTCGTGACAATTGGTTTCAAGGATTGCACACAATTGCGGTTTACCCCACAATAGCCTTTAACGCTCGCGAGCTTGTCACTAAGTGGTGCGCTAAGTTACCCACAAATGACGGCCTTTCAAGCACGAGCGCATTGGTATTAATAACAAAACGAAAAAACTATCATGAGTGACGAGATCATCATTAATCGCGATGGGGTAGAGCAACTTCCTCTTCGACGTTTCACCGAAGACGCTTATCTAAACTATTCCATGTACGTCATCATGGACCGTGCACTTCCACATATTTCAGATGGCTTAAAGCCTGTTCAGCGACGCATCATTTATGCGATGTCAGACCTAGGCTTAAGTGCAAACGCTAAATATAAGAAGTCGGCAAGAACCGTAGGTGATGTACTAGGTAAGTTTCACCCTCACGGCGACTCCGCGTGTTATGAAGCAATGGTGCTGATGGCTCAGCCTTTCTCTTATCGCTACCCTTTGGTAGATGGGCAAGGAAACTGGGGTGCGCCGGATGATCCGAAATCGTTTGCTGCCATGCGTTATACCGAGGCTAAGCTCTCGCGTTTCTCTGAGGTGCTACTAAATGAACTTGGTCAAGGTACGGTAGATTGGGTACCTAATTTTGACGGTACGCTGAACGAACCAAGTGTGCTTCCAGCTCGCTTGCCACATATCCTACTAAACGGTGTGACAGGGATTGCAGTTGGTATGGCGACCGATATTCCCCCTCACAACGTAAGAGAGTTGGCCAACGCGTGTGCCATGTTGTTAGACAACAGCAAAGCAGAGCTTAGCGATGTGCTAGAGCACGTTAATGGACCTGACTATCCGACCGAAGCCGAAATTATTACGCCAAAGGCTGATATTCAAAAACTGTACGAGACTGGGCGTGGTTCAATAAAAATGCGTGCGGTGTATACGGAAGAGAATGGCGATGTAGTTATTACCGCTCTACCTCATCAAGCGTCAGGCGCCAAGATTCTAGAGCAAATTGCAGCGCAAATGCAGGCGAAGAAGTTACCTATGGTAAGCGATCTTCGTGACGAATCAGATCATGAAAATCCAACCCGTTTGGTGATAACGCCTCGCTCAAATCGCATTGATGTAACACAACTAATGCAGCATTTATTCGCGACGACCGACCTAGAGAAAAACTATCGAGTCAACTTGAACATGATTGGCCTGGACGGTCGCCCTCAGGTGAAAGACTTGCGTACGATTTTGTCTGAATGGCTGCAGTACCGAAAAGATACCGTAACGCGCCGCTTGCAGTACCGCTTGGATAAAGTGTTAGCGCGCCTACATATTTTAGAAGGTTTGTTAATTGCGTTTTTGAATATCGATGAAGTTATCGAAATTATTCGTACGTACGACAAGCCAAAGCCAGAGTTAATGGCACGATTCGGTCTAAGTGACACTCAAGCTGAAGCAATTCTGGAATTGAAGCTTCGCCACTTAGCCAAGTTAGAAGAAATGAAGATTAAGGGCGAGCAAGATGAGCTTGCAGAAGAGCGCGACAAGCTACAACAGCTTTTAGGGTCAGATCGCCGTCTTAAAACGCTAATTAAGAAAGAAATCTTAGCAGACGCTGAAAAATACGGTGACGACAGACGCTCACCTATTATTGAGCGTGGTGAAGCTAAAGCGCTGTCTGAAAAAGAGCTGGTACCTGCTGAGTCTGTAACTGTTGTACTGTCAGAAAAGGGCTGGGCTCGTTGTGCAAAAGGTCATGATATCGATGCTGAGGGTTTAAGCTACAAAGCTGGTGATGCCTATTTATCCAGCGCCGAAGGCAAGAGCAATCAGCCTGCCGTGTTTATGGATAGTTCAGGTCGTACTTTCTCTTGTGACGCTCACGGGTTGCCGTCTGCACGAAGTCAGGGAGAGCCGCTAACCGGGCGCTTCAGCATAGTGGGTGGCGAGTCATTCCAACATGTTATTATGGCGCAAGACGAAAGCAAATTCTTAGTAGGTTCTGATGCAGGCTACGGCTTCGTAGGCACGTTTAAAGATATGGTGAGTAAGAACAAGGCAGGTAAAGCCTACTTATCATTACCTACTGCCGCAAAAGTAATGAAACCCATGCCAGTGACTAACCCTGACTCCGATTGGTGCCTAAGTATTTCAAATGAAGGTCGTATGCTCATGTTCCCTCTACGCGATTTACCGAGTTTAGGTAAAGGTAAGGGGAATAAACTTATCAACATTCCTTCAGCCAAAGCGCAGTCCCGCGAAGAGTACGTGAAGGTGCTAGCTGTTGTACCTGATGGTGCGGCTATTAAAGTGGGAGCAGGTAAACGCAACATGACACTTACCGCTGACGACCTCACCCACTATCAGGGGGAAAGAGGTCGAAGAGGGAACAAATTGCCGCGTGGATTGCAGCGAGTTGATACCGTTGAAGTTGTCTTACCTAGCAAGGGAGAAACGACTGAAGATTTGTCATAAAGTTTAAGTTGTTCTTATGCTTAGGTGAACTACACTCAATAAAGGATTAGATGAGGAATTTACATGCTAGGCATAGTTTTTACATCGTTAATCGATATGCTCGAGGAGAAAGTTTCCCCCGAGTTCGCCGATGATGTCATCATGGAAGCTGGGTTAGAAAACGACGGCGCTTATACCGCAGTGGGTTATTACCCGTTTGAACAAATGCAACGCCTGTTAGGCGTGCTGGTGGAGAAAACGGGTAAGTCCGCTAACGAGCTTCTCTACGATTTTGGTTTCTACTTGTTCGGTAAGTTAGGAGCCGTGCATGGCGACGTTCTGGCTAACACACACGATATGCTAGATATGTTGGAGCACTTAGACGGTGACATCCACGTTCAAGTAAAGAAACTCTATCCTGATGCTGATCTCCCTCGCTTTAAAGTGATATCGCGAACTGATAACACTATGCGCTTGCAATATTATTCTGAAAGGGAGCTATACCCTTTAGCCGAAGGCTTGATGGATGCCGCCGCAGTTCACTATAACTGCACGCTCGAAAGGGAAACTCATCAATTAGATACGCCTCATACCTACGAATTTAGTATATCGCTCGTTTAACGGAGGCATGGAATGTCAGATGAAACATCGCATGGAGAGCCTCGTGAGAACGACCGTTCGGCGTTGCTTGAAAGGCGTTTAAAGCGAGAGCGAAATGCGAGAGAGCAAGCAGAAAAGTTACTTAGTGAAAAAACGCAAAGCCTGTACGAAGCATTAAAGTGTATCTACCTGGTCAGGCACCTTAATTGAGCTTCTAGAGCGGGTACATGAGGACGATTTAGACGGCCTGCAGTTTCACTGGAGCATGGCGCTACACGGCAATCGTGACCGTATAGAATTTTCTTTTCGCTTAAATCTCGACAGAGATTTTCAGTGGGTAAGGCTGCGCGGGCGCGTGCTGAAGCGCGGAAAAGCGGGTGAAGCGCTTCATATTGTTGGCACCACAAAAGATATTACTCAGCAGCGCAAAGCCGAACAATCGTTTCACTTAATGGCCTCTGCTTTTGCGAGCTCACGTGAGCCCATGTTAGTACTCTCACCTGAGCTTGTTATCACAGAATGTAACGATGCATATATTCAGCTGATTGCTGCGCCTTTCAAAGAGCAATGCATTGGTTTGGATTTCAACCAAATATTCATTGCTGAGAAAGTCGATAAAGTGCAGTTGGCGCTTGATAAACAAATTCGCTTCGAGTCGAAAGTGAAGACGCAAAACGGTGAAATTAAGGTTGTCGATATCTCGGTGGCTTTGTTTGAGACCTACCAGCAAACGTCATCTTATTTGATTGCCACAATGCGCGACATCAGCGATAGAAAACGCAACGAAGCCAAACTACGTCAACTGGCATTGCACGATGAGTTAACCGGCCTTTCCAATCGCAATTCGCTGCGTGAGTCCATCTCCGGGTTAGTACAAAAAGAACAGCACTTTATTTTGGTCTTTATTGATCTGGACGGGTTCAAAGCAATTAACGATAACGCAGGGCATGAAAGAGGGGATATTGAGCTTCAACGCGTGGGAGCGCTCCTTACTGCCATATTCGGCCCAATAGGGGAAGTCGGCAGGTGGGGTGGTGATGAGTTTATTGCCGTATTGCCTGATCAGAATGTTGAGGAAATTGCTGAACGCTCTGAGCGGCTTATCAGCCAGATAGAAGAAGACGCCATAACCGTAAAAACGTCGGAGCTTAGGCTGTCAGCCAGTATTGGCATAGCTGAATTTCCAGAGCATAGTGACAACTTAGAGAGCTTGGTACAGTGTGCCGACGCCGCAATGTATCGCGCAAAAGAGCTTGGCAAAGGGCAGGCATTTATTTATGAGCCAGGCCTTTATGAGAGTATGACGCAGCAGGTCAGTATGGTTAACGACTTGCGCAGAACGGTAGAGAACCACCTTCTGGATTTCTATATTCAGGGTAAATATGATTTACACGGCGAATTGAAGGGCGGTGAAGTGTTGTGTCGCTGGATTTCTGGCTTGCACGGCGTAGTTTCTCCAGCGGTGTTTATTCCCATAGCAGAAGAGCAAAAGTTAGATAGCGCAATTGGCCTACAAGCGCTGGAGGCAGCATGTGACTATATTTCGATAATGGAGTCGCAGCAGGGAGACGCCATTCCTTTGTCTGTGAATATCAGTGCTAATCAGATGCTTGACCCAGAGTTTCCAAATCAGGCAATGTCTATCTGTATGGATAATGATGTGTCTCCCGAATTTATTGAACTAGAGCTCACTGAGTCGGTCTTTATTCGCGATGAAAAATCAGCACTTAGAGCATTAAACACGTTGAGAGATCATGGGTTTAGACTGTCTCTGGATGATTTTGGCAGTGGCTTTTCATCTCTTAGCTACTTGCGAAGTTTCCAGTTTGAAGTGGTTAAGGTGGATAAAAGCTTAATTCAGGGTATTCACCAAGACAGCAAAGCCAATGCGCTTTTCAATGGTTTGATTGCCATGTTAAAGAGCTTGCAGATAGATGTGGTGGCTGAAGGGGTAGAGTTAGAGTCTTACTTGCCTTTTATGGAGCAGGCTGACATTCAGCTCATGCAGGGGTTTTACTTTGATAAACCCATGCCTTACGACCAGTTCTTGGCAAGGCATACTACTGAGCCTAATCGTTAGCAAAAGCTTAATTATTATTAGCTTGGCAATGGAAAGCAATTTGCCGATTTTGCCAAAAGTAAAGAAAGACTGGGGTTTGTGATTATCGCTATCAACGCTCTACGGACAAACGGTTATCTCTTGTGATTTACACAAACAAAAAAGCCCTTACGGGCTTTTTTTAAAACTAAACGCCAAAACTATTTAGCATTGGTGCTTTCAAAGATTTTATCTGCCGATGCGGCAACAAAGCCTTTGTAAAGCTTGCCATCAGGCATCTCATAGCGTTGTGCGAACTCGTAGAAGCAGCTTGGAATTGCCACAGTTTCGTCGCTGAACGCTACGTCAGCACGGTCAGCCATGGTTGACGATTGCGCTAAAAATACGTCTGCGCCGCCTTTAATTTCGCCACCAGAAGTATTAAGCACGAAACCTGCTTCTTTAAGCAGCGTATTTACGTCAGAAAGTTCGTTAGTACGAGTTAAGTGGTTCACACTTACGGTAAAGTGGTTTGCGCGGAATCCCCACGCGGCCATCCACGCAGCGTATTCTGATTCGTTAAGCAGTGTGTCGTACTCTGCTTTCGAAACGTCCCAGTGTTTACCCGAATACAAAAAGTTGTCTGCATCCACAACAGATTCAGGCATTTGATCTACAAGCTTTTTAATAATTGTTTGAGCTGTCTCAGAAAGCTCGTTTACACGAAGCTCACTAATGAATACTTTTGGTTTAGTATCGTCAGGGTGCTCAAAGTGCTTCGCAGTAAGCTTTTTCGCTTCGAAGTCATAGTCGCCCTTAGCTTCATAACCCAATGCTAAGAAGTGCGCAGCAAGCTTGTCTAAGCGGGTTTTATCAAGAGCAAAAGTTCGAAAAGCTACATGATCGTTAACGATGTCGTTCGTGTTTTCTTCACCCGCTAACAGAGCATGAATTTTATGCGCAGAGGGGGTGATGGTCACGTAATCGTCCCACATGTTGCTAAACAACGTATCGATGTTGCTATGCATGGTAGTAGGGTCCTTTCTGTCGTTGACTATTTTTAAACGAATAGTTCGTATAGGGTTGGTACTAAACTGGCCGACACAAAAGTTGCATCGGCCTTTTTGTAACGTGAAAAACTTAAGTTACATCGACAAACCAGGGCTTAATTTGCCTGGCATAGTAACTTTATCAAGTTCAACTGATGCAACTGGGTATGCACAGTAGTCGGCTGCGTAAAACGCGCTTGCTCTGTGGTTACCACTGTCGCCCACACCACCAAACGGCGCAGCACTACTAGCACCCGTGATAGGTCTATTCCAGTTTACGATGCCCGCGCGAATGCGTGCGAAGAAGTAGCGATAATCTTCTTCGTTGTCGCCAAGAAGACCTGCTGACAAGCCAAAGCTAGTGTTATTAGCTTCTTCAATCGCAGCGTCGAAATCGCTGTAACGGATCACTTTAAGCAGTGGACCGAAGTGTTCTTCGTCAGGCAGTGAGGCAAGCATGTCAGTAACATCAATAATGCCTGGAGTAGCAAAACCTTTGTTTTCGTCTTTCTGTTCAAGGCGAACTAATACTTTACCGCCAAGGTTTTCAAGTTCTCGCTGTGCTTTCACCATAAGAGCAGCGGCATTGCTTGAAATCATTGCGCCCATAAATGGCTGATCTTCAGCGTCATAATCACCCACTTTAATATTTTTGGTCACTTCGATTAAGCGAGCAAGAATTGCATCACCTTGTGCATCGGCTGGTAAAAATAGGCGACGTGCACACGTACAGCGCTGACCTGATGTAATGAAAGCAGATTGAACGATGTCGTGTACGGCAGCATCAACATCAGCTACATCTTTTACGATTAACGGGTTGTTACCACCCATTTCAAGGGCCAAGATTTTACCTGGGTGACCTGCGAACTGCTCGTGCAAGATTTTCCCTGTACGCGAACTGCCCGTAAAGAAAAGGCCGTCGATATCGTTATGCGACGCCAATGCCTTGCCAGTTTCAACTTCACCCTGTACTAGGTTAAGTACACCAGCTGGTAAACCCGCTGCGTCCCACAACTTCACCATTTCTTGTGCAACCATGGGCGTTAAATCGCTTGGTTTAAACACAACTGTGTTACCCGCGATAAGAGCAGGAACAATGTGTCCATTTGGAAGGTGGCCTGGGAAATTATAAGGACCGAATACCGCAACAACGCCGTGTGGCTTGTGACGAATGAACGCTTTGCCTACAGGCATTGGGTTTTCAACGTTACCCGTACGCTCAAAATAGGCTTTTTCAGAAATACCAATTTTGCCCATCATCGCGCCTACCTCAGTAGCGGTTTCCCACTCTGGTTTGCCCGTTTCTTTAGCCATAATTTTAGCAAGGTGCGCTTTAGCTTCTTCTAGCTTAGTGCCATATACCTTGATAATTTCGAGACGCTCTTCAACGGTTTTCATGCTCCACTCTGGAAGTGCAGCACGAGCGGCCTTTATAGCGTCATCAATTTGGGCGGCGGTCGCAGACTTACCTTCCCAAATTACTTCGTTTTTTGCAGGATCAACAGATGTTAAATCATGACCTTGTCCGGCAACCCATTCACCGTTGATAAAATGTGTATGTAGCATAGTGGGTGTCCTTTTAATCTCTGAATGTAACGGGGGCAAAACGTACGTATTCACCCTCTTTGACATTCAATGCAGCAGCGGCTTGGCGAGATAGTACGGCAACTTGCTTTTCTTCGCTTACCGTCATCTCGGTGGCAACTGCACGAAAATCAGATACTGAAGTGTTAATGATATAGTGCGTTTGCCCTTGGGCGGCGGCACTGTCATCAATCACAACAGGCAATTTTAAACTCGATTGAGCCGTGCGAATGTGGCTCAAATTAGCCTCTACCGTTGGGCCAGCGTCGAAAATGTCTACGTAGCCACGGCAAGAAAAGCCTTCTTCTTCAAGGAGCTGAAGGGCAGGGCGAGTCTTTTCATGCACCTCGCCAATCACTTCTTGCGCTTCTTTGCTAAGCAGGTTCACGTAAATCGGATATTTCGGCATAAGTTCAGCAATAAACACCTTATTGCCAATGCCCGTTAAATAGTCGGCTGTAGGAAAGTCCATAGAGAAGAAGTGGGTTTCTAACCACTCCCAAAACGGCGAGCGTCCTTCTTCATCGCTAACGCCACGCATTTCAGCTATAACTGTCTCTGAGAAGCGCTCGCGGTGCTCCATCATGAACAAAAAGCGTACCTTTGAAAGGAAGCGACCGTTAATTCCACCACGGGCTTGCTCGCGAAGAAACAGCGTGCAAATTTCAGTAACACCAGTGTAGTCATTACAAAACGTGAGAATGTCTACAGTATTGTGAATATTGAGCTCGCGTGAGGCGTGCACAACCTTGCTCAAGTGATAGTGGTAGAACGCATCGTCAATACCGACAGCAGCTTCAATACCTGTTGTACCCACTACCTGTCCGGTAGTGGTATCTTCCATTACAAACAAGTATGACTCATCGCCAGGCTCGGTTACGTTTGGTTTGTTAAACGCAGTTTCTGCACGATCAATTTT
>LUME01000069.1_pt1 | contig 15747 bp, 20 predicted proteins | sample 729951 | NCBI WGS metagenome assembly LUME01 (sample SAMN03860271, study PRJNA289734) | marine metagenome | biome: seawater column; feature: ocean; material: water; isolation source: Red Sea water column Station 34 - depth 200m | place: Saudi Arabia: Red Sea | collected 2011-10-15 | depth 200 m | reverse complement strand
CAGTGATTCATAGTTTATTTTATGTTCTGTAATATGGGGGGTTGGTGCCACGGAGGAGATTCTTTTTAAATCCAAATCAATAACTTTTAAACTGATTGTGTCTCCATTATGTGTTTTTAAAAAACAGCCCTGAGGAGCCCATCTATAATTCATAGGCTTATGCCTAGACTTCTGATAGGCATATTTAAAGCTCCATTCATCACCTGGATTTAAAATGAAAACCTGAGGGTGGGTTAATTCTATATATCCACCGATACTATTAAAAATAGTACAATTTTCAACAACCTTAACTGGTGCAAGCATACTGAAGCATAAAAGAAAATTCTCGATTGGCTGATTTGTCTTATTTATCAACTTTGAACAAAAGTGATTCTTTGAATTGATTGAAGTTTTAATCACGAAACCAGTTGTGCTCATCTTCAGTTCTCTTTATCTAAATAGACTAAAACTCACAACTAGTGCGTAAATAGTTTAGCTATAATTGGTAATATAGAGGTATTATATAACAGATGGCGATTAAAAAGCAAATGTGTTTTTATGTAATTCTTATTCCACCATTATTTTCTAGATGAAGACTTTTTTTTGCTTTCCTAATAATGTTTTTTTGAAGATTATCGTTTTATACATAAAATATATAATATAATACCAATTTAATACCAATAATTTGATTTTCATATGATGAATATGGCCAATGTAGTGTCAAAAAAAAATCAATAAGGTAGCAATCTGATGACCGAAGCGCAAACTTTAATCAACTATATACATCCCTCCGGTGATAGCCCTGAATCTCTCTATAAACAGCTTTCACGATCTCTTCATAATGCCATCCAGAAGGGTATGTTAAATCCTGGTGATTCGTTAATTCCTGAAAGAGAATTAGCAAACAAACTCAATTTATCAAGGATTACTGTTAGAAAAGCCATAGATCAACTTGTCGATATCGGTGTACTAAAAAAACATCATGGTGCAGGTACTGTTGTTTCAGATAATGTTGATATTGTTTTGCATAAAAACCTCTCTTCTCTGAATAGTTTTACTGCTGACATGAATAGGCGTGGTCTTGAATCCCATTCAAGAATTGTTTTACGTGAGGAGTCTAAAGCTAGTGCGAAAGAATCTTTAATATTAAACTTGAATGAAGAAGATTATGTTCATAGACTAAACAGAATCAGATTCTTAGTGAATGAACCATTGCTTTATGAGATAGCAACTATTCCTGCTTCCATTATCTCAATTGCTACCGCGCTAGATGACTCACTTTACGAAACTCTTAAAAGAAAAAATATGAACCCCGTCACTGCCAAACAAAATATTCATGCCATAAATGCAGATGACGATATAGCTGATAAATTAGAGATAAGTCCTGGTAGTGCTGTCTTGTTTGTGGAGAGACGAGGCAAAGATGCTAGTGGCAAAGTTGTGGAATACACACAATCCTACTATCGTGGCGACCGTTATGACTATGTGGTGGAATTAGAATGAAACAGGCATTATTTGGATCGCAAATATTTTGTGGGGAGCGTTTTTATGATGATTACGCTTTGCTGGTAGATGGTAAATCTATCGTCGATATAGTTGAAAAAAATGATATTCCTGAAAATTTTAACAAAATAGAATTAGATGATGGCATTCTTGCGCCAGGCTTCATTGATCTTCAGGTTAATGGGGGTGGTGGAAAATTGTTCAACAATTCTCCTGACAAGGAAAGTTTAAGAACCATAATAAAAGCACACCAATTCTTTGGCACTACCAGTTTAATGCCTACTGTGATTAGTGACTCAATGGAAGTGCTAGAACAATGCATTAAAACGGTCACTGAAGAGACAAAGAACAACGCCTCACTATTGGGTATTCATATTGAGGGTCCTTTCTTTAACGTCAAATATCGAGGCATACATCAAAAACAATACATCAACACCATGAACTCTGATTATTTAAATTTGTTCGAATCCTTGAAAGGCTTTCCGGTGATGCTAACCCTAGCCCCTGAGTGTATTTCCGGTGAACAATTAGAATACCTAACATCTCTTGGCATCAAAACTCTTGCTGGTCACAGCGATGCAAGTTATGATGAGTTAGATGATGCCATCAAAAACGGCCTTGATGGCTTTACCCATCTGTTCAATGCCATGGGTCAGATATCTGCACGTGAACCTGGTGTCGTAGGTGCTGCATTACACTTTGAAAATACATTTGCAAGTATTATTGTTGACTTACATCATGTTCACCCGTCATTAATTCAGTTGGCATATCAGTTAAAACCAAAAGGCAAACTGTTCTTTATTTCTGACTCCATGGCTACTATTCATCATGGTAAACCCTCTTTTGAACTTTATGATGAAGTGGTAAGTGAATTAGATGGTCGTCTCGTGAACTCTGAAGGGAAGTTAGCTGGCTCTTCTATTACCCAGATTGATGCAGTTAAAAATGCCTACCAAAAGTGCAACATTCCATTAAATCAAGCACTTGCTATGGCCTCACGTTACCCTGCAGAATACTTAGGAATTGCAAATCATTTGGGTTCTTTAAAACCCGGTTATAGAGCTGACTTGGTGCATTTTGATTCGAATTTTAAGGTGCACAATGCTTGGGTGTCGGGCAAACAAATCAATCAGGAGCTGTCATGAGAGTGGTTATTCTTCCCTCTGAATTGGAGGCAAGCAATTTTGCTGCAAATATTATTGGAAAATTTATTTCTGAAAAAGAAAAAGCAGTGCTTGGTCTAGCAACAGGCAGTTCTACAGTTTTAACCTATAAAGCCCTGATCAAAAAATACGAGCAACGAGAAATCAGCTTCAAGTCTGTTACTACATTCAATCTAGACGAGTACGTGGGTCTCAGCCCTGATCATCCTCAAAGCTATCGACAATATATGAATAGCAAGCTCTTTGATCACATTGACATCAATTACAAAAATGTTTTTGTCCCTGAATGTTTCGATGATGATTACGATACCAGCTGTGAAAACTACGAGTCCATGATAAAGAGTCATGGTGGAATTGACATTCAAGTTCTAGGTTTAGGAACCAATGGACATATTGGTTTCAATGAACCTACATCAAGCCTAAACTCAAGAACAAGAATTAAAACATTGACACAAAACACAATTGAAAATAATTCTCGTTTTTTTAAAGATAATGAAACACAACCAACACTCGCCATCACTATGGGTATTGGAACAATCATGGAAGCAAAACAGATTCTACTTTTAGGCCTGGGTAAACACAAAAGCCAAGCCGTCACTGAGATAATTGAAGGCCCGGTATCGTCATTCTTTCCAGGAAGCATTCTTCAGCTACACAAAAATGTAATAGTCATTGTAGACAAGCATGCAGCGTCAGACCTAAAACTGTATGATTATTACATTCATACAGAAAAAATGCATCAATCATATACATGTAAATGATAAATCAACACACCTTTCTGAATATGATTATGGGGATCTCCGAATGAGCTTGATTTGTAAGCCACTTTTTGAACAAGATAGCTCAACTTTAACCTATCTTATAGCTGACAGCGTCACAAGAGAGGCAGCAATTATCGATGCTGTAGATTCTATGATAGACCGTGATATTGGCTTAATTCAAGAATTAGAACTTAACTTAAAATTTATAATTGAAACACACATTCATGCTGACCATATAACCAGTGCTTGCCCACTTAAAAAAACCTTCCCTCTCGCTAAAATTGTCATAGGAATAGAAAATATTGACGCAGAAGCGTGTGCCGATATTATGGTTGGAGAGGGACATATTCTACCTATTGGTGAGCATGAGATCGTTGCAATAGAGACACCAGGTCACACTCCTGGATGTATGTCATATCTTGTTGGCAACCAGGTCTTTACAGGTGATGCATTGTTTATTAGAAGCACTGGTCGATGTGACTTCCAGGGAGGATCAGCATCAATGCTTTACCGTTCGATACACAAGTTATTTACGCTGCCTGATTCAACACTGGTCTATCCTGGTCATGACTATAACGGCTTCACAGTAAGCACTATTGGTGAAGAAAAGAAATTCAACACATTAATCAGGCTAGACTTTGATGAAGAAACCTTTGTCGAGAAAGTTGGAAACTTGAACCTTGAACCACCAAAAAAAATAGATACAGCTGTACCAGCAAATCATAGTTGTGGTCTCTTATAAAGCTGAAACTTGCTAAATATTACATCTTATGTATAAGTGAAGGTATATTTGATGGAGCGACCAATAACTGAGATTTATTTTTATAACAATATAGGAGAGATATGATGAATACAATGGTAATGATTGAAATAAATAATGGAACGTTTGATGATTGGAAGAAAGGTTTTGATGACTTAGCTGATAAGAGAGCACAATTCTCAAGAGATGCCAAAGTAGGTAAGGTAGATGACCATACTGCTATTGTGGTCGTAGACGTCTTTGACCCAGCAGGCATGATGGCAATGTTTAACTCGGACGAAGCTAAAAAAATGGCCGAAGAGTTGGGCGTGGTAAGGACTCCATTTAAACTACAAGCAATGGGTTAATTATTCACCTAAGCCATCGATTGCTTTTGCATGGTAACGACCTGTCTTTTGTTTTTTTGACATCTTATTATATTCAATAAGTGCTTTTTGATAGCGATCTTCAGTTAGTTTATGCCAACCAATGCATCTACCGACTGGAGATCTGCCACAACTACATCCACCTTTCTTTATAGATTCCAAAATTTTTATTCTCTATTTCTTTCCCAACAACTTAGTATTTCATCAGCAATGAATTCTGTTGGTGTTCCAGGGGGATATTCATGTCGAAATTCTGTCGCCACTCTCCGCGCAATTCGTTTGTCGTTAGAAATGGGAGAAGACGGAAAACGATATGCTTGACTAAGTTGTTTAATGATATTTCTCATTCTTCTTTTCATGACTTTTACCTCGTCATTTTTTAATTGGTGCACTTTTTATAGTAGCAAAAACAGCATGTCAAGTTTTTTTTGAGGAAAAACACTAAAAATAAGTAAATTTTACAAAAATTGAATTCAGTATAAATTCATAACTCAATTATGACCAAATTTTAACAATAACTTAATACAAGGCATTGTTTTTCTGCGTGAAAGAAAATATACTTCACACTCACCTACCTCCTTAAATCCGAGCTTCATTAAGACATTTGAGGAGCCTGTATTTCCTTTTATATAACATGCCATAATTTGTTTAAAGTTGGTCTCTTCTTTGACATATTGAATTAATCCTGTTGCCGCTTCGGTAGCATAACCCTTGCCCCAATGATCCCTGCCAATCCAAAATCCCAAATCAAAATCGTTATCCTCTTCTAAGCTTAATCCAACACCACCTATCAGTGACTTATCTCTAAATATACTAAATAACAAATCGTCTTGATTGATATTATCTAACCACTCTTCAGCTTTTTGTTCTGTATAAGGATATGGCACCCCGGATAGCCATTTTGCTACTTCCCAATCTCCAATCTGAGAAACAATTGATTTCACATTGATTTTTTTTGTTGGTTTCTTTAGGACCAATCTTTTTGTCTTAATTTGGATCATAAGAAATATAAACTAAACATTCCCTAACTGCGAGATAGAGTAAATTTATTTTTTTCGTTTTCTGGAATAGGCAAACAAGTTCGTAATTTCAAAAACCGTGGTTGCTGCTGATAATGAGGTTAATTCTGCATGATCATAAGCGGGAGAGACCTCTACAACATCTGCAGAAACAATATTTAACCCTGCCAGTCCTCTCAAAACACCTACAAGCTCTCGTGATGACATTCCAGCTATCTCTGGAGTCCCTGTGCCGGGTGCATGAGCAGGATCCAAAACATCAATATCGATCGATAAATACATTGGATTGTTTCCCACACGATCTTTGATGCGTTTAGCAACATGATCTATGCCCTCATTTTGGAATTCATCACAATGTATGACCTTAAAGCCTAATTCCTTATCATTTTTTAGATCATCTTTAGAATATAGGGGTCCTCGAATGCCAACATGCATTGAAGCGCTCTCTAAAAACAATTTCTCCTCAGCCGCTCTTCGAAAGGGCGTTCCATGAGTGTAAGGGGCTCCATAATAGGTATCCCAGGTGTCAAGATGTGCATCGAAGTGAACAAGCGCCACTGGGCCATGATAATGATTGACTGCGCGTAGTAATGGCAAGGCAATTGTATGGTCTCCACCAAGGCTAATTACTCTGTCCACTTTTCCTAACAGGTCTGTTACCGCCTTTTGAATTTCCAAAACTGCTTTTTCAATATTGTAAGGATTGCAAGATATGTCACCAGCATCAGCCACTTGTTGCTCAGCAAAAGGTTCGGTGTCATAGGCTGGATGATACTGAGTGCGGAGATGCCTTGAGGCCTGACGGATAGCTTGCGGTCCAAATCTAGCACCAGGGCGATAGCTTGTTCCTGCATCAAAAGGAATTCCGACAATAGCGACATCACAATGAGAAACATCACGAAGCTCAGGCAGTCTAGCAAAGGTTGAAGGTCCAGCAAAACGTGGAATTACAGTACCACTGATTGGTTCAATAGGTTTGTCATCTGAATTAGTCATTCTTCCTCCATAGCTGAAAATAACTATTTAAAAATTCATTATAGTGCATAGTGACATAACAATGAATCCGCCTCAATTTGTCCGATATTTATGGTTAAGTCTTTGATCTATAGAAAGCTTCTAACTTTACTTAATAGATCTTTGTTTACTTGCCTTGTTCCTTTGTCAAGACGGTTTTTATGGCGGCGTTCACCAGGTAGCCTGACCCCATCAATAGCTTTAAGGTGACTCAAGAAATCCTCACTGTGCTCAGCCCATCCTTTTCCGGCAACCAATTCAGGATTGATGGCTAACACTAGTTCGCCTCCTTTTGGAGGGCCGCCATCATTATTATCAGTTTTTTCTGCTTCATAGGAAAAACTCTCGCCCGTCATTCCCGCTGCCAATAATTCCACCATCAGGGAAATTGCAGACCCCTTATAGCCGCCAAAAGGCAACAGAACTCCTTTTAGTATCTCTGCTGGATCATCTGAAGGCTTGCCGTCTGGTCCGAGGCCAGTACCGTGAGGCACAGTATGACCTTCTCTTGCAGCTATTTGGACGTCTCCCATTGCCAAAGTTGAGGTCGCCATGTCGAACACTAACGGCGTTTGATTTGGACGTGGCCAAGAAAAAGAAATTGGATTAGTGCCAAAAAAAGCTTTACTGGCTCCAGCAGGCGCCACTGCTGGCTTATAAACAGTGCAAGCGATTCCACTTAAACCCCTTTCTGCAAGAAATTCAGTCTCAGGCCACAAAGCAGCAAAATGATGGCTATTGATAAGTCTCATGACAGCAATACCGCTTCGTTTGGCAGCCTCTGCAAGAACAGGAAGTCCTTTTTCAAGAGAAAGCGGAGCATAGCCAAAATTCCCATCTACTGTAATCACAGAATCAAGATTTTGTTCAATTATTGGTTGGGCATCTCCCTTTACTTTTCCTGACTTTAGGGAAGCCAAATACCCTGGAATCCTAAACAACCCATGTGACAAAGACCCATCTCTTTCCGCATTTGTTACAGTTCGAGCTAGAGCGTTTGCGTTATCTGCATCACAACCATGATTGGAAAATACGCTGAGTGCTAGCTGATAAATTTCGTCCAAACTTATTTCTTCAGTTTCTATTAGTGACATTTTCACTCCAATTTTTGAATCCGTTATTCTATATTATTGATGAAAAGGTCTAAATTTCATCTTTAAGTGATGCTATCTAATATACATAATCAATCTTGCTAGGGCTAACCTTTTTGTATCTAGTAAAATCGTGTCTTGTTTGGACCATGTACATAAATAGTATGATCAGTTTTTCCTTGAAAACTAAAATTAGTTTTTATGCTAGCGTACTTTGGTTATTTTTTTCGTTCTTTATTGCCACTACTTATTCCAAGCTTAGTGGTGAAATAGTTGTTAGTTGGTTTGACTTTTATAATGTTTATTGGCACATATTCTATCTATTGAGCACACCTGTTTGGATATATTGGATAGTGATACGCCCTTACAATTGGATCAAGAAAAAGAAGTAAAGGCCCAAATTCTGTTTGATGTGTGAGGGAGGTATTAGTTATTCAAAGCCCAATACATTAATTCTGAAAGATGTGATATTCACTTACGGCGTTGATTACTTCTTGGCTATCAGTATCTACACCGGCTTCTTGTCTCATTCGAATTACCTCTGGGTCAGACAAAAATGCTTCAACGCCTTCCATGGTTTCCGCTTCAGCTATATCATAAATTCTTGTTCCATCTTCGGTTTCCGTTGCCACTATTAGTTTTAGCCCATTTTTTTGCATATGAGGTTGTAAGTCATCAACTAGTTTCAGCCAGCTTTCAAAGCTGCATTCTTTGGTTTTTTTGAATGTTGTCAGAAATCTCATTTCTTTCTCCTTTCTATTGTCAGTAAGTATTCGAATCATACCCGAGAACTAAAGTTTAACTTGAACTAAAGTCCAAATTTCTTTTGATGTCTAGAGGAGGGAGTTATTCAGAAGTTTCTTTGTCTTCGCCTTTAGGCTTATAAATTCCAGTGCCAATAAGTACATATGAAAAAAATTGAAAAATAAATTTATAACAAAATTTAAATATTGATAGTAATTTTTTCATAGTAGGATTGCATCTTAATTAGCGCATTCCACGGTGCTTTTTAATGACCTCATAAGCGCTGATAATTTCTTGGGTTTTTTCATTGGCTATTTTTTTCATCTCCTCTGGTAAGCCTTTTCCAACTAACTTATCAGGATGATGCTGAGCCAACAATCGGCGATAGGCTCGTTTGAGCTCTTTATCAGTTAGACTTTTATCCGCACCCAATATCACGTAGGCATCATTGACTGTTAGTTGATTAGTATTCTTACTAGTCGCGGAAAATTGCTGAATCAGATTCTCTAGCTCATGAATAGGAAAGTGTAGTTTTTGCGCAATATATTTAAGTGCATCATGTTCTTTATCGTCAAATATGCCATCAGCATAAGTGGCTTGGATTTGAATCTCTAAAAACATGCGTACCAAGTGTGTACGCCTATGACATTCAACACGGAACTGTTCAAGCACTTCGTCTAAGTTGAAATCTTTTTGTTTGCCTTGGTTAAACAGATCTTTTGCAACTTTTTGCATTTCGTCCGATAACTGCATATGTTGCATAACTTGCTGTGCTAAGAGAATTTCAGACTTTGATACCTTGCCATCGACTTTGGCAATATAGCCCATTACTGAAAATAAACTACTAAAAAACGCAGCTTGAACGCGTTGTTGATCACCCGGGCGGTAATCTTTAGCGAATCCGCCAAAATTAGACTTACCCTTAGAAAAATTACCCGCTAATGCCACACCAAGCATTGCACCTAGAGGCCCACCAAGCATAAAACCGACTGCCCCACCTAAAACTTTTGTCCACCAACTCATAATTATTACTCTATTTTTTGTTAAAAAGCCAAGCTATATTTTGTACCAAACTTCGATAATTGCAAGCAAAAATTAAAATAAGCAATAAAACTAAAAAAGGCAGTATTGATAGAAGTTTTCAAATACTAGAATTATATTTCAATCTTCATCCAATCTAATCTTGCTTAATCGCCTTCTTAAAAAATACAGAGCGATAATAATCAAGATAAATATAGAGAGCATTATAAAGCCACCTTGATATGACTCTATATAGCTTTCTTTCTCTTGTTCAGACGTTTCATTAATTTCTTTTTCTTGAAGCTGTTGTTCTATCTCGGCGATAACCTTTATAATCTCATCTGCGTTCTCAGAGTCTTGTTTTGTTTCCCCTTGACCAGACTCCAGCAACGATTCAGCCCCTTCAACAATGATATCAGCAGGTTCGTCTAAAAAGTCTTCTTGGTCCCTATCATCTCCACCAGAATATGAAAAACCTATAAAGCCAAGAGATAGTAGTAAAAGTAGGATAAGTTTTTTCACACTAGAATTATATTTTATTTGAAACTATCTACAGTCCAAATTTCGTTTCATCTGAAAGGTAGAGTATCTAAACACATCCCCACATAACCCCTGACTGAAAATTATGCTACCATGTTACGAGGAGACAAGAACTCAAGCATACAAGTTGCACGAGCATGGCCAAAAAGCAGGACAATTATCTTTATAAATGCGATCAAGTGCGTGCCTTGGATAGTTTGGCAATTGATAGAGACAATATCAGCGGCTTACAAATGATGCAACGCGCTGGTATGGCGGTTTTCAAATATATTCTCCAGAACTATCGCAAACATGCGATCAAGGTTTTCTGCGGCTCAGGGAACAATGCTGGCGATGGCTACGTTATTGCAACGCTTGCGAAAGAAAAAGGCATTGCAGTCCAATTAATACATCTCAAACAACCTCGACAATTAAAAGGTGATGCCAAACGCGCCTATGAAATTGCCAATGATGCAGCTGTTCCAATGGCCAATTTCTCTCCGGAGATGGTGTTGGAAGATTGTGTCATTGTTGACGCTCTCCTAGGTACTGGCTTGAAAGGTTCAGTGAGTCGCATCTACTGTGAAGCTATTGAATTAATCAATAAAAGTAATCTAGCAGTTGTTGCTGTTGATCTGCCCTCTGGCTTAAATGCCGATACAGGTAATGTTGAAAATATATGTGTTAAGGCGCAAACAACGATTAGTTTTATTGGACTTAAGCAGGGCTTGTTCACCAACCATGGACCAGATTACTGTGGCGAAATTATCTACCAAGACTTAGCAGTAAAATCCAGCATCTTTGAAGAAATCGAACCTGAGGCAATAAAATTGCAACTAAGTTCACTACTAACTCATTTGAAACCTAGACAGGCCAGTTCACACAAAAACAACTATGGCCATGTTGTAGTCGTTGGTGGAGATCATGGCTATGCCGGTGCGAGCTTATTGGCAGCCGAGGCCGCACTTAGAACTGGCGCAGGACTGGTGAGTGTTGCCACGCGTCAAGAACACATCGGTGTAATTGTGTCCAGACGACCTGAAATTATGGCGCATGCTGTTGACTCAGACGAGGCTCTGCAAGTTCTACTGAAAAAAGCTAGTGTGCTTATTATTGGACCTGGATTGGGTCAATCACTCTGGTCGAGGAAAATGCTGAATTGTGCTATAAAAGCCGATATTCCAAGTATTTTAGATGCAGATGCGCTCAATCTTATTGCTCGTGAGCAGATCCAGCTAAGTACTATGAACCACCACCCCTACATACTCACCCCACATCCTAAAGAGGCGGCAAGATTGCTTAATATGGATACCGCACAGATCCAAAAAGACCGATTTTACGCTGTCAAAAAAATGGCCAAAAAGTACAATGCTCAAGTTCTGCTAAAAGGCACGGGGTCTTTAGTTTGTGTCTCGGCTAATTCAACAATCGGCGTCTGCACTGCAGGCAATCCAGGAATGGCAACAGGGGGCATGGGTGATGTTCTTAGTGGAATTATTGGTGGCTTATTAGCCCAAGGTGTAAATCAAAATCACTGCCTTGCGCTAGCCACTTGTTTACACGCAGAAACGGCTGATATGGCGGCAAAAGGTCAACAAAGAAGTCTTCTGCCGAGCGATTTATTTAAGACCTTAAGGCGCTTAATCGGCTAGTTATATTATTTCTAAATCAGTGGCTGCTCAATGTTTGATTCAGTAAAATCCTATAACCACATACAAGGAAATTAGATGGGCCAATCATTAACAAATTTTAACTGGCAAGATAGTATGTTCTTGGAAGATCAGCTGAGCGGCGAAGAAAAGCTTATCCGTGATACAGCTCACGATTACTGTCAGGAACATTTAGCGTCTCGAGTGCTGAAGGCTAATCGAAATGAAACGTTTGATCGTAAGATTTTGAACGAATTGGGAGAACTTGGCCTGTTAGGCCCAACCTTGCCTGCAAAGTATGGCGGCAGTGAGGTCAATTATGTCAGCTACGGTCTTATTGCTCGTGAAATTGAACGTATTGATAGTGGCTATCGTTCAGCAATGAGTGTTCAGTCTTCTCTCGTAATTCACCCGATACATAGTTATGGTAGCGAAGAACAAAAAAGTAAATATCTACCAAAACTGCTCAGTGGTGAGTGGGTTGGTTGTTTTGGCTTAACTGAACCAAACTCAGGCAGCGACCCTGCTTCAATGTCTTCACGTGCCGAAAAGGTTGAAGGAGGTTACCGTTTAACCGGCAATAAAATCTGGATTACCAATTCCCCTATTGCAGATGTGTTTGTTGTTTGGGCAAAGCTAGATGATGTAGTCCGAGGCTTTATTCTTGAAAAGGACATGGATGGATTGTCGGCGCCAAAAATAGATGGTAAATTCTCACTGCGAACCTCTATTACTGGAGAGATCGTAATGGACAATGTTTTTGTGCCCGAAAAAAACCTTTTCCCCGATATTAGCGGCCTTGCAGGCCCATTTGGCTGCTTAAATAAAGCACGTTACGGTATCGCCTGGGGAGTCCTCGGCGCTGCTGAATTCTGTTATCAGGCAGCACGAAACTACACCTTAGAACGAAAACAATTTAATCGTCCACTAGCCAGCAATCAGCTCATTCAAAAAAAACTTGCCGACATGCTAACTGATATTAGTCTTGGATTGCAAGGCTGCTTACAGATGGGTCGTCTAATGGACAAAGACCAATGCCCTGTTGAGCTCATCTCTATGATGAAGCGTAACTCCTGTGGAAACGCTTTAAATATTGCCCGTAGTGCTAGAGATATGCACGGGGCATATGGAATAGTCGATGAATATCACGTTATTCGCCATATGATGAACCTTGAAACAGTTAATACTTATGAAGGCACACATGATATCCACGCGCTCATCTTAGGCAGAGCGATTACCGGTATACAAGCTTTTTTCTAATGACAGGAGCACTTAAAGGAATCAAGGTTATTGACTTGAGCCGTATTTTAGCTGGCCCATGGGCATCACAGATGCTTGCTGATTTTGGTGCTCAGGTTATTAAAATAGAGCGACCCAAAAAAGGTGACGATACAAGATATTGGGGGCCGCCATTTATCAAGGAAAAAACCTCCACTCAACCTCCTCAAGCAGCCTACTTCCACTCTACCAATCGAAATAAACAGTCTATTGCAATTGATATACAGCATAAAACTGGCCAACAAATTATCAAGGACTTGGTGAAAAATGCCGATGTCTTTATTGAAAATTTCAAAGTTGGAGCTCTCGCAAGATATGGTCTTGATTATCCTAAGTTGAAATTACTTAATCCGAATTTAGTTTACTGTTCCATTACTGGTTTTGGCCAAACTGGCCCTTCTTCAGAACGGGCCGGATACGACGCTATGATACAGGGTGAGGGAGGACTGATGAGTATCACTGGCGAGGCTAATGGAGAGCCAATGAAAGCAGGAGTCGCACTTGCTGACATAATGGCCGGACTCTATTGCAGTAACGCAATACTGGCAGCTTTGATGGCGCGCAAGCATATTAATAAAGGACAATATATTGATATCGCTTTGTTAGATGTGCAAGCAGCAACCCTTGCCAATCAAGGCCTGAACTATCTATCAACTGGAGATAATCCAAAGCGCCAAGGAAATGCCCATCCTAATATCGTGCCCTACCAAACCTTTAATACTAGCGATGGAATAATGATGCTTGCGATTGGCAATGACAATCAATTTAGAAAATTTTGCCAGTTTGTTGAGCGGCCAGAGTTAGCAGATAACCCCAACTTCCGAACCAATGAACAGCGAGTGATTAATCGCGAATCTCTCATTAAACACTTAAGCACACTCCTTCTATCAAAGCCGACAGCTTGGTGGGTCGATCAATTGAACACATTGGAAATCCCCTGTGGACCTATCAACACGTTGCAAGAAGTCTTTAACCATTCACAAATAAAACATCGAAATCTAGTCAGGAAAATTCCTGATAATTGTGACAAACAGGTCTACACTATTGCCTCGCCAATCAATCTTTCCGAAACACCCTTGCAGTATAGATCAGCGGCTCCAGATCTATCAGAACATTGCGAGCAAATCTTATCAAGTGAACTTGGATATGATAGTGAAAAAATTCAACACCTTAGAGAAAGTGGTATTGTCTCTTAATCAATTTAAGGGCAAAACGTAATAATGGATAAGCTATTAACTGAAAAACAAGTAAGCGAGATTGTTGGCTTCAAAAGAACCAGATTATTTCAAATGATAGAAGCAGGTGAGTTCCCGCCGCCAAAAAAGTATGGAAGAAACAACAGGTGGTTCGAAAGCGACATTGAACAATGGCTTAATAAGGAGAAAGAACAACTTCATAAAGATGAAGGATTCTTCACAGAGGTAGGCAAGTTTCTAGATGATTTGCTTTGAATGGACTACAAGGAGGTGCGGCCGTGAACAAGCATATTATAGGATTCGACAACTACTAGTTCAGGTGAGAGACTTTGCTTAGTTATAAAGTCTTTTACTGCTCACCAGTACACGCTCAAAATTAGGGATTAGGAGTAGTTTTTCACTAATTCATTTTTTCTAAAGAATAGACTTCATCGACACAGTTGAATTTTGCATCCCACGCTTTCATTTCTTCAGATGCCATTATTTCCTGAAATTTTTCCATATCGGTTATGTCAATCATCAAAGCAATCTTTCCTTCTCTTATAATGCCTATATCGTAATCACCAAAAAAACCTGATCCCTTTTCTTTAGTAGTATTAAACATTTCCATATAGTCATCAGTGGTACCGTCAAAAGTTGATACGACGCATATATTCATAATTTTCTCCTAATTTTTATAATTTAATGTTGTGTATAAGATTATAAGTCAATCTAAACTAAAGTCCAAATTCCTTTTGATGTTTGAGGGATAGTATATAAGCAATATCTTTATTTCTTCATTTAATTAATCTTGAGATTATTGGGACAACGTGTTTTTGTTTAAGTGATTTCATCTGACTCTATAGCATTTGTCATTTTTCTCAGTTGTGAAAAAGAAGCAGCAAACACACAATGAGTGTGTCCTGCTGCTGACCATACTTTATTAAATCTTTTTAAAGAAGTATCAATAATTAAATCTAATTCCTTGGGCAATCCTACTGGAGAGACACCTCCAATTGAATATCCTGTAATTTCTTTAGCTTTGTTTGCGTCAGGCCTGATTACTGTTCCCTTAATATTTAAAATTTTTGGCAACCTATTTGTTTTACATTTCTTATCACCTGCTACTAAAGTTACAACGGGAATTTCTTCACTTTCATTACAAATAACAAAAACTAGTGTTTTAACTATTGCTCCTACCGGCACTTTGAGTGAATTTGAAGCGTCAATTGCAGTCTTTGCTGTATCGGCAAGTTCAATTACATCTTCCGTATGATTAATTTTCTCTAATATAGCAGTAACTTTTCTTACTGATTTTTTTTCTAAATTAGAAATGATTTTTTCCTTTTTTCATTACCAATAAGTTATAAAACTTTATAGGATTGTATATCAACTTGAACTTATTATAAATATAGTAGTTTCTCATAGTCAGAAAATGAAACATCTACAAACCTTTCAATATTTAAAATTTCTTGCTGCTTCGAGGGAAGTTCTAGTAGTGCCTTGTTTAACATCTCCATTAAATCTATTGAGCCACATAATGGATTATTGCAATGTGTGACAAATGGAGGACTTGTCGTTTTGACAGAATGCCCAATTACCTTTAACTGGAAATTTAATTCTGGATTATTTCTTTGCAAAAAATAATAACTAGCAGCGTCAATGGAGGCAATGTCAGCTTTTTCATCGATAAGATACTGCAGACTA
>LUME01000345.1_pt1 | contig 15883 bp, 13 predicted proteins | sample 729951 | NCBI WGS metagenome assembly LUME01 (sample SAMN03860271, study PRJNA289734) | marine metagenome | biome: seawater column; feature: ocean; material: water; isolation source: Red Sea water column Station 34 - depth 200m | place: Saudi Arabia: Red Sea | collected 2011-10-15 | depth 200 m | reverse complement strand
CTGGTAAACAATGTCTTTTACTTTTCCTTGAAACGTGTTGTAGGTGCTATCATTATTTGAGGACAGTAAGATTAGTCGTTCAGGACGAAGCATGAGGAAACGGCCATTTTTCGATTCAGACCCGCTTATGTCTACTGGATTTCCAGCATAAGAAATTTGACCATTCCTGTGATCTACAGGTAATAGCGTTGATTCACCGATGAAGTTGGCGACAAAAGTACTTGCAGGCTGGTCGTAAATTTGGCGAGGTGAATCAAGCTGCATCAACTTGCCGTCGTTGATAACAGCTACTCGATCGGACATCGTCAGGGCTTCTCTTTGGTCATGGGTCACATAGACAGTAGTCATGCCCAGCTTTTCGTGCAGATGACGTAGCTCTATCTGCATGTGTTCTCGGAGTTTTTTGTCTAGCGCCGATAAGGGTTCATCCATTAACAATATTCGCGGTTCAAATACGATAGCTCGTGCGAGTGCAACTCGCTGCATTTGACCGCCGGGTAGTTGGTCGATTCGGCGGTCACCGTAGCCGCCTAGTTGCACAGTTCCCAGCGCATTCTCTACACGCTCCAGAGCGGCATTTTTGCTGACACCTCTGAGGCGAAGTGGAAACCCAATGTTTCCAGCAACGGTCATATGGGGGAAGAGGGCATAGTTCTGAAAAACCATACCAACTTCTCGCTTATGTGGTGGCATTCGAATAACTTCTGATTCTCCAAAGCCTGAGGGTCCGAGGAGTGTTAAAAACTCACCACTTTTTACATCGAGATCGACTTCGTCTAAGGCGTAGACGTCACCATAGGTTTTAGTGATACTTCGGATAGTAATTGGTACTGCGTTGTGCTGATTGGTTACAGGCATTCAGAAGTCCTCACAGCATTGGATAAACAGAACAATGTAAAGGCGGCGCGCGATAGCGCGCCGCCTAGTTCACTTGTACATCCTACCTAGCCAAATAAAGTTACTCGGTCATCATGTCCTGGTACATCTCGGACGCGATTTTTTCCCATTTTGCGTACCATTCGAAGCCTCCCGATGCTCCAACCAGAAGTTGAACTGCAGCGTTTTCCGGCGACGACGGTAGTCCAGCGATGACGTCATCGCTCATCTTGCCCAATGTATAGGCCAGCGCGTTGGTGGGTCCATAGTTGATGTATTTGGGCATATCGGCCTGGAATTCGGGTTTACTGAATTCTGCGAGAGCTTTCATTGCTAGGTCAGGATTGGATGCTCCTTTGGGAATGCCAAAACAGTCGTAATCAAGGAGCCCTTGATCAAAATGGTAGGCAACCTTCGCGCCATCGGCTTTGGCCACGTCAAAACGACCGTTCCAGCCAGTCGTCATGTCTACTTCACCATCCTTCATTAGCTGCGCATGCTGGGCGCCTGATCCCCACCAGACAGCAACATGGGGCTTAAGTTCGCGGATTTTATCCAGCGCCCGTGTTATGCCAGCTTCGCTGGACAATACGTTGTATATCTGATCCATCGGTACGCCATCGGCCATAAGGGCGGGCTCCAGCATGCCATGCATTTTGGCCCTAATTGCTCTACTCCCCGGGAATTTTTCAACATCCCAAAAATCAGCCCAGCCACGTGGGCCATTCATACCGTAAGTGTCTGTGTTCCACGCGGGCACTGTGGAATAGGTAATCGTGCCGACACAGCAGGATAAATAAGTGCCGGGTATGAAGTTTGATACATCGATAATGTCGTAATCAAGATCGATCAGGATGCCTTCCTGGCAGCCGCGGGAACCACCACCGGCGCCGGTGTCAATAATGTCCCATGGCACTGCCCCAGCCGCGACTTTCGTTCTCACTTGACCGATGCCCTTGTAGGACTCTTCATTGATCGTAATGCCCATGGCTTTCGCGACAGGTTGAAAAATAGCTTTGCTTTGGGCTGCTTGGAAAGATCCGCCCCACGACGCAACAGTTATTTCCCCGGCGTGGGCTGATAGCCCAGCTAAACTTACAGCCAATGCAACACTGGCTGAGGACAAAAGTTGTTTCATTTTCATTAGGTGTTTCTCCTAAGGTGAGTTGTTATGTCGACTAACACATCACTTGACCGATGCTTGTCGAAGTATCGATCAGACACCAGACTACCAGACAATTCGCAAGCCGTCATTATTCGTGTACTTAAGATTTGGCTTTGGCTAATACAGTTTAGCCTTTAACGCGTTTTTCTAGCTAGCAGAGGTAAGATATATAACGTCCAAAGCTACTGCAGTATCTCACTCCTGAGTTACCTGGGAAATTATTATGTGTTGAAAGTTGCTGCTATTTAATGACCAGATCGAGTGATGATCGGCTGAGTCGCGTGTGTCCCAGCGTCATTGCCCGAGCGGTATTTGAGTTGGCAAGAATCATGTGCAGAAAAAAAGTATTCCCCGCTTCCATCAACTGGGGATTACCTTCATAGAACATCGGCGGATCGACCCAGAGCGGGTTATATATAGCGCTCATACCGTATCCACAGGCGCGCATTCGGTGTTCGCCAAGGCCGGCGCTGTCCAGGACTTGTGCATGCGCCTGATAAACATCACCCATGGGGCGACCGGGTTGGATCGCCGCTTCGCAGGCAAGGAGCGCATCCTTGCAGGCCCGATACATACTGAGATGCTCGGGATGAACAGTTCCTACAATCAGTGTCCGCATCATGGCCGCATGGTAACGGCGGTATGCTGCTGACCATTCCAGCGTCAGTTGATCCTGGTCGTCGAGGTTTCGTTTGCCGGAATGATAGCGAACCAGCAGCGCGCTGGGACCGGACCCAATGATAAATTCGTTGCCGGCATAATCGCCATCGCCGCGAAATACAGTGCCTTGCATGGCGGCAAGAATATCTCCTTCAAAGGCGCCAGGCTCGGCGAGTTGTACGGCTTCATCCCAGGCATCGTCCGACAGTTCGGCGGCCCGGCGTATGTATTCGATCTCTGTGGGACTTTTGACTCTCCTAAATTGGTCGACCAGGGTGGATGCGTCCACCAGCGTACAGAACCCATCGAGTTGAGGTTCCAGCAGTCGCCAGTAATGAGCTTTAAGACCGTAGCTGTCGAACTCTATGCCGAGTGTCTGGTTCCGGTAACCAAGGTCCTCCAGGAGGCCGCGCAGTTCCAAAGCCGGATTAACATCTTCTGTGTCGTGCCACAATTTTATGTCCTGGATATCCGAGGTGAACTGAGCCTGGCGCAGATCTGGAAGTCGTGTCAGCAGTACTGTGTTACCGCTCCCATCAATGATGAGGCACTGAAACATGCTGAATCCAAACGTATCGTATCCAGTCAGGTAGTACATTGATTCCTGTTTGAAAATCAGCAATCCATCCAGGCCAAGTCCGGATAGGCGCTCTGACACCCGGTCCCGGCGTGACTTCATTTCAGATGGCTCAAAATGTACGGGCATGGTTACCTCTAAAAGGTGCGATGAAAGAAGTCAGATACAAGTTTGGACACTTTATCGAATTTAGCTTGTGCCTGCATTGCAAGAAGCGCATGTGTTCCAAATCTACTAGCAGCAGCAATTGTTTCCCGACTTGATTAAGCTGATAGAAGCCGCCATGATTACAGGTGGAGGTTCATTATGCTCGCTGGAATATTGATATGTGCCGCTGGAGTTCTAATTGCAGTGTACCCCCCGCTATTTGCGATGGTGGTGTCTGTGCTTCTTATTCTCACTGGCGCTCTTGTGTTTGCCAGTGCCTGGCACAGTCGTCGGTTGGCCCGCCACAGTGGTGATTCACTGATCGAACTGATACTGCGCTACTGAGGAGATCCCAGTAAACCGTAGTGTTTCTGCGCATTTGTTTTATCCGATACATTGTATGTCTCGGTCGTTGTGACGCGTCTGGCACTGTAGAACTGACAATTGATCTATGAGCGTCCCTAAGTTCGGACTTAACCGACATGACACCTCATCCATAGCTGCCTATGCAGCGGATGTGGCCCGTGCTGAAGCTTGCGGCTGGGATGCTGCGTTCATACCAGATTCCCAACTTAGACGGCGTGATACCTATGTCCTTCTCGCTGCTGCTGCACAATCGACTTACAAGATCGATATCGGTACTTTACTCGTTAACCCTGTTAACCGGCATCCCACGGTCACTGCATCCAGTATTGCGACCATAGGTGAGTTAGCGCCTGGGCGCACGGTATTAGGGTGCGGCATCGGTGATACTGCGGTACGCCTGGCCGGGTTAAAACCTGCCCGCATCAGGGAACTCGAATCCAGCGTTGTGCTGATGAAATCGTTACTGGCTGGTGACGAGGTTGAAGTCGGTGCGGTTAAGCCTGCTGTTTTGCCTTTTCCGGCACAAGTGCCGGTCTGGGTTGCTGCCGGTGGACCGAAAACGCTGGAAATGGCGGGTGCCTGTGCAGATGGTGTATTTATCCGCGTGGGCACGCATCTGCGTAATATTCAAAGGTCGGTGGAACGGATCAGAGCAGGTGCCAAGCGGGCAGGCAGGGACCCTCACAGCATCCGGTTAGGCGCTGTGTTTCATACGGTCTTTGTGGATGATCAAGATGTTGCACTCCTCATGGGTAAGTCGATGGCAGCGGGGTACTATGAATACTCGCCAATGCTCCTAGAGCATCTAGGACTGGATTGGAAGGGCGCGCACCCGAAGGAATTTAAATCTGATGGCCGAGTGTGGCCTGATTTTCACCATGCTTCAGACCTGGAGGCGAGTGGGCGTTGTGTTAATTTCCTTTCCGATGAACATGCGCGGGCGTTTTGTCTGCTTGGCGGAGCGTCCGCTATCAGTGAACAACTGACTGAACTGATCCAGATCGCGTCTGACCAAGGTATAGAGTTTGAATACGTTGTCCTCCAACCAATACCCGATCCACCTCGCCCGGATTCGGGGGCCGGTGCTTATATCGAGCGTGTACCGGCCGAAATCATCTCGAAGGTTCAGTCTCGGTTGATGTGAGCCCACTCATTACTGACAACAGCTCCCTTCTTCGAGCTTTCTCCCCCATTTGGACTGATTACTTCTAGAGAGTCGTCATCATCGTGATTCCCACCCGATGTATTAGTAATGGTGAAGGTACTGTTGCTGGTATCAGTAACTGTTTTCTTGGTTCTAGAGGTGATCTTGAAGGAGAGTGTAATAGCCTGAAAGAGTGTTATAGTCAAAGATGGTTTAAGATAACCAGATCCTACAAAAGGACCATTTAAGGAGTGTCAGCCTATAACCCAACCATAAGGAGCTATCATGTTACGTTTTCGGACTTTGACAACCGCCGTCATCGGGGCGGTAATCTTTATCGCATCTGCCGGCGTCACGAGCGCGGTAGAGCCGATTAAACTTCGCTGGGCATCTGATCATAGCGGTCCACCGCACCCGGCCGCTATTGCGGAAGTCTATTTCGCCGAACAGTTGGAAAAGAGAATCCCCGGTAGCAAGGTTCTAATTTTTTGGGCCAAGTCGCTTTACACCGTTCCGCAAGGCGTGAAGGCCCTGACCCAGGGCAACCTAGAAATGATCACAGGTCAATTCGGCAAGACCTCTAGCGTCGAGCCCCTGGCAAACGTGCTTTTGGGCGCCGGCAAACTGACCACGGTTGGTGCCATTGATGGCGTCGATTCGACCAAGACCTTCCAGTATCTAGTGGACCACTTCGACAAGGCGCACGACATCACCATATTTGGTGCCGGTCACCTGAGCATGTACATGGGCGCCGGTGCAGTGAAGTCACGTCTAATCGGGCCCGCCGATTTCGCCGGCAAGAAGATACGTTCCATGGGCCCGGCCGAAAACGCATTGCTGAGCGCCTTAGGCGCCAATCCGCAGGCGATGGCCTTCGGCGACGTTCCGCCGGCCCTGCAAACCGGTGTTATCGACGCTCTTCTCACCTCGCTCGGTGGCTTTAACGCCACGAAGGAGCAAGCGCCGTACTTCACGGTGGCCGGCCTCAACGGGATTGTTGGCGATTACTACTGGTTCGGCGGTTCGAACCGCTGGTGGAACAAGCTTTCGCAGGCTCAGCGCGAAATCTTTACTGATATCATCAAGAACGACTTCATGCCGTTCCAGCGCGCTATCAACTACTGCAACGACAAGCGGACGCTCGATAAGTTCGTCACCGAAGACAAAAATGCCCCCGGTATCTATGTCTTGAGTCAAGCGGAAGCAGCCGTCATCAAGAAGGCCGAAAAAGGCGCTACCAATGATTGGATCAAGACCAAGGTTAACGATACGGGCGATAATTTGGTCGACCAGTTCACGGCGGAAGCCGAAGCTTTGGTCAAGGCCAATCCTCCGGGTTCCCACGCCCTCGAAAAGACTGATTGCTCGAAATTCGAAGAATATTTTGCACGCTACGGCAAGGGCACCGAACTTTTTAAGGCCAAGCAACGGAAATAAAACGGTTACGGCATAGAGGACTTAGGGGCTGCCGCTTTGACGGCAGCCCCTTATCTTTATGCTGACCGAGACTTTTTCTGATCGGGTGTGGACATGGATAGGTTTCTCGCTTTTTCGCTCCGTATGAAAGAAGCGGTTCATTCGATACTTGGGTGGATTGCATCGGCCATGCTCTTGGGTCTGACATTGTTCGCGCTGCTCGAGATTATTCGCCGCTACATTTTTGGCGTCGTGTTCGAATGGGGGCAGGATGCTATCATCGTTGGCATCGTTGCGGCGGTAGCTTTATATTTCGGCGTGACCCAGATCCGACGCGGCCATCTGGTGATGAACGCGATTATGCAATTGGTACATTCGCGTGGCCACTACAAGACGGCCGGCATCGCCAGAATCGTTGTATCGACGATCATCATGCTCTTCTGTGGTTCCGTCGGTGTCACGGGTTGGTCCACTCTCAGCTATGCGTGGGACAGGAATTTGACCACCTATAGCCTGCTTATTCCGCTCTGGCCGTTTTACCTGATCTTGATCTTCGGGTTCCTTTTGATGGCTTTTATCGCATTTTTGCAGATGGTCGAGGACATCATTAGTTTTTCCCGCCGTGAGTATCTCGATGCCAAGATCGAGTCGACGACGGACATTTAATTAGCTGTCGGTCGTAATTTTTCGGACAATTTTATGCTCGGTTTAGCGTTCTCTCTTTTCGGATTGCTTTTAGTGGCGGTACCTATTGGCATTTCCCTGGCCGGCTCCGCTGCCGTTTTAGTGCTGTTTGACGATTTCCTGGCCTTCAGCACGCTGTTTGAAGCCTTTTTCATTTTCATCAGCAAATACACGCTGATCGCCATCCCGTTCTTCATCTATGCCGGCTTTCTGATGGAGAAGACAGGCCTCGTGCGCGGGCTCTTCAATTTCGCCGATGCCTTGGTCGGTTGGGTGCCGGGCGGTTTTGCCTATGCCACCCTGATCTCGGCAGTGTTGTTCGGAGCCATTTCAGGTTCCTCCACCGCGATGGCCGCGGCTATGAGCGTCATCGCTTACCCAGAAATGATCAAACGCGGTTATCCGAAATGGATGGCAGCCGGCGTGATCGCCTCGGCCGGCGGGATTGCGCTGCTGATTCCTCCCAGTATCACACTGATCCTGTTCGGGGTAATCACAGAGATATCCATCGTCGATCTGTTCTTCGCCGGCGTGGTTCCGGGGATCATGCTGGCTATCAGTGACGCGGTGATCATCGTTACGGTGTCGATTTTCGTTGTCAAGTTGCCGGCCGGCACCTTCGATCTGCACAAATGTTGGCCGGCGTTTCTGGAAGCCGCACCGGCGTTGTTGATGCCGGTACTCGTCTTGGGTGGCCTTTACGGCGGTTTTTTCACCCCGACCGAGGCCGGCGCCGCTGCGGCCTGCTATGCGCTGGGCTATGGCGTGTTATTCAAGGGCAAACCGTTCTTAAAGGATTTGATGAGCGTGACCCGCCGCACCATGAATTTGACTGCGTTGGTGTTTTTCCTGCTCGGCTGTGTCGGTATTTTCCAGTTCTACCTCGCCAACATGGGCTGGCCACAAGAGATCACCGCGTGGGCGGGTACACTCGGGCTTTCAAAATACGCTTTTCTTTTTGCCCTCATTGGCACCTTGCTGGTGCTTTCCATGTGGTTAACCGGCGTTGCCATTCTGGTGCTCACTGTGCCGATTTACTTCCCGATCGCGCTGGCGCTGGGCGTCGATCCGGTACATCTGGGCATTTTAACGGCGCTTTGCATCGAAATTGGTAGCGTCATCCCGCCCGTCGGTCTCAACCTGTTTGCGGTCAGCGGTGTGACGGGACTGCCCGTAACCCAGGTTATAAAGGGTTCCTTCCCGTTTTGCATATCTGACACCGTGGTGCTGATCATCGTGCTGTTGTTCCCGATGCTGGCGCTATGGCTGCCCGGCAAGTTGATCACGTCGTACTTTTGATCGAGCGGTCTGGCCCGGGTGTCACCCACGTTCCTGAACTTTCACTCAGGCTACCTTGTCTGGTTTACTGTTCATAATTAGCTAAGTTGCCGAAGGACAGTTCAAGCCTTTTGCCCTTCGCCCTTCAGCGCCTGTACTTCGGAACTTATGTGACGCCAGCCTGGGCGAGTAATTTCGCACAAACGTTCATCAGACATTGACCGCTACGTTGATTGCCGCCGTTCTATTTGGCACTATTTCGGGTTCATCTCATCGTGTTGCTTTTCCCGGCGCTTGCGCTTTGGCTGCCTAGCTTGCTCTAAACAAGTTATTTCTGACAATCGCCCGAGTTTTCGATTTATTGCTTCCGGCTCAGTTGACAGTGCCAGCGCGAGTTTCCTTTGCCTAGTACGATGTAACGAGTTCACGTTTAGAGGTTTAAAAAATTTGCTGCCAAACAATCGAATTCAGCGCTGCGGTACAATATCACCGCTGTTCGGTAGAACTTTTAATGATTGATGTCGCCACTCCAACTTACTGGGGGATCGTCTAGCGGTAGGACTGCGGACTCTGACTCCGCCAACCCAGGTTCGAATCCTGGTCCCCCAGCCAAATACAATGTCGGCGTTGTCGTGTCCAATTCTGATTATTCAGCAATATCCTCGAAAGCGCCGTGGGTCAAAACTGCCAGTTGTTTTGGGGTTAAACAGAAAACCGCATTGGGTGTTCCCGCAGCAGCCCAGATTATGTCCAAATTCTCCAAGTGATGATCAAGAATGACGATAGGTGGTACGCGATGTCCAACAGGAGCAACACCACCAATCGAATACCCTGAGTTCGACTTGACAAAGTTGGCATCAGCCGGATACAGCACGTCGCCAATTACTGCGGCTGCTTTTTGTTCATCCACGCGTTTGTCACCACAGGCTATGATCAGGACAGGGCAGTCATCTGCTTGTCGAAATACAAGTGATTTTGCGATTTGGCGTACTTTGCAACCTATCGCCTTAGCGGCGTCAGCAGCACTTCGCGTAGAGTGTTCGAATTCCACTACCTGATATTCAGACCCTAACAGTGTCTGAACGCGGCGTGCGGTTTTGTTCTCTGCGGGCTTCAATTAATTTAACTTGAGTAACAAATTCAGGTTCTGTCACAATACACTACGATTGACCCTTATAGTTATCTTAGTTTGGACACAGCTATCTCAAAGTAGTCATCGTGCAGAATAATTACCAGCTAGTCGAGACCCGTTTACAGGAAAAATGCGATGATGGCCGTACAGTGTGCAATCTTTGCCTGTGGCGCTGTCGGTTGCGACATGGACAACGCGGTTTTTGTCAGGCGCATGTGAATCGAAATGGGACGTTATATAACCTTTCTTACGGTATTGTCTCTTCAGCAGAAGTTGGTCCAATAGAAGACAAGCCGATACGTCACTTTCGACCGGGTACCAAGGTACTTTCGGTTGGCAGCTATGGGTGTAATTTTCGCTGCACGGGCTGCCACAATCTTGAAATATCTTGGGGCGTGGATGCGCTGGATGAATTGGCGCGAGGAGAATCTAGGGCAGCGTTTATAACCCCCCAGGAGTTGGTGCGCGCTGCAATTGCGGCCGGTGTTCAGGGTATCGCGTTCACGTATTCAGAACCAGCGGTTTGGCTGGAATATGTGATTGATGTCTGCGATCTAGCGAGGGCTAAGGGGCTTTATACGGTTTATGTCAGCAATAGCTTTGTGACTGATGAAGCCTTGATGCAACTCGCCGGACGGATTGACGTGCTCTGTTCTGATATTAAAAGCATGGAAAATGAGTTTTATCGAAATATTTGCCGTAAAGCAGAGGTTCACAACGTTCTGCACGGGATCGAATTGGCTCAGAAATTGGGTATTCATGTGGAAACACGAACCAATGTCATACCTGGATTGAACGACGATGCCGCAAATTTGGTTCGCATTTCGCACTGGATCAGGGATCACCTTGGCCCAGATAGCCCTTGGCATATCACTCGTTTTTACCCGGCTTACCAGTTAAGTCATATTGAGCCAACACCCCTAAAAACACTAAATGAGACTCGACAACAGGCACTGATAGCCGGACTGACGAGGGTTTATACCTATGGTGATAAGGGCTGTGACTGTGCAACTGTGACAGCCATGCCGGGTAGGTTGAGTGGCTAGATTTCAACGATTAATAAAAAGTCTGAATATAGGGTGTAATCGGTTGTAAAATAGCAGCTCAGCCTGACCAGAGTCTACTTAAACACTGTGACACCAGATATTCAAATTTCGGACAACGCCGTAAACCGACTCGCAAACCTGATTGCATCCAAGGATAACCCAGATTTACTGTTTCGGGTTTACATTCAGGGCGGTGGTTGTTCGGGGTTTCAATACGGATTTCAATTCGAAGAAGAAGCAGCTGGTGATGACCTCGAATTTGATCACAGCGGTGTTCGAGTCGTTGTCGACCCAATGAGTCTTCAGTACCTCAATGGTGCGGAAGTCGACTTTATCGACGATCTGCAGGGAAGCCGCTTCGTGGTCAATAATCCAAACGCGGCCACAACCTGCGGTTGCGGTTCATCGTTTGGTATCTAGCACCTCATTGTCTTAAGACACTGACCTAACCCAGGTAGACGGCGCCCAGCGCCAATCCTCGAGAAGAGCCTGTGACCTCAGGACAATTTGTTGGTCGATTCCTGAGGCGTGTGCTCATTATTCGGACCGCCACCGCATAGGTAGACCGCGTCGGTATCCGGTGCGTTTGTTTTGATCGATTGGGAAATCGATTCAGCGGTCAGTTGCACCAGTGTGGCCTGAACGTCTTCTGGGCGTTCGTCCCCGATGAGGAAAGTGTTCAACCAGTCCAGGTTAAATTCCTCGAGGCCGGTTGATTTGGGTGTAGGCCTGGAAAAATAGTCGCACTCAAGAAGTGTCCTTAAAAGCTTTGGTAGACATGTTCCGGACTGTGCCCAGGTGCCATTCTCATCATAGATGCCCGGTTGATGCTGCCGGAACCAATGGTCCATCAATGTGTTCCCGGGTCCCGTATCGAATCCCGATAGTCGATCTTGTCGATGGAGGACTGTTACATTCGCGATGCCGCCGATATTGACGATTACTCGATTCTCATCAGGATCTGAAAAAATGGCACGATGGAAGGCAGGCACCAGCGGTGCACCCTGACCACCAAGAGCCAGGTCGGCTGTTCTGAAATCGGATACTGTGGTGATACCGGTTAAGGCTGCGATACGCGCACCATTCCCAAGCTGTACGGTATAGGGCAAACAACCACACGGTTGATGTCTTACAGTCTGGCCGTGTGAGCCGATTGCGGTTATCTGATCAACGCCTGCCTGGTCTTTAAGAAATAGAGCGGTATCGGCAAAGGCCTGAGCCAGAAGTACGTCGAGCTCTGAAATGTCGCTAATGCGATCGGCAGTGCCATCAACCGCGCGGATTATGCGGTCTAAGATAGGCGCATCTAATGTTGCAGCCAGGGTAGAGATCAGTTCGCATCCCGAGTCTGAGAATCGAACCAGTGCTGCGTCGATGGCATCGGAACTGGTGCCACTCATGAGGCCAATGTAGAGATCTTGGCCGCTATCCATTTGAGTAGTTAGGTGTGAGCCAGTCTTGCCAGAGGTTTTATGCGATGTCAGGTGCCGACAAGTCGCTTTAATTCCTCTGAAAAAGCCGAAGCTTTACGCAGAAACCTAGGCTTCTCACTCTGGTGAACTGAGGCGGCTCGGGGTAGTTTTAGTTTCAGAGGATTTGTGCGTTTGCCATTCAGCCACAATTCGTAGTGCAGGTGGGGGCCGGTTGACAGTCCGGTGCTACCGACATAGCCGATGATCTGGCCCTGTTGGACCCAACGGCCTTTTCGAATGGTCTTCCCATATCTTGAAAGATGGGCGTAGAGAGTTTTGTACTTGCTACCGTGTTTGATGATGACGGTTTTGCCATAGTCACCTTTGCGACCGACAAAAACCACCTTTCCATCGGCGGTAGACAGTACTGAATCCCCCTTGCGACCGAAATAATCTAGTCCGCGATGCGGGCGCCAGGTTTTCAGTATGGGATGGTATCGCCTTAAAGAATAGTTTGAGGTGATTCGGCTATTGCGTACAGGTGAGCGCAAGAACTTGCCTTCTATGCTGATCCCGTCTGGAGAAAAGTAACGCACGATACCGGCTGAATCGGTGTGTCGAATGGCGTGCTGAGGATTTCCGGACAGAATAAAAGTCGCTGCCAGAACTGGGCCAGTACCTATTTTCTTCCCATCAAGAAACTTCTCTTCATAGATAACTGCAAATCGATCGCCTGACCGGATATCGGTATTAAAATCAATCTGCCACTCAAAAATAGACATAAGCTTATGGAGTAATGACTCGCTGAGGCCTGCTTTTAGTCCGCTGTCAAAAAGTGACGATGTGATCACACCGGTGACCTTTCGTTCAGTCACCTCAAACGAGCGGCTAACCGTATTGAATTGCCAGCCGTTATCGGTAGTTTTAACGTGTAATGCCGAATTAAGACTCTTCTCGTATTCCAGTTCAGCGAGTTGCCTGCCGGAGAGCAGGATCTTCAGACGAGGGCCAGTTTTAAGATTGGTAAGCACCTGACCTTTACGATGCGTTGCAATCGCAATCGCGACGGCAGGATCAAGTTTCAGTCGGTTGAATATCCGTGTCAGGGTATCACCGGGGCGTATATCGATATCGACCCAATCCGATTTCGTCGAACTGGTGACGGACTGCGTTGGGATATCTTCAGCAATTTTGGCGACTGATAGTTGTTGGGCCGTGTGGATTTTTTTCGCATCAAGCGACACGGAGATTGTGATTTTCGGTAATTCCTTTATGGCTGGCCACAGGTTGACGTTGGAGTCTGGCTCACGATGCGCAGATGGCTCACCGAACGTACTCAATGGGTTGGCTGAATCGGTTAGTGCTGGTGCTGCAGAGCTCGCTGCTGTAGCTTTTTTGCGGGCATCGAGTACCTGCGCTATTTGGGATCGCAGGGGATCGTGTTTCACGTGGGAAGTATCAATCTGGTCAATGGACGCATCTGGTCGACTGGCAAGCCAGGTCGCGATCAGCATGGTCAGTACGAGTACTGTGATGCCAAACAAGGTATAACGACGGCCCACTGGTCGGTCACGTGGCCCGCTCTTGAGCATATAACGAAGATCAGAGTTGAAAAGGAGAGGTTGGTTCGGCATCGCGATAGGTTTACCGAGCCCCGTCGGGGCGTACGGGAAGTCCGTAATTTACCTTTGATTAATTGTTGCGTCAAAGTGGTTTCCGTTAGTTTCTTAAAGTAATTGACGAATGTCGAGCACAGAACCAGCAGTTCTAATCAGTACGCGGGCGATGATGGGATCCAACTGTGTTCTTTCAGACGGGCTATTCGTCGGTGGATTCGCCAGGACTGCGATCTGATGTTTATAGACTCGTCGCTAGGTTGGTGAGCGTTCACTGAGTCGTGGGTAGAGATCATCATTGGAGTGATACGCCCGGGGTCTTGTTGCTTCGGGTAAAATTTCTGTTTCTGCTGATCCACAGTTTGATGCCATGTCGAGTAAATCGGTTACTGAAGCGCTTTTAGAAATTCGACGAGGTGCGGAGGAAATCCTCGTTGAAACCGAGTTGATACAACGACTCGAGACGGGTAAAACGCTGCGGGTAAAAGTCGGCTTCGATCCAACAGCGCCTGATCTACACTTGGGGCATACAGTGTTGATCAACAAAATGCGCCAGTTTCAGGACCTGGGCCACGAAATTATTTTCTTGATTGGTGACTTTACCGGGATGATCGGAGATCCAAGCGGTAAGAATGCCACACGCCCAGCGCTTAGCCCCGAAGAAATTAACCAGAACGCCCTGACCTATAAAGAGCAGGTATTCAAGATCTTGGACCCAGATAAAACCATCGTCGACTTCAACTCCAGGTGGGGCAATGAATTGGGTGCAGAGGGCATGATACGGCTCGCATCGCGCTATACCGTCGCACGAATGTTAGAAAGAGATGATTTTTCGACACGGTACCGGGATAGTCAGCCCATTGCGGTACATGAGTTTCTTTATCCACTGATGCAGGGTTACGATTCTGTTGTGCTCAAGGCCGATATTGAATTGGGTGGTACGGATCAAAAATTCAATTTGCTCGTTGGGCGTGAACTTCAGAAACAATATGGTCTTGAGCCTCAAATTGTACTGACTGTGCCGTTGCTTGAAGGCCTCGATGGTATTCAGAAGATGTCCAAGTCGCTGGGAAATTCCGTAGGGATTACCGAGTCGCCGGTTGAGATGTACGGCAAGCTGATGTCGATTTCTGATGAATTGATGTGGCGATATTTTGAATTATTGAGTTTCCGGCCATTGACAGACATCCGGGGCCTTCAGGAAGAGGTTGCAGCTGGTGCCAATCCCCGAGACGTCAAGTATCAATTGGCACATGAAATTGTTGAGCGGTTTCATTCGCCGAACGATGCTGCAAAAGCGCATCAGTCGTTTGTCAATCAGTTCCAGCGGGGTGAGGTTCCCGATGACATCGCTGAAGTTGACATCGATAACCAGGGTAAAGACATGCCGGTAGCCAATGTCATCAAGTCTGCGGGTCTTGCCGGAAGCACCTCTGAGGTCTATCGTCTGATGGCACAAGGTGCGGTCCGTATTGACGGTGAACGAGTCACCGACCACAAGTTAACGATCAAAATCGGGGTGAGTACGCTGTTTCAGGTCGGTAAGCGTAGATTTGCCCGAATCCGCGTAAACTGAAGATCTGCGGGGCTCTAATGGGGTCCCTGCCGCTACCGATCGGAGTGCAGCCATAAATTGGCTTAAAATCACCTATTTTTTGCAGTTTTACGGTATAAATTCATTGACTACGCGGGATTCAAAGGTATAATTCCGCGCCTCTGGTGACTGTGATTCTCACAGTTGTTATGCTCTTTAACAATTTGATTAGGTAGATTGTGTGGGCGCTTTTAGCGACCGATTCCAATTACCAGTAGTAAACGCTCTGTCGGTGCTTGCACGGACAGGGTGACGATATGAGGCCCTTAAGGTTCATATCGGACTCAATCTTTGAACTGGAGAGTTTGATCCTGGCTCAGATTGAACGCTGGCGGTAGGCCTAACACATGCAAGTCGAACGGTAACGGACCGCTGGGATTCCTTCGGGATGACCTTGGTGCCGACGAGTGGCGGACGGGTGAGTAACACGTAGGAATCTGCCAAACAGTGGGGGACAACCCGGAGAAATCCGGGCTAATACCGCATACGCCCTACGGGGGAAAGCGGGGGACCTTCGGGCCTCGCGCTGTTTGAGGAGCCTGCGTCGGATTAGCTTGTTGGTGAGGTAAAGGCTCACCAAGGCGACGATCCGTAGCTGGTCTGAGAGGATGATCAGCCACACTGGGACTGAGACACGGCCCAGACTCCTACGGGAGGCAGCAGTGGGGAATATTGCACAATGGGCGAAAGCCTGATGCAGCCATACCGCGTGGGTGAAGAAGGCCTTAGGGTTGTAAAGCCCTTTCAGTTGGGAAGAAATGGTCAGGGAC
>LUME01000164.1_pt1 | contig 16020 bp, 10 predicted proteins | sample 729951 | NCBI WGS metagenome assembly LUME01 (sample SAMN03860271, study PRJNA289734) | marine metagenome | biome: seawater column; feature: ocean; material: water; isolation source: Red Sea water column Station 34 - depth 200m | place: Saudi Arabia: Red Sea | collected 2011-10-15 | depth 200 m | reverse complement strand
AGTGAAGATGTATCTGGTGTTGATATTGATTTGGACTACGTGTCTGCAGGTGTCGGTTATAGATATGGTCTAACTCAGAATACGGACTTCTTTGGTGAAGTTACTTACGAATATGTAAATCTCGATATCGAACTAGACTCTATTTCTGGTGAAGACGACAACGGCTACGGCATTACTGCTGGTATTCGTTCCATGCTCTCGGAGCAATTTGAGCTTCGCGGTGCTATTCGCTATATCGACATTGAAGAAGATGAAACGGCTTTTGAAATTGGTGCAGATTATTTCTTTACGCCACAGTTTTCATTTGGTGCGACTTATGTGATAGCAGATGATGTTGACCTACTAGGCGTATCTGCACGTTACACCTTCTAACACCTTTAATGGGTTAACGTACTCGCAACAAAGCCACGTTACACAACGTGGCTTTTTTATTGAATTAAATAAACTCTCACCGAGAGTCACCTAAAAAGGTTTAGAACATGTGCAACCGACTTAATCTAAATACACCTCAAACTCTGCAATTTGTGGTCTTTGCGTTGCAGAATCGATGATAAAGTTGATTTTATCCAAATTGGTATTTGAAAACGAAATCGTACTTGGAATTGAGTTTCCTGATGCCAATACGCTGCCTGTGTCATTGTTCACAAGTTGCCATGAAGTTACCGCACCCTGAGTAGAAGAGGTCTCAATTATCCGTACAGTATTTACTGTCGTATTCAAGCGTTTAATGCTAATTCTTCCCGTTGTTCCGCTTGGAGACCAGTAAGTAGATACATCCCCATCCCTAACGTTCCCGTAACTTGTTCCACTGTACTTTGAGCTACCGTCAGATTGAGCATTTAACGCTAAGTTGGTGCCGCTTGGCGGATTGCCTCCTGAATTATCGCCACCTCCTGTATCGCCACCTCCTGTATCACCGCCGCCGTTGTCACCACCTCCGGTATCGCCACCGCCACCAGTTGAACCGCAGCTACCGTCTGATACTGCAAGATTTTTGTTGGCACCAGCGGTGTTCTCAAGAATATCTCGTATACAAGATACCCCATCTAGCGAGTAACTATAGGGAATAGATATTGATGCTGTAGATTGAACGTTTGGCCCTGCAGGTTCATAGTCACTGTCTGAGTCGCTCCACGTAACACCACTTCCGAAAGTGTTTCCCGCAACCTGCCAATAACCATCAGTTGTTGTATAAAACGTACCCAGAGGATCTTTACTATTCTCGAAATAGTTGTTTTCTACTTTGACTTCGGCTCCTGCGCGGGAATTGATCCCCGAAGAGCGAACGCCGTCATAGTAGTTATTGTAGATGTGAGCTGTAGCGCCCCTTACAAGGGGAACGCGTGAGTTCAAATTGTCAAAGATATTGTGGTGGTAGGTGATTGGACCGTTATTCACTTGTGATTCGCTTGAACCTACCAAACCACCTCGATCTGAGTTACGTAAAATGCTGTAAGATAAGGTGATGTATTTCGAGTTATCCTTTACATCGAACAAGCCGTCATAACCATCACTTTCACCACCACTAGCTTCTAAGGTTACGTGGTCAACCCATACGTTGCGAACGTCTTTTTCTATCCCTATCGCGTCTCCGCCATTTGACGTGGGTGAGCCCGATTTTTTGACATTTTTAACATGAACGTTTCTTATAATGATGTTTTGGGAATTCCTTATGTGTATACCCAACTGGTCAAATGTAGCGCCACCGCCTACACCAATAAGTGTCACATTAGCGATGTCTTTTAACTCAATTTTGTCTTCTGCGGTATTACAGCTGTCTCCAGACACTTTTTCAGTATTACCATGATTGATCGTACCCGAGACTTGAATAATGATTGGCGTTTCTGAGGTGTTTCTATTACACAATGCTTCGTGAATTTGTTTACCCGTAGAAGCTTGTACTACTTGTCCACCTTGACCGCCTGTCGTGCCTCCGTTCTGTGTGTGAAAACCTGAAGCAACTGCAGACGTAGAGACGGCAAAGGCTATTGATGATGCAATTATCGTCGATTGAAATATAGGTAAGTTCTTTTTCATTTTTTGTCCTTAGATTAATAATTAGAAGGGCGTACAACTTCAATTACTCAACAAGACAACATCAATTAGTTCAACTTTCTGTGTGAACTAAACGAACTTAATCACCGCCCAAATTGCCACCGGTAGCAATATAATAATAGCAACCAAATGAAAATAGTTAACAATCGCATTAATAACAAATTATTAATAAATATAACAAAAAATGAACAATTAAAAATATAGCACTATTAATCATATACTTAAATTAGGCCGAGCGTTGGAGAATATACTCACAAATGCTACCGGTATCCCAAAGGGTAGAGGTTAGTTTGTTGGTGAGAAATTAACTTAAGATTTAGGCGTGGCACTATCTGTTGTCTGAATTGCCCCTTCCTGCTCGAGGTTGAGCGCGGTAATTGGGAATGGGATAACAATCCCCTCTTCATCAAAACGCTTTTTAAGCATTTTTATGAAGGCGCTCTTTATGAAGAAGCGGTTAAAGTATTCACGGGTTCTCAGCATCACTGTTAAATTGATACTTGAGTTGTCAAAGGTGTGAAACAGAACAAAGGGTTGGTAGGATTTAACGCCGTATTCGTGCTGCTGAAGAATTGTATTGGCAACGTCTAAACAGACTTTTTCGACATGCTCCAGATCAGAGTTGTAGTGGACACCGACGTCAACAGGCACCGACAGCTCGCGTTCAGGATAGTAATAGTTAATTAGCTTTGAGTTAGAAAGCTTGCTGTTAGGCATGATAACGATGTTGTTAGGTAGCATTCTAACCCAAGTAGAGCGCCACCCTATTTTCTCTACAAACCCTTGCTCTCCCGAGTCCAGCTCGATGAAATCACCTATACGAATGGGCTTATCCATTACCAACTGAATACCTGAAAAGAAGTTCTCGAGCGTTGGCTGTAGCGCTAATGCTACTGCGAGCGAAGTAATACCTAGCGACGCTACAACAGGCGTTACTGACACTCCCATGGTACTTAGAATAATAAGAATTGCTAACACGGCAAAAAGAGCTCTAACTGCTCCACCGGCAATAGCGCTGGTATTTTTAACTATGGTTGACTGGTCGCGATACCGATTCAAGGAATAAGTAACAAAGCGCTCGAAGAATAGAAACAAAGTAATGATAAGACCAGCTTCAATAACAATGGTTAACGCCTTAATAGCCCCTTCGTTTTCAATCTGAAAAACTGAAACAATACTTTTAACTAAAAGCAGGAAGATAACCCAAATAAGTAAATTAAGTTGAGCATTGAGCGACAACACAAGCACTCGATAGATATCCGACATACTGCTGTTTTCTGAGCGCGCTTTAGCTTTCAAACGCACCAATATAAGTCGTTTGATAATGAAAAGCACAATTACAGCGCCCACTAACCCGGCTATTGCTATTGCCTGCTGATTTTCAAGTAGTTGAGTGGTGTCCACGATTGACGGGGCTCCTGCGTAAAGTAGTGACTTTCTTGTTTATTCGCTAAACCTCATTACGTGAAAAATGACGCAAAAGATGCACCAATTGTTTGCTCATAACGCAAAGCGTATTGTTTGAACCGTTTATCAAAGGCAATAAAAAAGCCCCGTATCGTTTACACAACATGGGGCCTTGAGTAGATCAATAATCGCCTTTTTAGGCTTTTATGAGTCGGTCACCTTTGCCAAAAATGACCTTAAGCTTAAATGCTTTTGCTTACAAACTGATCAATAACAACCCGGTATGACGTCGGGCCGTTAGCCCAACCATTCACGCGAACACGATACGTTTCTCCGGGGACAATGCCACCGCCTACTTGCTCGTTAGAGCCCAGATTTCCCGAACTCGCCATAATATTACCCTCGGCGTCTAGCAGTTCAAAGTCAAGATCTGGCACCGCGACTACCTCTACATCAGCGCTCAGCGTTGCCACTACACTTGAAGCACTAGGCAGCGCAGTAAATGGAATATCAACATAGTCAACCCCATCAATTAACGCTTCATCCGCCGCGCCTATTAAGACAACACCAGTGTGCTCTTCTATATTATGGTAAACCACAGACTGCTCTTTTGGCTCAGAGGTATCAATGGTAGGCGTTTCTCCTCTTCCTGTTGAAGAAGCGCCAGCTTCATAGCCGCTGATCCGCGCTTGGAACGTAAAAAGTTTTCCATTTGGATTGTCGAATTTTATGTAACGCAGTGCTGATGTTCGATCAACATCTAGCGACTGGTCGAAACGGAACCTGGCTATGTCTCCGTTTTTACCTGTACCACCATTGTCTGCGTTCAATACGGTAATACTGCCGTTACTAATATGGGTAATATCGAAATCTACAGGGCCGTAAATTCTCTCATCACCCGTATTTATTAGCGCAATATCGAATGCAAAAATGCCATTATTGTAGTTAACATTTCCCACTTTGTAGTCAACCTGATTGCTCACATCAACCGAGTTCAAACCGGTTGAAGCAATTCCTGACATGTTGGAAAAGCCAACTTGCTGACTGGTATTAAGACTAATTGCACGTACTACGTATTCATAATCAAACGAGTCTATACCTTGACCTGCTCCGCGTCCTAATCCTTGCCCCTTGTCGATGTAGTAACTATCACCTACTACAAACTCAACGTGGGTAAAACCTGAGAATGTGAGATCGCCTTCAAAATACTCTCGGGTCGGTACACCCGTAAACAAACGCGCACTCGACCCTTTTTTGCGTTTTAACACTTGATAAGCAAAAGCGTCAGGTACGGTTTCCCACGTAATTTCAATCGCGTCATCTGATATGATATGCGCGTCTACAGTTTCCGGTGCTGTTGGTTTAGCCTGATTAGCCGTAAAGTCGCTTACAGCTGTTGAAATGGTCTGGCGACCGCCAATGGGTGCTTTGGCATTGGCTCCTAGCTCTCTAGCAGCAAAAACGCGTTCTATCAAAGCATGATGGCGACCCGGTGAGGTTAAATCTAACGGGTCGGTTGGATACAAAACAGCATCGGCGATAAGTACCGCATCTCTTGCTCGCACGAAGGTGTCAGGTGCAGATACCCCCAGTACACCCTAAACTAGTTTCTTGGGGGGCGCCGCCTCATAAAGGATCGGGGCGTACGAAGTCTTGCTTGGGCTGTAGCGCCACCATGAGTTCACGCAAATCCCACATTGCACCCGCATATATTTCGCCATCGCGATGCTCTTCAAACGCATTGTCTCTGGTACCTAATTGCGAATAACGAATTTGGCTCTGGGCTGAACGAATAAACTCAAAAGAGTCTGGATTAACTCCCTGCTCTCTCAAGTATTTTCGCAAATCACACGAATTGACCGGGTAAGTACCTAGGTCAGGTGTTTCACCTACAGAGTATGCCCACAAATCGGCTTGCCCTTCATTTAGCGCGCCGCCTTCTGGCTCCCCTTCAAAACCAGCGATGGGCGTTATAGTCGCATGAGTACCTTCATGTATAGGTACTGAGAAATCCATTGCTAAGTTGTTAAATAGGTAACCATGACCATAAGCAGTTGGGTTAACTACCACTTCTTCTCCTGCAATCTCCTGTGACAGCGGCACTGCGAATGCATTGTCTAACCCCAAAAGCTTAGCCATGAACTCAGGATCTGCCGGGTTGTCTGGTGGGTCGAGTACATTCGGAATATGTACCACACCAGTTAACGGTACGGCTTCGTTAGGGTAGCTATTAGGAAACGAACCATCGCCCACGCCACGACTATGCACAGCATCACCGTCTTTATGAAGGTAGTCTAAGTACTCAAGCAATGTGGTGATATAGATAAACTGACTGATACCATCGATGTGATGAGCGGTTGAAGGCGTTACGTGGTCATCTTCTACAGGCCTTGCCTCAATGGCTGCATCTTCACTGAAATGGTAAGTCCCTGTAGCCGCCTGTGAAAACGGCCCTTTCGTTAGCATCGCACTTTCGATTAGTGCGTGCTTGCCGGTGAGTAACCCCTCAACGCCCGTTACTAAGTTTGTATCGTCAAATTTACGCAAGTTGATGCGTTCCATCCCCTTGGGTTTGCCGGTGTACCCACCCGCGTCATCCTCAATTAAACATTCGCTTTGCATAGATTGCGTAATAGGCGGAAAGGTTGGGAAATAATCAGCTGTCTGCTGCACGACACCAACTTGAGCGGTCTGCGTAGCCTCATTTCCCCCCATAGGAAGGATGGTTTTGACCCTGTCATTTCGAGCCAGAATTTCTCCAGACTGCGCGTCAATTACGTATTCAAAAACACCAAAGGGGTTTGACGAATAATAGAAAAATTTCCAAGCCAATTTAAGCTTGTTGTTATCTTGTACAACAATTTGCTGCGGAATAGGTTTAGCAAATACACCTAGACTTTTCTCTATTTGAGAGAACGCAGGGTTCAAAACGTCTAACGCTTCTATCGGTAGCGCTCGCTTGTAAGACGCTAAATCGGCAGTCGCCACGCTAATAGCGCTGTTTGCTGTGAGTACCTGAGTGTTGGCGACAGGCGTGCTTATCGCAGTATCAACAAACAGTGCCCTTACCACCTGCGACTCATCGATTAGAAGTCCAACGCCTCTGTCTTTGATTTTCACACCATCAATAACTTGGTCGAATCTAATTAAGTGACCACCCAACGCTGCCTTGCTGCGGTAAGCGTTAAAAACAAAATTCGATTCGGTTAAGCCACCTAATAGAGCAGAATGACGACTGATAAAGTCATACCCCATCTGTTCCGGTGACGCTCCTGATACGTCAATAGCAATGCCGAAAACACTGTTTAAGTGGCCGTTAGCAGTTCTTAACGTAGAAGATGGAAATTGGGTTTGTAGCTGGACTATCGCCATTTGAAATAAACTGTTCGCTGGCGGGTTTACGACGTTGTCTGTTAAGTTAATTTCAGCAATACGGTGCGACGAAGCATCTAAAGGCGCGTGTATTGTTGAGGCACTTGCTACGAAAGGTAAAGCAGCTGCTACCGCAGCATAAATAAGGGTTCTTTTTTTCATTATTCAATCCTTAAAATTTGGAGCTATCAATGCGTTCAGCGTTAATACTGAACAACGACTTGATAGCGTTAACCAAATTAGGATCGAGCAAAAAACGTTCATCCACCATAGGGGTTAACCACTAGAGTCAACTGCACCAACCAGATGAATATCGTGTAAAAATTAAGCGCGCCGCTATTTGATTTTCCTATTCACAATCTAAGTATCGCAAGGTGAAGATACAGGGCGCGTGCATTAAATTTTTAGTGATAACAGCGCTTCATTATTTGGAAAATGTTCCAGCCCCTGCTTTAAAATCGTGCTGGCTTCTTCAGGCTTGTTGTTTTTGCGCAAGGCCAAGACATAGTTGTGCACATAAGCGTGTTGATGCTGCCCTACTTCATACCCTTTTTTAAACCAAGTGACCGCTTGGTCGTCATCTTGCTCTAAATAATGATTAGCAATTAGGAAATAGCTTAACCAGTATGACGGCCAGGTTCGTGATGCCGTCTCTAAAAACGCCAGTGCGCGTGATTTGTCCCCCACTTTAAGCATATCGTAGGCAGCACTTACGTAGGTGAAGGGCTTCATTTCAGACGAGGTTACGTTGGGTGGCACCGGCGCTAAATACCAGTAATTCCCTCGTCCCCAAGTTCTCTCGAAAAGCTCTAACGACATTTCGTGATTGGGTGTGAGACCAGTATGTAGCGTCACTGTACCTTTGTCGCTATCAAACCCAATGACCACGGCATAGTGCCACTGGGGGAAAAGCTGGATGGAAAGATTTTGAAAAACAATCACCGGGATATCATCTTTGACCAATGACATAATTGACGAAAGTGTCCCGCGCTCAGTATAAGGTAAGAAACCAAACTGCCGGGTAGCGCTCACCATTTCCAGCTGCAAACTCCCTTCTTTATTGGGGATGAATAACTTAGGCGCAATGTCGTTTGGAGAGGTGCTTTCACCATAATAACCAAACACTTCAGATAGTGTGGTAGGTCCGCAATAAAACTGTTCTTGGGGAAAAAACGGTACAGATTGAATAGTGTGAGATTCAGGCAAAGAGGTAAGTCCCTCTTGCCGCAGTTTGTCGGCCTGAGGTGTAGATTGACAGCCAGAGAGCACAAGCAAAAGTGAAAGGCCTGCTAGGGCGCAGGCCTTCTTAACTGCATTTATCATCCAATTAGCTGTTTACTGGACGAATAAATGGGTAAACGTCAGTTACACCAATTAGGTCCAGAATTGCGATAATAGCAAGTACGGTAAGCACTGCGCCTACAACACCACCCGCTGGAGCTTGATTAATTTCGTCATTTAACTGTGCAATTTCGCTATCAGTCATACCGTTGATTCTTGCAATAGCTTGATTGCTATCTACGCCTAAGCTTACTAACTTGCTTTGCACATCTGCGCGATTGACCATGTCAATCAACTGCTGCTTGTTGTAGTGAGCAGCCTGAGTTTGCATTACGGAATCTGAGCTAATCGCTTCTGCGTGCACACTCCCAGACATTAAAACCGTTGCCGAAAAGCAACCAATCGCAATTTTTTTCAAAATTTTCATGATGTTTCCCTCTTTTAAATGCACAGTTTTATTCTTCTATCGAATTACCCGTTTGAAGGTAACCTAAGTCGCATAAAACTTCGCACTGACTTAGCAGACACATTTGCGTACTGCGGTTTATTTTCAACTGTTTGAACTATTACATCTAGCAAGCTTAAAGCCATATTGTTCTTGCATGCCTTTTACATACTTCGAGCCCTGAAAGCTGCGTGAAGCATGCGAAAATAGTGCTTTGAAGCGAAGAAACAGAAATCACTCTCTGTGAAATATAGGTAAACTAAATTGCATCACCAATATTAATAACAGGAAATATTTACCCTTAAAGGAATTATTTACCCACTACTTTTGCATTGCCTAAGTCACCTTGCTACTTAATCGCACACTGAAAACTGTTCAAAATTCCCTCGACATGTAGCCCTCAATTCCTTATAGTGCGCGCGCTTTTATATATTAGTGAAGTGACAACCGCTTTCACTATTATCTCTTCTCATCGTTTTACCCCTGGATACCTGTTTTGATTACCACCGCAAATATCACAATGCAGTTTGGCTCTAAGCCATTATTTGAAAATATTTCCGCAAAATTCGGCAACGGCAACCGATACGGCCTGATTGGCGCTAACGGTTGTGGCAAGTCTACCTTTATGAAAATTCTAAGCGGTAAACTTACCCCATCGTCGGGCAACGTTTCTATGTCGCCAGGCACAAAGCTAGGTATCTTGAGTCAGGATCAGTTTGCGTTTGAAGAGTTTAGCGTAGTCGATACCGTGATCATGGGTGACCGTGAGCTGTGGGAAGTTAAGCAAGAGCGCGACGCCATTTACAGCAAGGCTGAAATGAGCGAAGAAGACGGCATGCGCGTTGCAGACTTGGAAACCCAATTCGCCGAGATGGACGGTTACACCGCCGAAGCGCGCGCTGGCGATATCTTAAACTCTGCTGGCATCGACGAAAGCTATCATTTTGGTCTAATGAAGGAAGTCGCACCCGGTAAAAAAGTACGTGTGCTTTTGGCGCAGGCATTATTTGCCGAGCCTGACATTCTGCTTCTAGACGAACCAACCAACAACTTGGATATCTACACCATCAGTTGGCTAGCTGAAGAGCTGAACAAGCGTAAATCGACCATGCTTATTATTTCGCACGACAGACACTTCCTAAACTCTGTATGCACCCACATGGCCGATATCGACTACGGTGAACTGCGCGTTTACCCGGGTAACTACGACGACTACATTCAAGCTGCCATGCTGGTTCAAGAACAGCTTCATGCAGAGAATGCTAAGAAGTCAGCGGAAATTGAAGAGCTACAGAGCTTCGTAGCACGATTCTCCGCCAACGCATCGAAAGCGAAACAAGCCACCTCGCGTGCCCGCCGTCTTGAGAAAATTGAATTGGCTGAGGTAAAAGCGTCTAGCCGTCGTAAGCCTTATATTGTGTTTAACCAACATAAGAAACTTCACCGCCTTGCCATCACGCTTGAAGACTTAGGCCATAGCTACCCAGATCTTCCGTTATTCGATAACGCGAACTTGCTATTAGAAGCAGGTCAGCGCTTGGCGATTATTGGTGAGAACGGGGCCGGCAAAACCACACTTTTGAAGTGTTTGGTTAATGACATTGAACCTACCGCAGGTAGCTATAAATGGGCAGAAAACGCTGCGATTGGTTACATTCCGCAGGACAACGCCAAATACTTTGCCGAAGATATCACTATGTTTGAGTGGATGAGCCAATGGCGCGGCCCAAAACACGATGACCTCCAAATTAAAGGGATGTTAGGACGTTTGCTATTTACGTCTGACGACTTCAACAAGCGCGTGCAGGTATGTTCTGGCGGTGAGAAAAACCGTTTGTTGTTTGGAAAGCTAATGCTTCAAGACATCAACGTATTGGTAATGGATGAACCCACTAACCACATGGACATGGAGTCGATTGAAGCCTTGAACAACGCACTGTATAAGTTTGATGGTACAGTTATTTTTGTAAGTCACGACCGTGAATTCGTTTCGTCACTGGCTACGCAAATCATCGAAATTAAAGACAAGAAACTGAATCACTTCGATGGAAACTACGAAGAGTTTTTGGCGCATAAAGAAAACGCGTAAATGTATATCGATGCCTTCATCAATAGATGAAGTGAGCCACATAACAAAACGGGCACTTATTTAAGTGCCCGTTTTTGTTTCAGTATATTAAAAGCTTACTGACCAGATAAATACTTGCCAACCGCGGTCGCTAAGCGGTCAAAGTAGTTAACAATCGTATTTTTAATTGGCGCTAACTCTTGTTCCGTTATTTCATCAAAGTTATCTGGCGGTGTGAAATCTTCAACACGCTCATTTTTTAGCGCATCGTCTTGAAATTCGGTAAATGTAGGCAATGTTAATACATCAACAGGCTTATCTAGACGCTCAACATTTACATTAAAACTTGCCGATGCAATATAGTGGTCGGTACCTAAAAAGCTACGTGTGAATAGTCCAAACCCTTTGCTTTGATGCTCAGAACAGCCATAAGTACCGCACTCGGTAATAGCCACCGTTGGTGCTTCTTCAATGATAATCACCGTGGCAATGCCTTTGTCTAACAATGATTTTCTTAACGTGTTTTGCTTTTCATTGAAAGACCCGTTCTCGCCTTCACCCATCACAAAATCAAGGGCGCCAGCATCGTCCACCATCGACGAAATATCTACAGTAGTGAAACGACTGTTTTGTTCAATGGCTTTTTTGAAAGTGCTATACAGCGCGTTGTTCAATTGCCAGTCGTAGCTATATTCTTTCGTAAAATTATTGAATTTAGTGGTACCGATATGCGTGTGAGTTGGAAACTTTTTAGCGCTCACCAATACCCCAACTTTCTGCTTTACTGGCTTTGCGGGCTTTACGGGCGTAACAGGCTTACTATCAAGCTCTTTAGACGGTTCGCTTTTAGTGGTTTCTTTATTTGCGCTGTCGCTATCTCGCACCACATCTTCTTGCTCTGCACTTTCGGTTGGCGTGGCTTCCTCGCCATTAGGTTGAGATGGAGTACTTTCACCAGAGTCCATACCTCGTTGAGTCACACACCCTGATGCCAACATTAAAACGGCTAACAGAACAGTTAACTTTGTCACAAACTTCATTACACTTCCTTATTTCAAAGCCATTTAAGTTAATACTAAATTTTTACCTAAAAGACCATTCTCATATTACTGAAAACGTGGGTCAGCGCATTGGCCGAATTAAGCAGCAAAAAGTCTGCACGTTGACCTTCAGCAATACAGCCTATATCACTTTCCAACCCCATAAATTGCGCTGGTGTGGCACTCGCCATTTTGCTCGCATCTTCTAATGTTACACCGCAATCATTATGGGTGTTCAAAACTGCACTATGCATATCCAAGCAAGAGCCTGCCAGTGTTTTTCCGTCTGGCGTAGTAAGTTTATCGCCATGTCGTACAATTTCGGTATTGAAAAAATGAAGGCGCTCAATGTCACTGCCCACGTGCGCCATGGCATCGGTAACCAACATGGCGCGAGTTGCATTTTTCACTTTTAATGCCAACTCAGCACTTTTACGGTGTAAATGATGATGATCGATAATGAAACCACAATACACAGAGTCGTTAAGTAGCGCTGCACCGACAGCACCAGGCTCGCGCGACGTTAATGCAGACATTGCGTTGTACAAATAAGTAAAGCCCGTGGCCCCCGCATCGATAGCGACCTGAACTTGCTCATAACTGGCGCTGGTGTGTCCAATTGCAACCACTACTCCTTCAGCAACCATTTCTTTTATGAAGCTGGTACTTACCGTTTCTGGTGCGACAGTGAGTAAGACTTTACCTATGTCTTTGCGACACAAGGTTGCAAGCTCTGCGTCAGAAGGCGTTCTAATAAATTGCGCTTCGTGTACGCCCTTTTTAGCTTTGCTCAGAAAGGGCCCTTCAAAGTGAACCCCTTTTATTAACGCTTTAATGCACTCTGGGCCGCCCGCCATTACTTCGGCAATGGCATCCGCTGCCTGAGCCATTGTTGAAGCATTATCGGTAATGATAGTTGGTAACATGGACGTTGTGCCGAAACGCAGATGAGCCAGCGCCATGGTTTCTACGTTAGCCGCTGAAGGGTTGTGATTAAAAAGTACACCACCACCGCCGTTCACTTGCGTGTCGAAATACCCAGGGATGAGCTTTCCTTTATAAATACCACTGAGTTCTGATGGGCTAGCATCGCTAATACTGACTATCTTGCCGCTATCAGCAGTAATGGTTTGGTTTTCAAGCCACCCTTTTGGCGTTAAAACCTGCTCGACAGTAATCGATTCTCTCATTCGCTTTTTACTCTTTTGGCAAAGCTGATAGCGCCATATTCAGCACTTTTTAGGGGCGCTGTTAAATTAGAAGAGATAGAAGGCGAAAGTAAAGGCGTGTAAACATCAGCGAGACCGCCAACCAAACATAGCGGCAATGTCGAAGCCTGATTTATCAGTGCTTCACCCAACTGATTGAGATAATTTGCTCCCCTTTGGATAAGAGATGTTGCGGCGGCACACTGGTCGCGATATGCCTGTATCACCACTGGTGCAATATTGCCAAAGTCTGCAGCATTGTAATTGGCTACCAAAGCCACTAATTGCTGAGGCGACGCTAGATTAAGGTGTTCACAAATTCTGTCTTTTAATTCACTGGCGGGCTCTACTCCATCATATGAAAGCAGTACATGCTTAATGGCCGATAAGCCCAGCCACGCACCACTCGCATCATCGCCGACTTGCAGGCCGTAACCACCTTTGTCAGTAAATACGGCTTTGTCGTAATGGGTTGCCGCTGAGCCTGTACCGCAAATAATAAGGGCTCCAGACTGGTTATCGTGCGCGCCCAAGCAAGCAGCGTGTAAATCACTCATTAACACGGTATCGGCAAACGGGTTGTCTAACGCTAAAAATGTCTGCTTTGCTTGAGGAATATTAGCCCCCGCCAGTCCAGCCGCTAGCAACACCTCTTCGCATGTAATCGACAGCGCCGTATGTGCTATTGCATCCAACGTTGCGTCTATTACCGACCCCATTGCTTGTTCGGGGTTGGTCATTATATTTGCAGGGCCTGCAGCCCCTTCACCTAATACATTACCGTCAATATCTTGCAACAGTGCCCGGCATCGGGTGCCACCACCATCAATACCCACTACATATTTGTAACTCACGGGTTACCTGCTTCTCTTAACTATTCAATACAACTTGTTGTGTGCACTTTACCACACCGATTTCACAGAATAACTCGCTTTCTTGCCAAGATAGAAGCCCGCCGAGTGAGTTTTTGACCGTTATTTCTAGAATAAAGAGCAATGTCAAAAGATCTAAAATCATGCTGCTGCGACCTGTAGAAAGCCGAATACTGACTGTTAGTATGCAAAAAAATGCCCTCATGTTAGAGGGCATTTTTAATATCTAATTTACGCGTGTTTGCTAAGTTGGATTTTTAAACGCTAGCGTTTCCCACAGTGGTACAGTAGACAAACTATGTTTGTAACTGCCAGACGTCTCTTTAGTACTGTAAGACAAATAAATCAGTGTTTTTGAGTCGGCATCATAAATTCTTCGAAGCTTCATGTTCTTGAAAAACACGCTCTTCGATTTTTTGAATATCACTTCCCCTGAATCTGACTTATCAATGGCGTTTAACATCTCAGCCGTAATAGGGCCGGTTTGTCTGCACGCGATTGAACTGTCTGATGGGTCCGACAAATCAAGGTTCGCTTCAATACTTGAAATATGGCAGGTTACACCTGTCACAATGGGATCTTGAAGCGCATCAATTTTAATGTCTTTAGTAGTGAAAAGGCCAAGAGACACATCGCCCACTTCGCTGTCACTACAGCCTGCCAACGTAAACACCGACGCGGCGAGTAAACCCAACACAGTGCTTTTCGCAAAAGAGCCGCTCTTAAATCTGCCTTTCATAGAAGTACGATTCATAGAAGTACGAGCTTCGTTTGAACTTAACCAACGTCCATTTGTTTTCATATCATTCCCACCTCTACTCTATTTATGATCTTTTATTGTTTACTCGAAATACCGAGCCAGTGATCATTTTAGCCTAACAGGTTTAACTGTGTCTTATCCATAAGGTCGTGCTGCTTAATAAGTTGCTTTGCCTTTTCAATATCTGGCGCAAAATAGCGGTCTTTGTCGTAAAACGGCACTTGGTCTCTTAGTAGCTGCATCAAAACCTGTAGCTTTTCACTGGTTTTAAGCGGCTTTCTAAAGTCTAACCCTTGGCAGGCGGCTAACCATTCAATGGCCAATATTCCTGCCACGTTATCGAAAATATCTCGTAAGCGCCTCGCGGCGAAGGTAGCCATAGACACATGGTCTTCTTGGTTCGCAGACGTAGGCAACGAATCGATAGATGCGGGGTGCGCCAGGGTTTTGTTTTCACTAGCAAGCGCCGCACAGGTAACCTGCGCAATCATAAAGCCCGAGTTTACCCCACCGTTTTCAACTAGGAACGGCGGCAAACCACTTAAATGAGTATCAATCATTAGCGACATTCTGCGCTCCGACAGCGCGCCAATTTCAGATAGTGCAATAGCCAGCATATCTGCCGCCATTGCCACGGTTTCCGCATGAAAATTACCGCCAGACAAAATATCACCAGTTGGCGTATCAGCGTCATCATTATTTTCAACAAAAACCACCGGGTTGTCGCTTACCCCATTGGCTTCAACCACCAAAATGTCTTGGGCGTAGCGCATTTGCTGTAAACACGCTCCCATCACCTGTGGCTGGCAACGCAGAGAGTACGGGTCTTGTACTTTTTCACACCTTTGATGTGAATGACCAATCTCTGAGGTGTCTAGCAATGTTCTAAACGCAGCCGCCACATCGCTCTGGCTTTTGTGGCCACGCACTTCGTGGATCCGCGCATCGAACGGCACGCGAGAACCTAACGCGGCCTCAACAGTAAGCGCACCAATACCAATAGCGCTATGAAGCGCGTTTTCAGTATAAAACAGCCCCTGAAGTGCAAAAGCAGTTGATGCTTGCGTGCCGTTTAACAGCGCTAAGCCTTCTTTGGGTGCCAGAGCAATGGGCTGCATACCGGCTATTTCAAGGGCTTGGGCCGCACTAATTCTCTCTCCTTTATAAAACGCTTCCCCTTCCCCTAACAGCACCACGCTCATGTGTGCTAAAGGCGCTAAGTCGCCGCTGGCGCCTACCGAACCTTTTTCAGGAATGGCGGGGTAAACTTGTGCATTAAACAAGGTAATGAGCGCTTCTATTACGCTTAGACGGATGCCAGAATAACCACGGGCCAAGGAGTTAATTTTTAACAACATGAGCAGGCGCACAGTATCTTCCTGCATAAAGTCGCCCGTACCTGCCGCGTGCGATAACACAATACTGCGCTGTAATAACTCTAACTCGTCAACATTAATACGGGTATTAGCCAATAACCCAAAGCCGGTATTGATACCATAAACAGTACGGTTT
>LUME01000064.1_pt1 | contig 16164 bp, 16 predicted proteins | sample 729951 | NCBI WGS metagenome assembly LUME01 (sample SAMN03860271, study PRJNA289734) | marine metagenome | biome: seawater column; feature: ocean; material: water; isolation source: Red Sea water column Station 34 - depth 200m | place: Saudi Arabia: Red Sea | collected 2011-10-15 | depth 200 m | reverse complement strand
GAGGAATACTGAGATATTCTCCATACTTCCGTCATTTGTTATGTAGCCACCAATTACTCCCATAAATAGATGCATTAATGCAAGAATTATAAGCCAAATTTTTGGTTTCATTATTTTATTCATTTGAACCTGCTTTTCGATTTGTTAGTCCCCGATCATATAGTTCAATGTAGAAAGAATTTTCCAAAAAATAAAATAGCATTATGGTTTTACCGTATTTTCCAAAAAAATAATCCCACAAAAACAAGCATTAAAACATCTCTATGACATGTGCTTTACTCAAATCTAATATTACATCAAACTATTCCGCATGAAATTCTTGATTACAGACGCCACCCAGTTGTTTGTAGGTCATTGTTTTCATAATTCAAATTCACTTTTTGGTAATAAATAATTAATCTTTTTCGTTCCTTTGAAACTACACCTTTCAAATCCTTAATTTCTAAAGTCATTATTAGTATATGCAAATCATAGATTAAACCATGTTTGAATCCATCACAGAAAAGTTTGTCCCGCAAAATAAAGAGTCGGCCCAGTCATTCCGTGTGAAGATAGGCGTATTCCAGGGATGGGTATCCGTCCTTGTTAATGGACTTCTATTTATTCTAAAAATCTTTATCGGCATCATGGTAGGCGCCGTCAGTGTGATTGCAGACGCAATCCATACCCTTTCGGATGTAATCTCTTCAAGTGTAGTCATTTGGGGATTCAAACAATCTGATAAGCCGGCAGATGTGGAACACCCTTACGGACATGGCCGAGCCGAATATATTGCCACCCTCATTATTGCGGTCCTCCTGGTGGTGGCGGGGATTGAATTTATCCAGGAGGCGATCCATCGAATTCAAAACCCTAAACCGGTGTCGTCTGAGTGGTGGATGATTATTGTGTTAGGCGCGACGATTCTTTTAAAAGAAATCACAGCCCGTTATGCAGAATTTCTCTCATCTAAAATTGCATCCGGGACCTTACACGCCGATGCATGGCACCACAGGACTGATGCCATTTCAAGTCTCTTGGTGGTGTTGGCCCTCATCGCTGGTAATTATGGCTATCCCGCTGTGGATGGCTGGGCCGGGTTAGGTGTGGCATTATTTTTAATTTTCACCGGATATGAAATTGCCAAAGATGCAGTGGATGATCTCATCGGCAAGCCTCCTGCATCTGAAGAGGTGGATGCTATTCGCCAAATTGTTGTAAGTGTAGAAGGGGTGTTGGGTGCTCACGATATTGTAGTGCATAGTTATGGACATGACAAATTCGTAAGTGTTCATATTGAAATTGATGCAGATAAAACCACCGCAGAAGCACACGATATTTCAGAAAGTGTGGAAGCCCGTTTAACAGGCGCATTGGGGATAGAGCCGACGATTCATGTGGATCCGGTTCATCCTGGAAATCCATTAGTGAAACAGGTACAGGATTTTTTAGATAAAAATTGGTCTGGCGATGAACGAATTACAGACATTCATGACATTCGCGTTGTAGAGACCGAAAATCATCATGCTATCTTGTTTGGCATCAATGTAAAGGTGGGTATGAGCCAAAGGGATATTGTGGCCTGTTCTCAGGCAATGGAAGGGGATCTGAAAAGTGAATTTCAGGGGTTTGAGATCAATATAAAGGTATCGCCCATATATCAGTTTTAATCAGCTGATTTCCCCAGAGTGGAATATTTTTTCTGCCCCATCCACATTTAATACCGCAGATCCACTTTCACCCAAGGATGTGAATAGTCCCTCAACAATTTTCTCTCCAAGATAAAATTGAACAGTCTGATTCAAATGGCTGCAAGCGTCCTCCCATTGAGATTGAATTATATCAATATTATTGGGTAGACCGTCAATGAGGGGCTCCATCCAGTTTAATATTTCCGCTAGAATCCGTTCGCGCTGATAAAACTTTTCCGATTGAACATGCATGGATGTTGCTTTGGACTGGAGTGATTCATCCATATCATCTATTGTTTCATTTACATTCAGTCCAACACCGATGACTACTTCATGTAGCCGTTGCTGCTTTACTTTCGATTCACATAAAATACCGCCCACTTTTTTCCCTAACAGAATAAGGTCGTTAGGCCATTTGAGTTTTACATTCGTATCAAATTGCTTTAGAGCTTGGTGAACAGACAGTCCAGCCAAAATGGGGAGCCACCCATAAAGGTGGGCGTCTAGGTCGGGAAAAAGGAGGAGAGAAAAGGTGAGGCTTTTATCCGGTGCTGACAACCAGGTGCGGTCTAAACGGCCTTTACCTTGAAATTGATTGTCAGTAACAACAAGGGCGCCCGATTGGGCGCCCTCATCAATGATTTCCCAGGCTTCGGAATTGGTGGATTCCAGCCGTGTGTAGTATTCAATCTGTTGACCAAGTGTCCTGGTTTTCAGGTTGGCCTGCACCAGGTTGGTAAACAGCATTTGTGATTAAGCGTTAGGGTCCAGTATCTCCCGAAGTCTTAGCGTCATGCCTGGGCTCAATACGCCGGCACTGGCTTTAATGGTTTTTTCATTATCTATGAGCACAATGATCCAAGACTTGGCGTCGCCATAACGTTTGCCGGCGATATTCCAAAGATTATCTCCGGATTGTACTGTGTATTCTGTAAATGTAGGTTCAGCAGTTTTTGCTTTGAGCCGTTCCCGCTGGAGATTTAAAAATGTGTAGGGGTAAATCATATTGGGATTGTCGCCAATTTCATCTTTATTCCAGGCATAGATATGTTTCCATAACCGGAAGTCTCCATACTCTTCTTTTGCAATTTTAACCAGAAAATCACCGGGATTAATCATGTGTTTTTCCCAGGCAAAATCTTCATATAGTATGGGTTCGATGCGCAGTTCATCTTTTACATCTGCAGTTACGACAGGTTCTGGTTCTGGCGCAGGACCGTAATCCGGTTCAACCGGCTCGGCGGCAAATGTAGGCTCAGGCTGTACTGGGAGTTCTTCACGTTCAACATCAGCCGTATTATCAACTGCATTTGTATCTTGCAATTCCAATGGCGGTGCAGTCTGTTTACCACATGAAATGATAAATAGCGATAAAAAGAAAATAGTTAGTTTTTTCATAAAATCGTCCTTTTAGAGGAAGTATTTATTAGGATATTTATTTTAATCCAATGGATTCGCCATGCGAATGTTTCTCAATAAATAGTAAATTGAGTCATTTCACACCCTATATACTAAGGGCAAATAATTTTTAATAAAATAAAAATAACTTTACTTTTTAATATTCTCCAAAACAAGATCGTAGCCCATCTGCAACTTCCCCTAAAGTACATTCCGACCTGATGCAATCAATGATAGCCGGTATAATATTTTCATCTGATTTTGCTGCAGATTTTAATGCATTTAACTTGGATTGGACGGCCCCATTATCCCGTTCTTCTTTTAATGCAATTACTCTATCCACTTGATTTTTGACGGAGTCTGGATTGATCTGTTGGAGATCAGCTTCAGCCTCATCATCATCTTCAAAGCTATTTACACCCACAATTTTTTGATTTTTACTGTCCACTGATTGTTGATAGGTATAGGCACTTTTGCCAATTTCATTTTGTACCCACCCGGATTCAATGGCCGAAATGGCACCGCCCATTCGATCCATTTCTTCAATGATGGTGCGCGCTTCATCTTCTAATTTGGAAGTGAGTTTTTCTATCACATCACTGCCGCCAAATGGATCTACAAAATTCGTAACACCTGACTCATGGGCAATGACTTGCTGAGTCCGTAGAGCCAACTTAACGGAATGATCTGTGGGCAAAGCCAACGCCTCATCAAAGGCATTGGTATGGAGAGACTGAGTACCCCCCAATACAGCCGATAAAGCCTGAATGGTTGTCCGTACAACATTATTGTCCACTTGTTGGGCCGTGAGGGTGGATCCTCCTGTTTGGGTGTGAAATCGGCACATCATGGCTTTTTCATCCGTGGCCCCAAATCGATTTTTCATAATCTTGGCCCAAAGGCTGCGTGCAGCACGGAATTTGGCCACCTCTGTGAGAAAATCATTATGTGCATTGAAAAAGAAAGAAAGCCGCTTTCCAAAAGCATCCACATTTAATCCTTTCTCTATAGCGGCTTGTACATATGCAATGCCGTTGGCTAGGGTAAAGGCAATTTCTTGAGCAGCGGTGGATCCTGCTTCTCGAATGTGGTATCCTGAAATGGAGATCGTATTCCATTTGGGCACATGGTCTGCGCAAAAAGCAAATACATCCGTTACCAACCGCATGGATGGCTCCGGCGGATAGATGTAGGTCCCCCGTGCTATATATTCTTTTAATATATCATTCTGGATAGTGCCTCGAAGTTTATCCGCAGAGATACCGTGTTTCTCTGCCGTTACGATATAGAGGGCCAATAATGTGGCCGCAGTGGCATTAATGGTCATGGATGTGGATACTTGATCCAATGGAATATCCTTGAATAGATTTTCCATATCCCGAATGGAGGAAATGGGTACACCCACTTTGCCCACTTCACCTTCTGCCATGGGATGATCGGAATCATAACCAATTTGGGTAGGAAGATCAAACGCCACTGAAAGTCCCGACACGCCTTGATCTAAAAGATATCGATATCGCTGGTTCGATTCTTCTGCAGAAGTGAATCCGGCATATTGGCGCATGGTCCAGAGTCTATCCCGGTACATATTAGGATAGATGCCCCGTTTGAATGGGAATTTTCCGGCTTTTTCAGTCATTAATTTATGCCCCGCTCTTTTTTAATATTTTGATAGGCATCATTTACTGCTTTGAATTTTTCTTCAGCCAAACTGATTAAATCTTTCCCAAGATGACCCACTTTATCTGGATGATATTTGGTGGCCATTTTTCGGTATGCTTTTTTTACTTCACTATCTGAAGCAGAAGGATCTACTTCCAAAATGGTATAATCAGAAAGGGTATCTTTGAAAAACATGGCACGGATGGATTCATAATCATGTTCATTAATATTTAAATAGCGTGCAATGGTATGAATCACTTTTACTTCATCTGCATGAACATGTCCATCGGCCTTGGACAATCCAAATAAAACATGAACCAATTCCAATCGACTGGGATGATCCATAGAGCGAACAATTTGGCGACATACGTCCCTTAATGGATAATCCTGCTTTACTATATCTTTAAACAGGGTCATGAAATCTCGGACATGGTTTTGGCTGAATTGTTTACCTAAGAATTGTTTTACATAATCCAATTCTGATTTCAGCATTTGTTTGTCCGCCTTCATGACCGAAGCAAATAGAACTAGCAAAGATACAATGAAATCCCCCGGTTGCGTTTGAGGATATCCTCGGGACTGATAAGCACTCCCAAAGGCTCCGCCGGTCTGACTTGTCATTCCTGCCAGTGAATAGCCGATGATGGCGCCAATCGGTCCGCCTAGGGCCCAGCCCAGGCCACCCCACAACATTTTTTTTCCTACACTCACGTAATTTTATCCTTTCAAGAGTTGGCAAAGTTAATACTATTTTCGGCTCGAATAGAAAGCAGAAGAATTTCATCTTACGACCTATGGAACTTTCAAAGAAAACCAAAGCCGCATTATGGTGGCACCGCCTTAAAGGTAAAGATCATTTAAGCGATCAGTCTATGGCCTTATCCAATAGAGGCCAATCGCCGGGCCGGTTTCTCATTATATTACCGGAGCAGAGTATAGAATCTGATCTGGCGAGACGGTTTGTACAGACCATGCGAAATGCATTGGGCCCCATGGGTGTGAACCAGATGCGAATTATCGGTCCTGCCCAGATTGGAAACTTATTGGATTTAAGCGATTATCATGATTTCATTCTCTATTCAGAAAATGATTTGAACCGATGGGGTCTTCCGGGCAAAGAATTGATATGGTCCTGTCAGCGGATTCAAGTCGATGCAGTGTTGGATTTAAATCAATCCTTTGCACCTATTTCCGCCACATTGTGCCAAACAGTTACATCCAAGCTAAAAATCGGATTTTATAGTGAAGATGGGGAAGCCTATTACAATATTATGGTGAAAAGAAAAGGTGAAGAATTGGCAGAAAGCGGATTTAAGGAAATATTTCAAATTTTGGGTATCTAATGCAGATTTATATTTATGAAGATCAATATGCTATGGATTTAGATCCATTGACCTCAACACGAGCCAGCTTTGATATCCGAATTGGCGCCGGCACCTTTTTTGATCAAATCCAATCCCAATTCCCCGATGCGGCCATTTCCCTTTTTGTTCGCGATGAACTGGCAAAAGTAACAGCAGAACGATACCCCGATTGTACAGTCAATCCTAAATCAGTAACGGATGGTTTATGGCTATTGGGCAATGTGATATGGAATCAGGATATATCCGAATTGATACAAAACGAAAATGCAGTCTATTATTTGAATCATAAGATTGTGGGCGCAAATCTTTTAGCGAAAGAAGGGAATGGATGGTTAAAAAGGGGGGGACCTGTTCATACCAATCCAGCAGGGAATAATAAAATGTCCGTAAGCGCCACTTATTGTCAATATATCTGGCATATTCTGGATCAAATGCCTCAATCCATTTCATTCGAGGCAAGAAATAGAGGTAAACCGGTAACCCCATCGGTATTTTCAAATGTTTCATTTATTAATAAGGGCCAAGTATTTGTAGGTGATGCTGTTATCCAGCCCACGGCGTTGATTAATGCAGAAAAAGGGCCTGTCATTATTGATGATGGTGCAACAATCCACGGACAGACATATTTAGAAGGGCCTCTATATATTGGGAGAGACACCATGATTAAACCTCTGACGCAAATCAAAAATTCCGTCATTGGACCCAATTGTAAAATTGGCGGAGAGGTGGATACGGTTATGATTCAAGGTTATACCAATAAAGTGCACGATGGCCACCTCGGTGATGCAGTTTTAGGCGAGTGGGTGAACCTGGGTGCCGGCACCATCAATAGCAATTTAAAAAATAATTATACAGAAGTATCCGTTCAGATCAATGGAAAAAATGTAAATACAAGATCCATCCATGTGGGTTGTTTTATGGGTGATCATGTAAAAACAGCCATAGGAACCGTATTGAACACAGGAACGCTAATTGGGGCAGGTGCAATGATTGCCACGGATGGATTTCCGCCCAAGACGATACGTCCCTTTACATGGTACGTAAATGGCCGTCACCGAAAAGTATTGCTTGACAAGTTTCTTGAAACTGCATATCATGTAAAAAAGAGACGGGGGAAATCCCTGTCTATCGCAGAAAAATCATTATTAAAATATTTGCAAAATGAACGCTGAAAAAACGTTGCCGAGTGACTGCACTCCGATTATATTCGTGTCCCATTTTAGAGGAAAAAATCCATGTTAGAAGGTATAATCTGCCCTGTATGCGAAGCGACACTTGATGAAATTGATATTAGGGAATCGCTGACATGCAAAAACTGTAAAACAGATTTAAAAGATCGGAAGTTTTTAGACTTCCTTGAATTTCTCATGGCCAACGGTTTGGTTGAAGATTTGGATTTCTTTGATCAAAAAGTATATAGTGAAGATGTGGAACGGTTAGAACCGGACGATGAAGAAGATGTAGATCCTGCTGAGTTCGAAAAGAAAAAAGACATCTTTAGCTTATATGAAACCGAAATGGAAATGTATAAGCAAAAAGCGGAAGATGAAGAAATCAAAGGATATGAAGATTTTGAAGGGATTGAAGAAGAATGGGAAGACTTCAATCAGCGCGATTTTAAAAACCCAAACACCACTAAGAAATAATCATGGAAGAAAATAAAAACGTCCAGCAAATTAATATTGAACTGACTCAGGATGTGAGTGAAGGAGAATATGCCAACTTTGTGGTGGTGACTCATTCACCGGCTGAGTTTGTCATGGATTTTACAAAGATTTTACCCGGTGTGAGCAAAGCCCGGGTCCATTCAAGGGTAATTATGGCCCCTCAGCACGCCAAAGCATTTTTGGCTGCACTGGGAGATAATATTAAAAAGTTCGAACAGCAGAATGGTGAAATTTCTGCGCCAAGTCAAGATGGCTTTGGCGACTATCCTATTGCCCCGCCGGAAGGATCATTGCCGAACTAATATCGGACCCAGTCTTTTCCTTTTTTTAATTCTCTCATTTTAATTATAACCCATAGGCTGAGCACAGACCAGGCAAGGCCGTAACCTAACAATCCGCCAAAAATAATATCTCCGGGGTAGTGCACCCCTACATATACCCGACTGAATGCAACCGCTGCAGCGATGGAGAAATATACAATTTTATGTTTAGGGTAAAAGTATCCGAATACAACTGAGGCTGCATAAATGTTGGCTGCATGGGAGGACACGAACCCATATTTACCCCCTTTGCCCATGAGAATACGAATCCCGTCTAACATCTCATGGCTGGGTCGGAGACGGCCAAAAAACGGTTTCAATATGGATGCAGACGTATAATCAGCCAATCCACATGCAATGATAAGGATCACGGCAGTGATTTGCCCACGGCGACCGCCCTTGGTGGCCAAGAATATGAGGATGCCCAATATGGGAATCGCCCAAATATTTTGATTGGTTATAATGGGCATAATCCAATCAAAGATAGGGTTGGCTGTGGTGCTGTTAAAAAACCGAAAGACGGCTTTATCCAGTTGAATTAGGGATTCAAGCATGGCAGAAATTAGGAAATCTTTCCCATTAAAAAAGACTTGACCGACGAGAAATGCAGGGATAAATTTTCAATCATATTTTGGCAGGACCGTTATATAAAGAAGACTGGTTGTTCCCCCGCTCCCAGGATTCCGACGGTCCTGCTTTTGGTTTAGGGTAAAGAAAAGTCCCCGCATTATAAAGGGGCTTTTCTTTTTTGAAAAGGGTAATTTTTGCTCTTAATTAAAACCGAGCGTTGAGCTTCAGGGTAATGTGGCGACCTAATTTCGGTCCACCAACAATTTCACGGTGTATATCCCCATTCAGATTATTGATATTGAGAATGAGGTCATATTTTTCGGCAAATCGATATCCCACCATAGTATCAAATACAAGATATTGATCGATGATGCCATAATGCACACCGGCGGACCATTCAAATTCGGGAATATATCGAAACCCCAGATTGCCATGAAATCCCTGCTCTGCCGTATAGGCCACCTTTGCATTCACCTTATATTTCGGTGCATTGATAGGGTCATAAGACCGGGTGAGAAAATTCCAAAACCGCGTTTTGCCCAAAAATGAAAAATTAATGTCTGCTGAAATTTTGGGTGTAATAAAGGTGTAAATACTCGCATCCATGCCCCAAAGTGAAACAGCGCCATAGTTTATATTGGTAAGCATGAGCTCTACAGGATAGTCAAAATCGGTTTGATCATCGGACCACCATGCACCTAGCGTATCCCCATTCATGATATGAAGGCTAGTCCCATTGCGTTGTTCTACAGGAAGTTGCCACCAACCGGAAGGTATGGTGGACGACCAATCGGATGTGCCATATTTAACATAGTAATATCCTGGGATGCCATCGCCTCCATCCTTGATGCCGCTATGTTGAGCGGTGGGAATAAAACCAAGTATTTCTGGATCAGGATTATCTACAGAGTAAAAACCAGCAGATGTATCCAATACTACCGGTGTGACCCAGGTTAGGTCGCTGACAAAATCACTATACGTACTGTAGTAGAAATCAAATGTAGCACGGGTTTTTTTACCGATAAATCCTGCATACCCAAATTCATAGGTCCAAATTTCTTCAGACCGTACAGGCTTAATCTTGGTATAATCTTCAGCATTGACGAATTGCCCAGATCTACCCAAAACAGCAGGGATATAGAGGACGGATCCTTCCGGCATATCGGACCAACGGAATTCAGATTGTGAACCGGCTCTCACATCAAACATCATGAGTTGGCCATTTGCATTCCGTGTGTAGTTATATCCATTTGCATTCCCCCGTGCTTTTACAGGGAAAACCGAATATTGGGCCGCCAGAACATCCAGATATAATCCTTGAGAGGATGGCGTATTAAATGCACGTGCCGCCGTCAATCGAAATGTTTGATTTTCATTGGGTTTGTAAAGTAGACCTACCTTCGGTGAGATTTGTGGGTAATATTCTATTGTTTTTCCACTAAAAGGATCATCCAGAAATCTGAATCCCCCTTCTTCCTGCTGACCACTGTGGAGGTCTAATCGGCCGGAAAGAATTAACTGAAATTTATCACCGAGTTTGGATTGGGTCTGGCCGTATAATCCAAATTCGTTCGTGACGAGTAGTTCATCCCATTCATCTATTTCACCATCTTTGTCATTGTCAATCCCGTCTTCGTCATAACTGATGGGGTTTCTCCCGCCCGTACCATCAGGAAGAATGGTGCCGAATGTTTTAGGCATGGTACGCTGATAATCGCCGCCCCAAATCAGCTTCGTATCCAGAAAGTTGAAATCCATATTGTGCTGGAACTGGAAATGAAAAAACCTAGAATGGTCCGTGACCACCCCTCCAGTGCGCATATTTCGCGTATCCCCAGATAAGGATGTATTTAAATAGGCCTGTGCAAACCAGTTTTTATAGACCCAGCGAGCCTGGAAGAATTGGTAAATCCAGTCATCGGCTAAGTATCGGCCAATCCCAGTAATATTAATATTTGTGGCTTGGGCAAAGCCGTAATTGAGGCTGATAAAGTGTTCTGGAGAAAAGTCATAATCTGTTCGGATATCAAAACGTGTATTATTGATATTGAAATGAGGAATATCGTCAATACCATCACTATTTCTGTCATAGACCTTATTGTCGGATCCTAAATAGGTGGTATCTACGGTGCCATCCCCGTCTCGATCTACCTTGATGTCCCAGCCATCCCACCATGCCAGACCATCTTCTAACAGGTCGTCTAAATCATCACCATGTCCAAAATCATCATCCAGCCATTGTTTATAATGGGCTTTTTTCTCATCGTCTTCAATATACTCCCAGTCATAGGCGTTAAATTGAACTAGAGACATTTTATAGCCCAAATTGCCTATAGAACCAGAATGACGAACTTGTGCTTTTGAAAAATTACGTGTACCGCCGGTTATTCCCACAACCGTACCCTTGGATTCTTGGGGCCGTTTTGAAATAATGTTCACCACACCGGCATGGGCATTGGGACCGTAAAGAGCCGAAGAGGGACCTAATACAACTTCGATTTGCTTTACGTCATCTGAGGTAAGGGGAATTACATTGTATGCGATCAATCGAAGGGAGGGAACATTGGCCATTCTGCCATCGGTAAGGGTAAGTAACCGGCTGCTGAAACTGGAGTTGAACCCGCGCGCGCTAAGATTATAACTATCTAAACCGGAGGCAGTGAAATCAACACCCTTTATATTTTTGAAATAATCCCCAAGGTTTGGGTTACTGGCATTGCGGATTTTTAATTCCGAGATCAATGATATAGCAGCTGGCGCATCGGTGATTTTCTCTCTTCTGCCTCGGCTGGCTGTAACAATGTATTCCTGAAGTTGGATCGCCGATATATTTAATTGAATATTGAAATTGACTAAATTCTCATTTACAGTAATAGGGGCTTCATAATCTTCATAACCAATATAAGTTACCTTCAGGGTATAGTCACCAAGGGGAACATTCCGAATGGTATATTCTCCATCGGAGTTGGTTGCTGCACCTGTGTTAAAATTATCCCCTTGGATAACGACATTGGTACCAATAAGGGGATCTCCGTTTTCTTCGTCGGTAATTTTACCAGAAATATCAAAACTCTGCCCAAAGAGAGTTGAAAGAAAGAAGAAAAAAATTTGAATTCTATTTTTAATCTTTAATTGCATACTTTTTTTTCAAAAAAAATGGGGGTGATCAAAAGACCACCCCCACCTGTTATGAACGATACACTTGCGAGGTATCGAGAGATTATTATTGTGTTACTTCAGTCCAAGATGAAATGAATTCTATTGTTTCATTTACTGGCATGCATAGGCCATCATTAATGACATATTTCATTTTACCGCCGGCACCGGTTGCTAAACCAGCCAGTGCAAAATCAGCTGCACTATCATCTACAACTGCGGGTGCAGCTGGGTTAGAACTGTCGACCAAAAGTGCGTAAGGCATACCAAAAGATGTTTTACCACCACCGCTTGCCAGGTTATCGTAATGCATATAAATGACCATATCAGTCGCATCAATTGTTCCGTCAGCATTTAGATCGGTAAGGGGATTTTTAACATCAGCCGCTTTGACTTTAGCTTCCGCACCTATATTGAATGCATACCAAGTAAGGTAGTTCCCCCAGGATGCAAGCGTTGCAGACATAATATAAGCTTCAGCAACTGGATCCGTTGTAGCAGCAGGATCCCAACCGCCAGCAGCATTTACTGGAATAGCTGAAAGACCGGTTATGACGCGGTCATCCGCTTCACTCCAAGATCCTGAGGGTTTTATTTCAGCATAACGGCTATCATGAGAATCGCGATCTTCAAAGGCGAGCATAAATGTAGCAGGGTCTACATCCCGATTGACCATGAATTCTCCATCGTCAAATGGTGGTAGAACCTGATCAATATCCACAACAGGAGCTAGGGTAAATACTCCAGTATTATAATCGACAGTCCAATCTCCAGTATCATTGATTTGAGGAGGGGGGATCATCAGATAGGTCGTACAGGTTTCTGGATCTAACCGAAGAGAAGGATAGGTTCCCTTTACATTATATGTTCCGGGAGTATCTTTCGATTTGGAATCCAACAGTTCAACTGTCATAGAGATTCCAGTCGCCGCTAAAGTAGCTGCGTCAAAAAGAGCTTCTCTTGGGAATCCTGGTGCATCCATTCCAGCCGTATAGCCTCCTTGCGGGAGTGTGCTAGTGAGATTCTGGTTGGTTGCACCTGTAACGACGGCCAGGTCAGCCCCAGTTGCTGCGGCAAAGCCAGCTGCGTCTTTCCAGTTTGCCCATAATTTATAAACTTCTTGAGTCTGTGTGATGCCTGTACCACTAACGATTTTTCTATCGTAGGTTCCTTCCAGGGCCGCCAGCTGCCATTTCCCAACAGCGTCTCCAAGATTAGGGCTGTCATCTTTGTCTTCACAGGCGGAGAATACAACGATTCCTGCCAATAGAAGAGATAAAGATTTAAAATATTTTGATTTCATAATATCTCCTTCAATTCAGTTCATTAATTTTCGTTCAGAAAGGATTTAAGTGTTTGTTTTTCCTCGCAAGAGCTCTTAAATCGTATGGATCAAAACTACGTATACCAAGTTACCCCATCAAATAAAATTTTCATTTTATTTTTTCCGCTCAATCCATCGTTTTATCGACCACAACAAAATTAGGGTGCCCAGAATGAATAGAAAGTTGGGTACAATAATGTTCCGTAAGAAATCCACAGATACATATTAGGACATCCCGGATAATCCTCAAAGGAAATAAAATCGACCGACCAGTCGGTTTAGTGTTTGATTTTTACTCCCCATCCTCCATAACTTTGTCTAATATTAAACCATATTTTTATCTTAAACTCTCAATCACAGGATATATTATTTTATGAAAATTGCAGTACTTATAAAACAGGTCCCCGGGTCTGAATCTCCCCTGCCCATACAATCGGATCAATCTTGGGTAGACGAAGGCGGCATTGCCTATATAATGAATGAGAGTGACAACTACGCTTTAGAAGAAGCCCTCCAGATTAAAGAAAAGAATGGAGAGGGTGAAGTAGTGGTGGTCAGTCTCGGGCCGGACCGCATCCAAAAAGTTATTCGGGAGGGGCTGGCCAAAGGGGCCGATCGGGCGATCCATATCAAAACCGACACTGCCGGATCGGTAGACCCTCTCGTAACTGCTCGCCAATTTACCGATACATTAAAAGCAGAAAATTTTGACCTTATTTTTTCCGGACTTCAATCTGATGATGTGGGCATGGGCCAAACCGGTGTCATCATGGGTGAAATGATGGGGATGAGCACCGCATCCTTGGTCATGGCTACAGAAATAGATGATGGGAAAATTCGTGTGAAACGTGAATTGGAAGCAGGGTGGTTTCAATGGGTATCCTTATCCCTGCCAGCTAGCGTGACCATTCAATCGGGATTGAATACACCGCGATATCCATCTTTGAAAGGGATTATGGGGGCCAAAAAGAAAGAGATTACCGTAGTGGAGCCTTCCGGTGGTGAAGCCGCTCAATCTCTGGAAAAAGTCTATATTCCCCAAAGTGAAAAACAAACCGTCATGATAGAAGGATCTGTGGATCAACAGGTTGAGAAATTGGTGGATACAATGCGTAACGGCATTAAAGTATTATAGGGGGACAGCGTGGATATTTTAATCGTATTTGAAGAAAATAATGGAAAGATCCACCGCATGGGATTGGAATCCATTGCGGCAGCACAACAACTATCCGGTGATTTAGGTCTTTCTACAGGTGGTCTTGTCATGGGCGCGAATGCAGATGCATTAGCAGATCAGGCCTCAGGTTATGACCTGGGAGAAGTCATTAAGGTTAGCGATCCATTGTTGGATGCCTATTCTGCAGATGGATATTCCGAAACGGTGAAAAGCTATACAAAATACTACTTTCAACTTAAAGCATTTTCTGTTAATTTCCGTTTAGACGTCTAGATGTCCTTTCTTATAAGAGCGCTAGACATCTGAATATTACGTTAGTTGAGGCGCGGTTACTCAGTAACAAAAGCAATCAACGTGATTATAAAAAGCTTGGTAGCAGTTATGCTAAGCCAAGGCTTTCAGGGCTATGCTGCGATGTAATTGCAGCGTAGGGTGTAGCGTCTTGGCGTGTTTATTACCCATAGGTTCGTGTGAGTCTTAGCCTGGCAACGCCAGCAAACCAAATTACATCAGTGAGAGATAGCGAGTTCATGAGCAAAGTTTCATTAGAGAAGGATAAGATCCGAATTTTGTTGTTGGAAGGTGTTCACCAAAGTGCTTTGGAAACACTAAAAAGCAATGGGTATAGCAATATTGAATTTCTCAAAACTTCTCTTCCTGAAGACGAGTTAATTGAGAAGATTAAAGACGCCCACTTTGTTGGTATTCGCTCGCGCACACAAATTACAGAGAAAGTGGTTGAAGCAGCGCAAAAGCTCGTGGCCATTGGTTGTTTCTGTATTGGTACCAACCAAGTTGATCTTGAAGCCACACAACGTCGCGGCATTCCCGTGTTTAATGCACCATTTTCAAATACTCGTTCGGTTGCGGAACTTGTACTTGGCCAAATTATTCTTCTTCTTCGCCAAGTACCAAGCAAGAACGCCAAGGCTCATCGTGGCGAATGGGAAAAGACCGCGGTAGGTTCTTACGAAGCACGTGGTAAAACGCTTGGTATCATCGGTTACGGCCACATTGGAACACAGCTTAGTATTCTTGCTGAGCACTTGGGTATGCGTGTTCAATTTTTTGATATTGAAGACAAGCTTGTACTAGGTAACTCAGCGCAAGTAAAGTCTCTAGAAAAGCTGCTTAATACATCTGATGTAGTTTCACTTCACGTTCCTGAAACCCCACAAACTCAAGATATGATTGGTGAAAAAGAACTGTCTCAAATGAAAAAAGGCAGCATTCTTATCAATGCATCTCGTGGTACTGTGGTTGACATTGATGCTCTTGCTAAGGCATTGGAAAGCGGCCATCTTAACGGCGCTGCCATTGATGTATTCCCAGTTGAGCCTAAGTCGAATACTGAAGAATTTGAGTCTCCGCTTCGCGCATTCGACAACGTAATTCTTACCCCGCACGTAGGTGGTAGCACGCAAGAAGCACAAGAAAACATTGGTATTGAAGTGGCAGGCAAATTGGCAAAGTATAGCGATAACGGCTCTACACTGTCAGCGGTTAACTTCCCTGAAGTGTCACTTCCAGAGCACACTGGCCGTTCGCGCTTACTTCATGTACACAAAAACCAGCCTGGTATTCTTACGCAAATTAACCAAGCGTTTGCAGAAAAAGGCATCAACATTGAAGCTCAGTACCTACAAACTAATGCTGAAATTGGTTATGTGGTAGTCGATGTTAAAGAAGACCGCGGTTATGAAGCGCTAGCAGAACTTCAGCAAATTGATGGCACGATTAAAACGCGTATTCTTCACTAAGATTAGTGCGTTAGGCCAAAACATCGAGTAGGGTGAGGCGTCACCGCCTCATCCCTCTCACAGAACCGTACATACGGGCCTCGTATACGGCTCATA
>LUME01000061.1_pt1 | contig 16342 bp, 14 predicted proteins | sample 729951 | NCBI WGS metagenome assembly LUME01 (sample SAMN03860271, study PRJNA289734) | marine metagenome | biome: seawater column; feature: ocean; material: water; isolation source: Red Sea water column Station 34 - depth 200m | place: Saudi Arabia: Red Sea | collected 2011-10-15 | depth 200 m | reverse complement strand
GTTTCACAACAAATCCTAGACCTGCATCGAGAACATGATCTTCATCTGTAATGTCGTGACCGAAATGTCTATATGCTTTTTCAATACGGCAACTGTCTACAGCATGCATACCACAAAGCTTCAAAGAAAATTTTTCTCCTGCCGATTCAATCAATTCAGCGATATAGTTAGAAAATTCAATGGGAAAATATAACTCCCATCCCAACTCACCAACATAGGTAATACGGTGTGCACGAACCGTTGCCATGCCGATTTCCAGATTACAGACACTGGTAAATGGAAGATTTTCATTACTTAAATCAGTATCTGTTAATGATTGTAGAAGTTCCCGTGAATTGGGACCCATAATTGCAATACAACCTTCTGCACTTGTAGAGTCAAATAAAGAGCAGTGTGCATTCTCAGGCATGTTCCTTTTCAACCAGTTCATATCACGGTTTGCACATAGCGTGCCACTTACAACAAGATAATCATCAACATCTAAACGCGTGATTGTGACGTCAGCCTCAATTCCACCTTTTTCATTTAACCATTGAGTATAAACAATCCTTCCAGTTGAAATATCGACATCGTTTGCACAAATGAGTTGAAGATAATCCATTGCATCAGAGCCTTTGATTCTAATTTTGGAAAAAGATGACATTTCATACATACCAACAGCTTCTCTGATAGCTTGATGCTCTAATTTGTGAAAGTCGAACCAATTTTGTTTTCCCCATGAATACTCATATTCAGCCTCAACCTTACCAATCAAATCTTGCGGCACAAACCAGTTGGCCCTTTCCCATCCTGCTACCTCACCAAAACAGGCGCCACGGTCTTTAAAGAATTGATACAGTGGTGTTCGACGAAGCTCTCTAGCAGTAGTATATTGATGATAAGGGAAATGATTTTCATATAGATAACCTAGCGTCTCTGTGACTCGATTAGCGAGGTAAAGTTTATTATTTTGGAATGGGTCGTTTCTTCTGATATCGACTTCCCATAAATCGCATGGAGGTTCTCCACCAACAATCCATTCTGCAAGATATTTACCCGCCCCTCCAGCAGCCTGAATACCAATTGAATTAAATCCAGCTGCAACAAAAAAGTTTCTTAATTCAGGTGATTCTCCGATTTGAAAATTATCATCAGGTGTGAAGCTTTCCGGGCCATTGAAAAAGGTTTCTATACCTAAGTTTTCAATTACTGGCAATCTCTTCATTGCCAATTCAAGGTAAGGCATGCAGTGCTCTAAGTCATCTTCTATTTGGTCAAAACAGAAATCTTCGGGTATCCCATTCTGCCCCCAAGGTTTTGCGTTTGGCTCAAACAAACCTATCAAAATTTTTCCAGCATCCTCTTTATAATACGCAGACTCATCGGGTACTCTTACAACAGGCATATCGCCTAAATCTGGAACGGATGAGGTTAGAAAATAAAAATGCTCACAAGCATGGAGAGGTACTGAAACTCCAGCCATTTTGCCAATTTCCCTTGCCCACATTCCTCCACAGTTAACAACAACACTGGATTGTATGTCACCCAATTCAGTCTGGACACCCTTGACTTTTCCTTCTTCTTTATGGATTCCAGTCACTTTAAGGTCTTCAAATATTTTTACTCCGCTGTTTTTAGCCCCTTTAGCAAGAGCCATTGCAACGTTTGTGCAATCAGTTTTACCATCTTGAGGAATCCAGGCTCCACCTACAGCATCATCTAAATTAAATAGATTGATTTTTTCTTTGAGTTCTGAAGGTGACAGTATCTGAACATCAACCCCATGAACTTTAGCTAGAGAAGCGTTTCTTTTAAATTCCTTGAGTCTTTCCTCATTAGTTGCAATACTCACAGAGCCTGTGCGTCGATAGCCTGTCGCCATACCTGTTTCAGATTCCAATGTCTCATATAGATTTCCCGAGTACTTAACCATTTGAGTTAGGTTCAGAGATGAGCGCATTTGACCTACAAGTCCTGCGGCATGCCAAGTGGTTCCAGAGGTAAGTTTTTTTCGCTCTAAAAGGACAATATCGGTATGGCCAAGTTTGGCGAGATGGTAAGCCACCGAGCAGCCAATAACACCTCCACCAATAATTACGACTTGTGCCTTTTTAGGCAATGTATTTGACATAATTGACGTAAAACTAAAAAACCAAGAACTTTAAGACTATTTGCCTTTCCAGGGCACCAGATAATTTTCTGCAATGCGCACGAGAATATCTATGGCATAACCTATCACTCCAATCAGAATGATTCCCATAATAACGAGGTCAGTCATTTGAAATTTTGAAGCATTGATTATCATCATACCTGCACCCTTTTGAGCTGCAACAAGTTCTGCCGCGACAACAGTACCCCAACAAACCCCCATAGAAACGCGAGCACCAGTAAATATCTCAGGCAGACTATTAGGAACAATTACCAATCTCATAATTTGCCGCCTTGATGCGCCAAGAGAATAAGCAGCATGAATTTTACTGATATTGACTCCAGAAACGCCTGCCCTGGCAGAAATTGTCATAATCCAGAGCGATGCGAGGAAAAGTAGAATTATCTTGCCCTGTTCACCAATCCCGAACCAAATAATGACTAGTGGAATAAGCGCTAATGGCGGAACTGGACGCATAAATTCTACGATTGGATCAAACCATCCACGAAACCAGCTTGAAAGTCCCATCGCATAACCAAGCGGAATACCGATAAGAGCCCCCGCCAAAAAACCCACAACTACTCGAATAAGCGACCAACCAAGATGCTCCATCAAGGTAAATGTTTTATACCCTTCAGAGGCTACTAGAACTAATCTCGACCAAACAGCTTCAGGTGAAGGTAGCCAGATTGGTTGCATTTGCCAACCCTTTTCTGGAGTAAAGCTCAGCGTCCCCTTAGCGGTCATATAGATTCGAGCGTCATCTATGAAAACTTCCGAACTAGGGGAAATCTCCTGACCATTGACAGCAATAACTTTATAACCATCTTCCTTACCACCAACATCATTACGTTTCACTTTAATTAACCCACTACGCCAAGCTACAATGTTAGCGGTGTCGTTTTTCGCAAAGCCCTCACCTGGATCAATCTTCATTTTCGGGGGTGTTTTGCCTTCCTGTATATCATAAACAGTGACAATAACCTTTGCATCATCGATATCACCCGAAGCATTCATTGCACTATAAGTAAAACTAGTTTCACCGATAAAAGGACCTGGCGCATGAAATGGTATCAATTTTGATCCCGTAAATGCTCCCCAAATCATAAAAATAGCCAGAACTGAGATAATCGAGGCGGCTCGGTTGGGTGAGACAGCACTTTCATCGCCAAATGTTACTGTCTTAAGGCTTGTATAGTCCTTCTGAGCAGTCATCATTTTTGTGGCTAAATGCACCAGATAAAAAGCGATAACGAAAACAATAATATAAATCAGTAAAATGGCCATCAGTTGTTCTCCACTCTACCCATAATTTCTTCTTCCATCTCCCAGATAATGGAAAGTATTTCATCTCGAGTTTCAATATAACCTTCAGATTTTTTGACTTCTCGAAGATCCATACCAGAACCCATTTCAGCATAAGGAAGTTTATATTCTTTGAGAATCCTTCCTGGTCTTGGAGCCAAAACAAGTAGTCGCTCACCAAGTAAAACTGCTTCCTCAACAGAATGCGTTATCAGCATAATTGTCTTTCCTGTTTCCTTCCAAAGCTTCAACACCAGACCTTGCATTTTTTCACGTGTTAGGGCATCCAGCGCACCTAGAGGTTCGTCCATCAAAATGACATCAGGATCGTTTGCCAGACAGCGTGCTAAAGCGACACGTTGCTGCATTCCACCTGAAAGCTCATAAACCGCTTTATCCTCAAAATCACTAAGACCGACTACTTCCAAGAGGTGCTGAACTTTTTCATTTTGCTCTGCTTTTGGCATACCTTTCATTCTTGGTCCAAAAGCAACATTTGAGCGCACATTCATCCATTCAAAAAGTGCCCCCTGTTGGAAAACCATACCACGTTCAGCTCCGGGTCCAAGAACGGTCTGATCGTTGAGAATGACTTGTCCTTCAGTAGGAGCTAAAAATCCTGCAATAATATTTAGGAGTGTGGTTTTACCGCATCCCGATGGTCCAAGTACGGTAATAATTTGTCCCTCTTCGATCTCCAGAGTAACATCTTTAAGCGCTTGAATTGATTTACCATCTTTCAAATCAAAACGCATCGATATGTTTTCAATTGATAATCCTTTCAAATCAATCTCCGACGATTTTTTCAGTAAAAAGGTGGCACACTGAGTGCGCCACCTTAAGCCTAACAGATACTTAGATATCAGACATTTATCTGAGTCCGATATTTTAGTATTTTATTGGCTTGCTAATGCATTCAAACCATCCGTATTAACTGCACCTGCATATGAATCACGTGCACTTGGGATTTCACCAGCATTAACAAACACATCAGCTACACCCTTGAGGAAAACTTGTCCATTACCACCAAGCCATGCCTCTGAAAGTTGGTTACTAACTGATGGAAAAACAAATGTAGACATGGTGTCAGCTGTAGCATCTTCATCCATACCAGCATCTCTGGCAATATGAGGAAGCATCAGCGAAGTAAATCCACCAGAATTCCACATTGCATTAGCAGCGGCTGTCACTCCTAGGAAAGTAGCTAAAACTTCAGCATTTTCATTAGCAAATTGTGCTGGTGTTGAAGTCACATCCCAAACCAGGATACCTAGTGCCACTTTCTCTGCGCCAGTTAAAAGCACATTACCATGTTCTAAGGCACGGCGAAGTGATCCACCCCATCCACAGAACATGTCAACACTTCCTTGAGCAAAAGCAGCAGCTCCCTCTGGTGGAGCCATATCAACAACATCCATTGAAGCTACATCAACACCGAAATGTTCCATCTGCTTTAAGTAACCGTAATGAGCGGCAGTACCGATTGGTACAGAAACTTTTAATCCGGCTAACTCAGAGGCATTGCTTGCATCAATTTCTAGAGCTGAAGCTACAACACAGTTATCATTGTCAGCATAGCTAACCGCCACGTCAACAATTTGCAAATCTTGACCTGTAGAGGCAGCCACAATAAATGGAGGTACGCCTTGACTTACTGAGATATCAATATCTCCTGAAGCCATTGCAGCTGACATTGCGGTACCAGTACCAAATGCCTTCCAGTTCACTGGGATTCCTAAAGCTTCGTCATATGCGCCAATTTGTTTTGCATATTCAAAAGGCATAGGCCACTCTTCAAAGTAAGCAACGTTTAACTCATCAAGAGCCATAACATTAACGGCAGCAATTGCACCGACAATCGTGGCTCCAATTTTTTTATAAAGACCTTTCATTTTCTCTCCTTAATAATTTGAAAAAAAAATCACATCTAACTAAAACCACAAAAAAATAAATACTTTCTTTTTAGAAAAAAGTTCACCAGAACCAATTAATAAATTGAAGTAGTTTTCTTGTGTGGAAATGAAATAATACCATTTAATTGCTTATGATAAAACTCAATATTAGATAATTAAGTTTTAAAGGTGAAAGGATTATTTTGATAAGTGTGAGTATTTTTTTAATCGCTCACTTCAACTCTACGAATTTCTTTAGCGATTTTATCCAAGGATGAATTAATCAATTTATAAGCACCTTCCGCACCATAAAGCTTAGATAATCTTATAGCCTCATTAATAACAACCTTGTAAGGAACCTCTGGATGAAATTTGAGCTCATAAGCTCCCAAATATAAAATAGCTCGTTCAGTCGGTCCCAGCTCACTGATACTTCTATCTAATGTGGGCTCAATAATCTCATCAAGAAGTGATATGTTTTTGGGAATATTTATAAATAAATTTGAAAAAAACTTTTTAGAAGTTTTACTTCTTATATGATTAAGGAATTGCAGCTCTATTTGTGATATTTCTCCACCAGAAACTAACCACTGACATAAGGCTTGCAATACCTTCTCTCGAGAAAACTGTATTGGTTTCACAGATTTTCAAGCAAATTTATCATTCTAATAACGCTCTCTGCCGCTTCAGCACCTTTATTTCCAGAATCAGCGCCAGCACGTTCAATCGCTTGCTCTACTGTATCAACTGTCAAGACACCGAAGGCGATAGGTACCTCTGAGTCCAATGATGCTTTTGATATGCCTTTCACGCATTCTCCAGCAACATATTCAAAATGAGGAGTTCCACCTCGTATCACCGCTCCTAAGGCTACAATACCATCATATTTACCGCTACTGGCAATCTTTTTGAGAGCTAAAGGAATTTCAAAAGCTCCCGGCACATAAAAGAGTTCGATATCACTCTCTTCAGCCCCAGAACTTAGTAAAGTATCTTTTGAGCCACTAATTAGATGTTCAACAATAAATGAGTTAAAGCGTGCAGCCACGAGTGCAATTTTTTTATCTCTAATAGTTAAATCACCTTCGGTAGTTTTCAATTTCTTTTACTCCTTGATGTTTATATATTCAGTAATCGTTATCCCAAAACCTTCTAATCCAGGCCACTTTCTAGGATTGCCCAAAGATTTCATGTTTGTAACTCCCAAGTCAGCCAGTATTTGCGCACCTATTCCAAATGTTTTTCCGTCATCACTACTTTGATAGTTTTGATTGTTGATATTTTCAAGGATAGCCTGGTTGTCCTGCTTACGCAGAAGCAAGAAAACCCCATTCTCTACTTCAGAGATCATTTTCAGTGCACTATTAATGCTAAATCCACGTTGAATCTCTTGTAGAACATCCTTAAAGATATTTTCCATATGAACCCTGACATAAGGTTCACTTGACTTGCCAATAGATCCCTTCACTAATGCAATATGGATATCGTTATGGATGGTGTCGAGATAAGAATAAAGCTTAAACTTACCATATTTAGTGTTGAAAGGCTTCTGGCTTATTCTTTCAACTGTTTTCTCGTTCTCCACTCGATAATGAATCAAGTCAGCGATGTTGCCAACCTTAATTTCATGTTTTTTTCCAAATTTCAGTAAATCTGCGCTTCTCGCCATGGAACCATCATCATTTAAAATTTCAACGATAACTGAGGCAGGCTCAAAACCCGCTAAACGAGCTAAATCACAACCAGCTTCAGTATGGCCCGCACGTATCAGAACTCCACCTTTTTGGGACATTAATGGAAAAACATGCCCAGGCTGAACAATGTCAATTGGTTTCGCATCTTTGGCTACAGCATCCAGAATAGTTTTAGCTCTGTCAGAAGCTGAAATGCCTGTCGTTACGCCAGAAGCAGCCTCAATAGAAACGGTAAAGTTTGTTGAGTCAGGATCACTATTCTGGGAGACCATTAAAGGAAGATTTAACTGCTGACAGCGTTCTTGCGTCAATGTTAAGCAGATCAATCCTCGACCATGGGTAGCCATAAAATTAATATCCTCTTTAGTAACTTTTTCAGCGGCAATCAATAAGTCGCCTTCATTTTCTCGACCTTCATCATCCATAAGGATAATCATCTTGCCTCGCCTATAGTCTTCTAAGATTTCTTCAATTGTAGCCTTCATATCTCTATTATTTTTGTGAAGAATTTATCAGTACCCATTTTTTTACTCAGGAGTCGAAATATCGACTCCTGTACTAGATTTATGGTTAATGAATTGCTCAATATGTCTAGCAATTATATCTATCTCTATATTAACTCTAGAGTTTTCAACTAATTCACCCAAGGTAGTTGATGACAAAGTATGGGGGACTATATTAACATCAAAAATATCAGCTTCAACAGAGTTAACGGTCAAGCTAACACCATCAATACAAATCGAGCCCTTCTTAGCAATATATTTTGAAAGATCGTTATCAATTTTGATTTTCAGGCGATTACATTCTCCTTCTTCTCGCAAAGAGACCACTTCACCAACCCCATCAACATGACCACTCACAAGATGGCCATCAATGCCTTGATCAAGTCGTAATGACTTTTCTAAGTTGATATTTTGTCCTTGCTTTAATTGAGAAAAAGTCGAGCAGTTGAAGGTTTCTTGGGATACGTCGGTAGAAAAAGAACTCTTATCAATCTGGGTTACCGTTAAACACACCCCATTTACCGCAATGCTATCGCCTATAGAGACGTCAGAAAGGTCTAGTGAATTGGAATTTAGTACAAAAACAGCTCCTCTATTCAACTTACGAATTTCTTTAATGTTGCCTTTTGCCTGAATGATTCCAGTAAACATATATGTAGTATCCTAGATGTATTTCGATAAATTTTACGCTTAATCGCTATATTTAGCTTATTTAACCACTGAATTAAAACTTTAATAATCAATAGATTTCATAGAAACATACAATTAAATTCACAATTGAGTCAACAAGTAGTCTTCATAATTGCCAGAATAATAATTTGCACCGTCTTCTTTCAGTTCAACAACTTTGGTTGACAATGAAGAAACAAACTCTCTATCGTGGCTAACAAATATTAGTGTTCCTTTGTAATTGTCAAGAGCAAGATTTAACGCTTCAATAGACTCCATATCCATGTGGTTTGTTGGTTCGTCCATTAATAAAATGTTTGGTTTTTGTAGCATCAACCTGCCGATAATCATTCGACCTTTCTCGCCACCTGAAAGGGACCTTACTGATTTCTTTATATCTTCCTTGCCAAAAAGCATTTTGCCCAATACAGAGCGCATCATCTGTATATCGTCATTCTTATTTTTAAATTGAGTCATCCAATCCAGTACACTGATATCCCTATCGAAATCAGCATTATGATCTTGGGCATAATAGCCAATATTGGCGTTCTCGCTCCATTTGGTTTTACCACTATCAGCCTCAAGTTCTCCATATATGGTTCTAAGTAGTGTGGTTTTACCGATACCGTTTTGGCCAATGATTGCGACCCTTTCACCTGTCTCTATCATGAGATTGATATCTTTTAACACCTCTACGCCATCAAAGCTTTTGCTGAGGTTTTGAACCTCAAGAACATTTCTGAATAATTCCCTACTCTGATTAAAAATAATATAGGGGCTCACGCGAGAAGATGGCTTGATATCGTGAAGCTCAATCTTGTCAAGCTGCTTGAGCCTAGAAGTCGCTTGCCTTGATTTCGATGCATTCGCTGAAAATCGAGATACAAAGTGCTTCAAATCCTTAATTTTTTCTTCTTTCTTGGCATTATCCGCGCGCATTCTTTCCTGAATAGCAGTCGCCACAATCATAAAATTATCGTAGCTTCCAGGAAAAATATTCAACGCCCCGTAATCTAGATCTGCCATATGGGTACAAACACCATTCAAAAAATGACGATCATGAGAAATAATCACCATGGTTGATTTGCGGGTGCTTAAAATACCCTCCAACCAGCGAATTGAGTTGATATCTAAGTTATTTGTTGGTTCATCCAATAGGAGTACATCAGGGTCAGAAAAAAGAGCTTGCGCCAAAAGTACTCGTAATTTCCATCCAGGTGCAATTTCATTCATCAAACCATAATGCTGTTCAAGTGGAATTTCAAGACCTAACAACAATTCACTTGCTGAAGATTCTGCGGAATAGCCATCCATCTCTGCAAATTGCATTTCTAATTCTGCGACTTTAATACCCTCCTCCTCAGTCATTTCGGGGAGAGCATAAATACGGTCTCTCTCTTCCTTTATCTTCCATAATTCCTTATGTCCCATAATTACAGTATCAACCACACGATATTTTTCAAAAGCGAACTGATCCTGTGACAAAATACCGAGCCTTTGCCCTGCGCCAACGGTGACCGAACCATGGGTGGGCTTTAACTCTGCCGTTAATATTTTCATTAAAGTTGATTTACCACAACCATTGGCACCAATCAAGCCATAACGATTGCCATCCTGAAATTTAACAGATATGTTTTCAAATAAAGGTTTTTCACCAAACTGCATGGTGATATTGGCTGTGGAAATCATGTACTTGGCTTATTTTAAAAATGGAGCATTATCCCATATAGACTTAATTAAAGCTCAACTTTTATCCTTGAGGATATCTACTTAAACTTATCTTTATTAAGTATAAAATACAGTTTAAGATGCTATCAGACAGAACCATGAGAACTAGGCAAATGCCAGATAAGTCACTACTATCTGCAATCTTTGCCTTGATTATTTTTGGCTGGATTATGTCATTTTCGGCTTCACTCGCCTACTTTGAAAGTTATTCATACTTCTTCAAGCAAACACTTTTCATTTTCATGGGTCTGAGTGCAGGTCTCGTTATTCTCAACACCCCAATTTCAGTTCTTCAAAAATATTCAATACCTTTATTTATCGTCACTCTTGTTCTTCTAGTTGTCGTATTTTTTCCTGAGCCAATTGGTCATAAAGTAAACAACTCCTCTCGTTGGATTAATTTAGTTTACTTTAAGTTTCAACCCTCAGAACTCATGAAACTATCGATGGTACTTTTTATGGCTGGATTTTTGATACGCCAAGAAAAAGATGTTCGTAGCCCCTGGAAGGGTTTTTTTAAAACTTTAGCTATTATCGGTATCGCCGATGTTCTACTGTTACTTGAAACTGATTTCGGCGCCCTATTAATAATTTCTTTGACGGCATTGGCGATGCTTTTTGCAGCTGGTTCATATCTAAAGCAACTCGGTATAGTTACCTCAGGTTTGTTTGTCGTAGTAGGAATATTCATAGCTGAAAACCCTAACCGTTTGGACCGACTAACATCTTTCTATGAAGATTGGACTCAGGTTCATCAAACATACCAAGCTGTGATAGGAATTGCGAGGGGTGATTGGTTTGGAACTGGTCTGGGAGGTGGCATTCAAAAATACGCTTTGTTGCCTGAAAGACACACCGATATGATTTTTGCCGTTATTGGCGAAGAGCTAGGAATTTTAGGTATGCTTTTTGTATTATTGTCATTTGCCTATATATTGACCAAAGGTTTCAATATTGCTAAATTAGCGTTGAAGAAAGGCAGAAAATACAGCTCCTATGTTGTCTTTGGTATTTGCACCTGGTTTGCTATGCAAGTTACTGTCAACATTGGTATGAACCTAGCGCTTCTACCCCCTAAAGGCTTTACCTTACCGCTCCTAAGCTATGGTGGAACCTCAATGATTTTTACAATCATTTCATTGGCTATTATTCTTAGAGTCGACATGGAAAACAGAACAAACTACTCAAAACAAAAAAAGTATGTCTAAAAAAGTTCTCATCATGGCTGGCGGAACCGGTGGTCATATTTTCCCAGCACTTGCAATTGCAAAGGAACTGACAAATCAAGGGGCTAATATTGAGTGGTTGGGCGGTCGGAACAGCATGGAAGAATCTCTTGTACCTAAGCATGGCTATCAACTCCATCGTGTTCACACCAGTGGCTTAAGAGGAAAAAACCTCTTAACACTATTGAAAGCTTTTTTCCTGCTATGTCTTGGTTTGATTGAAACGATTTCGATCTTTCTCAGATTTCGACCTGATAGAGTTGTTGGTATGGGTGGCTATGCTTCAGGCATTGGAGGCATGGTTGCAAAAATATTTTTTGTCCCCTTGATTATTCATGAACAAAATACCGTCCTTGGCACTACAAATAAAATGCTCGGAAAGTTCGCTCGACAAAGCCTCCAAGCTTTTGATAATACGTTTGATTTATCGATGAACGCCGTAACCGTTGGAAACCCTATTTTATTCACTCCAAAGCCAAAAAGCATACCTGAGTCGATAAATAATCTGCTTGTTTTAGGTGGTTCACTTGGCGCTCAAAAAATCAATGAAACGATTACCAGAATCAAAACCCCGTTAAATATCTGGCATCAGACCGGAGTCAAACATTTAGAGACTGTGAAGCTGGCATATGAGAACAATCCGAACACTAATCTTTGCATAGAGCCGTTTATAGAAAATATGGCGGAAGCTTATGCATGGGCAGATGTGGTTGTATGTCGTTCCGGAGCAATGACTGTATCAGAATTGGTGGCGACCAAGACAATAGCTATTCTTGTTCCTTTCCCCTTTGCAATTGACAACCACCAAACAAAAAATGCTCAATACCTGTCTGACCAGGACGCCGCTATATTGCTTGAAGATTCTCTACTAGATGCAGAGACTATTGAGAAGCATCTACGATCTTTAACCACCAAAAAACTAAAGGACATGTCAAGTGCTTTGGAGTCACTTCAAATATCCAGCCCAGAGAAAATGATTGTCGATTATATATTAATGCCTAATCGATCAAAAAGAAGCTGATCGCTAGCAACAGTCGGATTATCAGTTGTCAGCAATTGTTCACCATAAAAAATTGAGTTTGCACCGGCAAAAAAACAAAGCGCCTGCATACTTTCGCCCATTTCAAGCCTTCCAGCGGATAAACGTACGACCGATTTAGGCATCAAAATTCTTGCCACTGCAATGGTTCGCACGAACTCACTTTCGCTTGGAGGCTTGACATTCTCGAAAGGAGTGCCTGGTATTGGAACCAATAAATTAATAGGAACACTGTCAGGATGCACATCCAAATTAGCTAACGATTGAAGCATTGATGCACGGTCTGTTTCTGTTTCACCCAAACCCAAGATACCTCCGCTACAAACGCTGATATCAGCATTTTTTACCGCCTCTAGAGTATCAAGCCTGTCCTGGAAGTGACGAGTCGTTACAACATTAGAGTAGTGTTCCTTTGAGGTATCTATATTGTGGTTATAGTAATCTAAACCAGCCTCCTTCAAAGTAAATGCTTGCTCCTGAGTGAGCATACCCAAAGTGACACAAGTTTCCATACCCATCGCCTTGACGCCTTTGATCATTGGAATCACTTTGTCAAGGCTTTTATCGGTGGGATTTCGCCAAGCAGCGCCCATACAAAATCTAGAGGCACCTTTGTCTTTCGCTTCCTTTGCTTGTTGTAATACTTGATCAATTTCCAGTAATTTTTCTCGCTCAAGACCGGTATCGTATTTGGAGCTTTGAGAGCAATAAGAGCAATCTTCTGGGCAGGCGCCAGTCTTAATATTAAGTAAAGAGCTGACCTGAACTTTGTTTGGGTCAAAAACCTCTCTATGTATACTATGGGCCATGAAAATCAGGTCATTAAAAGGCATCTCAAAGAGCGCCTTTATTTCATCCAATTTCCAATCATTTCTAACTTCGATCATTTTCTTCTATGAGATTTTTTGAATTGATTTTACCGTATACAGATTCCATAAAAACAACAATAAAAAGCCGCGAAATGCGCGACTTTTTGATCTTCTTAATACTGAACTATTAGCAGCTATAGTATAGATCGAACTCAAGCGGCTGAGGTGAAGATCTCATTGCTGTGACTTCTTGCATTTTTAATTCAATAAATGAATCAATGACCTCATCAGTAAAGACACCACCCTGCTTGAGAAATTCCCGGTCTTCATCTAATGCTTCAAGTGCTATGTGGAGCATACCGCTAACCTTTGGTATACCTCTTGTATCAGAATCATATAGGTCTTGGTCAACAGGTTCTCCTGGATGAATCTTATTCTTAATGCCGTCCAGACCTGCCATAAGCATCGCTGCAAAAGCCAAGTATGGGTTTGCAGTTGAATCCGGGAAACGTACTTCAACGCGACGACCTTTTGGATTTGAAACATAAGGAATACGAATCGCTGCAGAACGGTTCTTAGCAGAATAAGCCAGCATTTCTGGCGCCTCGAAACCTGGAACCAAACGTTTGTACGAGTTTGTAGAAGGATTGGTAATGGCATTTAGTGCACGGGCATGCTTGATAATCCCTCCAATGTAGTAAAGCGCTGTTTCGCTGAGGTTGCCATAACCGTCACCGTCAAATATGTTGACACCATCTTTAGCAAGAGACTGATGAACGTGCATACCATTACCATTATCAACCGCAATCGGTTTTGGCATGAATGTAGCAGTTTTGCCATATAGCTGAGCAACGTTGTGAACGCAGTACTTTAAGATTTGTGTTTCGTCGGCCTTTTTCACCAGTGTATTGAATAATGCGCCAATTTCACATTGTCCCGCAGTACCTACCTCATGGTGATGGACCTCTGTCGTTACGCCCATCTCCTCGATCGCCAAACACATTTGAGATCGGAGATCATGTAACGAGTCGACAGGAGGTACCGGAAAGTATCCACCTTTGATATGTGGACGGTGACCTTTATTACCACCCTCCATATCTTCAGCGGAATTCCAGGCAGCTTCTTCGGAGCTGATCTCATAAAAAGCCTTACCCAAACCAAAACCTGCGTCCCACTTAATACTATCAAAGACAAAGAATTCTGGCTCGTTACCGAAATAAGCGGTATCAGCAATACCCGTTTCTATAAGATAGGCCTCGGCACGAGCGGCAAGAGAGCGGGGATCTTTAACATAAGGCTTCAAATCACTTGGCTCAATGACATTGCAACGTACATTGAGCGTTACTTCTTCAGTAAAAGGATCCAATACAGCCGTTTCAGTATCTGGCATTAAAATCATGTCAGAATCATTGATATCTTTCCAGCCAGCAACCGAAGAGCCGTCAAACATTTGACCATTTTCTAATTTTTGAGCATCGATTGTATGTGAAGGCACACTTACGTGTTGTTCTTTACCTTTGGTATCGGTAAAACGAAAATCAACAAACTTTACCTTTTGATCTTCAATCATTTTTATTACATCTTTTGCAGACATATTAATCTCCTAATATATAAACTAGATTAAACATTGACAGGCATTGTCAGGAAAGTCTGCGCCGTTGCAAACATATATTGACTCTCAGAGAGGTCAACATGAGTATTTTTAAGAGGTAGATTATATACTAATTCTTTTCAATTAACAGAACAATCTTTTCATCTCTTTCTTCAAGGCCAAGAACGCTATGTCCATGAACTCTGCACCAGGCCGGAATGTCATGTTTGACGCCAGGATCGGTTGCAAAAATCTCAATCTTTTCGCCTACAGATAGATCACCAATCTTTTGACTGAGTTTAATCACCGGCATTGGGCACATCAGTCTGGTTGCATCCAATGTATGTGTCATTTGATCCACTCCTTAGGCTTCAAATAATGATTATACAATTTTCCCTCTTCGCTATCCTCTAACACCTGACGCTGATATGACCATCTGACCTCTGGAGGCATTGACATCAAAATCGACTCCGCTCTACCTCCGCTTTGAAGGCCAAACAAGGTCCCTCGATCATAAATCAAATTAAATTCTACATAACGGCCGCGACGATAAAGTTGAAAGTCTCTCTCTTTTTCTCCATAAGGGGTATCTTTTCGCTTTATGACGATTGGTAGGTAAGCTTCGGTAAAGTGATCGCCTATACTTTTCGTAAATTCAAAACACCTGTCAAAACCGCCCTCGTTGAGATCGTCAAAAAATAGTCCGCCTATACCGCGCTGCTCGTCTCTATGCTCTAGATAGAAATAGTCATCACACCATTTTTTGTATTTTGAATAGACTTTTTCACCAAAAGGAAGGCAAGCTTTTTTGGCGGTCATGTGCCAATGCACAGCGTCCTCATCAAAGCCATAGAAAGGAGTTAGATCAAATCCTCCTCCAAACCACCATATAGTTTCTTTTCCCGGCTTTTCGGCAACGAAAAAACGTACATTTAAATGGACAGCGGGTACATATGGATTGAGTGGATGGAGCACCAATGAAACTCCAAGCGCAGTGTATTTTCTTCCTTCCAGCTCTGGTCGAATAGCGGTGGCAGATTTTGGCATTTTATTGCCCTGAACGATTGAGAAATTGACACCCCCCTTCTCAAAGACATTGCCATCGCAAATAACGCTTGTAGTGCCGCTCCCATTACCATCTTTCTTTGTCCATCGATCTTTCTCAAAAATAGCTCCGCCATCAATCGATTCCAAATCAGAGCAGAGGTCTTCCTGCAAACGTAAAAGATATTTTTTGACTTGATCTATCATCGATGGCGTTTCCCTGTAAGCAAATCAATTATGATCGAAGGTTGTGAATTATACTTATTTGGAGGCAATGCATATGCAAGGGATTGATTAAAATAAGCCTTTAATTCAGCCATATTAGAGGCAACTTTTTGGCCTGAAAGATTAGCACTGGTGGAAATTAGGGCGGATTCGGTATTTTCACAAAAATAACGCACCAAAGGGTCCGACGTAATGCGAACTGCTACAAGGTCGCTTGATCCACTAATTAAACTTGATGTACTTGCTGATTTTGGCACCAAATAGGTCGTAGGGACGGCAGTGTGCTGTCCAAGCTTTTTGATTAGGGCGATATCAAGATTTTCATCAATATAGGGTAAAACATAGCCCAAATCAGAGGCAAGTAATATGAAACCCTTGTCAACGTCTCTTTGTTTGAGATCAATCAACACCTTAATTGCGCTTGGATTGTTCGCCAAACAAGCTAGACCGTAGATTGTGTCTGTAGGGTGCGCAATAACGCCTTTCCTT
>LUME01000293.1_pt1 | contig 16453 bp, 13 predicted proteins | sample 729951 | NCBI WGS metagenome assembly LUME01 (sample SAMN03860271, study PRJNA289734) | marine metagenome | biome: seawater column; feature: ocean; material: water; isolation source: Red Sea water column Station 34 - depth 200m | place: Saudi Arabia: Red Sea | collected 2011-10-15 | depth 200 m | reverse complement strand
GACGATGCCTGAGGACACCACCGAGGGCCCCGAGCCCACGGAGGGCCCCGAGCCCACGGAGCGGCCGCGGTCGTCGGCCACGATCGGGTCCCGGGTGGCCGGGGCCGCGGTGCCGCCGGCAGCGCCGGAGGCCGCACCGCCCACCGAGCCCTTCCAGCCGCTGGACCCCTCGACACCACCGTCGGGCGTGCCGTTCGTGCCCTCCGAGGAGGCTGTCGGCGAGGCGGTGGTGTGGGGACCCTCGGTCTTCGACGAGACCGACGAGGACACGGTGTTCGGGGTGGGGGAGGACCCGCGCCCCGACGTGCGGTGGGTGCGGCACCGGTCCACCTGGGGACCGCTGCCACGCTGGGGCCTCGTCATCCTCGCCATCCTGCTGGCCTTTGTCGTGGGCTACCGCTGGATCCACGACTGGGCTGACGACCAGATGCGCCCCGACCGCCTCTTCGGGGACGACGTCCGCTTCGTGATCGAGGAGGGCTGGAGCACCAACGACGTGGCCGTGGCCCTCGGCGCGGCCGACGTCATCGACAACCCGGCCATGTTCCGGCAGTGGATGCGCTGCCCGTCGGCGTTGCGGTGGCTGATCGAGTGCCCGGTCGGCGTGGCCTACGAGTTCCAGGCGGGCGAGTACGTCCTGCGGGAGCACCTCGAGTTCCAGGCCGCCGTCGACCGCCTCAACGAGGGGCCCCTGCCTGAGGAGGTCATCACGGTGATGGTGCCCGAGGGCCTCACCCTCGCCCAGACCGTCGACCGGCTGCTCGACCAGATGCCGGCCTTCGACGGCGACGAACTGCGGGCGACGCTCATCAGCGAGCGCCTCGAGTGGGAGCACTATCCCGAGGACCTGCCCTACCTGCTGGTCGAGGGCCTCCTGTTCCCGGACACGTACCAGTTGGCAGAGGAGTCGCTGGGCGACGAGTTGGACCTGGTCACCAGGATGCACCGCCAGTTCGTGCGGGTGGTCGACGAGCTGGACCTGGTCGCCCGGTCCGGCGACCTGGGCCTGACCCCCTACGAGGTTGTCGTCCTGGCCTCGCTGATCGAGGAGGAGGCCCTCATCGACGCCGACCGGGCCCGGATCAGTCGGGTCATCCACAACCGCATCGAGCAGGACTGGCTGCTGGGCATCGACGCCTCGACCCGGTACGCCGTCGGCAAGACCGCCGGCGAGCCGCTGACGTCCGAGGACCTGGCCTCCGAGTCGCTGTGGAACACCCGGGCGGTGCGGGGTCTGCCACCGACGCCGATCGCCAACCCGGGACGGGCGTCCCTGGAGGCGGCACTGCACCCGGTGGACGGCGACTGGATGTACTACGTCCGCACCGACGAGGACGGCGTCGTCGGCGCCCACACGTTCGCCGTCACCGCCGACGAATTCGAGCGCGCCAAGCAGGTCTGCATCGAGAAGGATCTGGGTTGTGGCTGACGATCCGCACGCGACGGGTGACGCCACCCGGCTGGCCGGCGTGGTCGGCTCGCCGATCGCCCACTCCCTGTCGCCGATCCTCCACAACGCCGCCTTCGCCGAACTCGGCCTGGACTGGACCTTCGCCGCCTTCGAGGTGGCCGAGGGTGAACTGGGCCGGGCGCTCGCCGGCCTGCGCGAACGGGGCATCTCCGGCCTGTCGGTGACCATGCCGCACAAGGACGCCGCGGCTCGGCTGGCAGACGAGCTGACCGACGCCGCCGCCCGCCTCGGTGCGGTGAACTGCCTGGTCCCCGATGGTGACCGCCTGATCGGCCACAACACCGACGGTGGTGGCTTCCTCGACGGCCTGGCCCACGACGCCGGCATCGACGTCGCTGGGCGACGCCTCCTCGTGCTCGGCGCCGGCGGGGCCGCCCGCGCCGTTGTCGAGGCCTGTGGAACTGCCGGCGCCGCCGAGGTCGTGGTGGCGAACCGGACGGTCGAGCGTGCGTCGACGGCCGCCGCCCTCGCCGGCCCGGTCGGGCGGGCGGTGCCCCTCGCAGACGCCGGGGCGGCAGCCGAGTCGGCGGACGTCGTGGTCAACGCCACCTCGATCGGCATGGGATCGGACGACGGTGTCCCCATCGCCCCGGACCTCCTCCGCATCGGGCAGGTCGCCGTCGACCTGATCTACCACCCTCCGGAGACGTCGTGGTTGGCGACGCTGCGCGCCCGTGGGATCGAGGCCCACGGAGGCCTCTCGATGCTCCTGTTCCAGGCCGCCCGTGCCTTCACCCTCTGGACGGGGGAGGAGGCGCCGGTGTCGGCCATGGAAGCCGCCGCCCGCTCGGCCCTCGCCGGGCGCTCGGCCGACTGACCTCCCGTCTCCCGTGCAGGTCGCTGCGCTGGCCTGGTTGGCCGGCTGGGCGGCAGCGTTGTCATCGGCGGACCTGCGGACGGGACGGCTACCAGCCCCACAGGTCCGGGCATTCGGCCTCGGACTCGTGGCGCTGCACCTCCTGGCAGTGGCGGGTGGCGAACCCCTCGCGCTTTTGGCCTGGGCGGCTGCCGGCGCCGCCCTCATGGCCGCCCTGTTCCTCGTGGTGCACCTGTCGTCGCCCCGATCGCTGGGTGGCGGCGACGTCCGGCTGGCGGTTCCACTGGGATGGCAGGTGGGCTGGTCGACGGGGGACGGCCTGGTCGGCGGCCTCGCCCTGCTGCTCGTCGCCGCCGCCCTCGTGACCGTGGTCGGCGGGACGGTGACGCGCCGGGGGCGCCTCGGCTCGACGCCCCTGCCGTTCGGGCCGGGACTGCTCCTCGCCGCCCTCCTCGTGGGAGTCGTCGAGGCGTGACTGCCCGCTATTCCCCCGGGCGACCCGCGGCTCGTCGCTAGCCTGAGCCCATGATCAGGCAGGACCGACCGCATCTCGCGCTCGTCGGCGGCATGGGCGCCGGCAAGACGGTCGTGGGCGCCCTCGTGGCCGAACGGTGCCGGCGCCGGCACGTCGACCTGGACCGCTGGATCCAGGCCGACACGGGACGGAGCATCGGCGTGGTCTTCGCCGAGTCGGGTGAGGACGGATTCCGGGATGCCGAGCAGTCCAGCCTCGGACGGGCCCTCGACCTGGCCGAGCCCGTGGTGCTTTCCACCGGCGGTGGCGTGCTGCGCCGGCCCGCCAACCGCGAGGCCCTGGCGGCCCGTGCCCGTGTGGTGTGGCTGCGGGCCACGCCCGAGACGGCCGCGGCACGGGTGGGCGACGGCACCGGACGGCCGCTGCTCGAGGGCGGCTCGCCGGTCGAGGTGCTGCGGCGCCTGAACGCCGAGCGTTCACCGCTGTACGAGGCCGCCGCCGACCTCGTGCTCGACACCGACGACGACACGCCCGATCAGGTCGCCGACGAGGTGGTGGCCTGGCTCAAGCGGCACGAGGCCCCCGCCGGCAGCAGTGCGGCGCCGTCGTGATCCGCGTCGACGTCCCGCTGGCGGGCGACCGCTCCTATCCGGTGCTGGTCGGGCCGGATGCCTCGGCCCACTTGGCCGACGTGCTGCCGGCCGGCGTCCGCCGTGCGGCCATCGTGACCCAGGCCGGCATCGGCCTCGAGGTCGACACCGGGATCGAGCAGCGGGTGTTCCCGATCGGCGACGGTGAGCCCGCCAAGTCGCTGGCGACCATCGAGGACCTCTGCCGGGCCTTCGCCGCGTGGGGGCTGACGCGCGGCGACGTCGTCGTCGGCGTGGGCGGGGGCGTGGTCACCGACGTGGCCGGCTTCGCCGCCGCCTCCTACCATCGGGGCCTCCCCGTGGTGCACGTGGCGACCTCGCTGCTGGCCCAGATCGACGCCGCCATCGGCGGCAAGACGGGCGTCAACCTCCCGGAGGGCAAGAACCTGGTCGGCGCCTTCTGGCAGCCCTCGGCGGTGCTGTGCGATACCGCCGCGCTCGACACGCTGCCCGAGGCCGAGATGCGCTGCGGCCTGGGAGAGATGGCCAAGTACCACTTCCTCGGTGGCGGCGACCTCGAGGCCCTCGACCTGGAGGCCCGGATAGCCCGCTGTGTCGAGATCAAGGCCGAGGTCGTGGCCGCCGACGAACGGGAGTCGGGCCGCCGGGCGGTGCTCAACTACGGGCACACGCTGGGCCATGCCCTCGAGACGACGGGCGGCTACGGGCTGCGCCACGGCGAGGCCGTGGCCATCGGCCTCGTCTACGCCGCCGAGTTGGGGCGGGCATTGGGGCGCATCGACGACGAGCGGGTCGCCGAGCACCGGCGGATCGTCACCGGCTACGGCCTGCCCGGCCGCATCCCCGACGGCGCCGTGGACGGCGAGTTGCTGGCCGCCATGGGCCGTGACAAGAAGGCCGTCGACGGCCTGACGTTCGCCCTCGACGGTCCCTCGGGCGTCGAGGTGGTGTCCGGTGTCGACGAGACACTGGTGGCCGACACGCTCGCCAGCGCACGCTGACGGGCAGGGGACGAGGAACTGGAGACGACGATGGCGAACGGGATCCTGCTGGTCCTCTCGGGACCGAACCTCAACCTGCTCGGCGAGCGTCAGCCGGAGGTGTACGGCCATGACACCCTCGACGACCACCTGGCGGTCGTCGAGGCGGCCGCCGCCGCCCAGGGCCTGGACGTCGAGCACGTACAGTCCAACCACGAAGGCGAGTTGGTCGACGCCGTCCACGGGGCGCGGGGCCGTTGTTCGGCGATCCTCGCCAATCTGGGTGCCCTCACCCACTACGCCTGGTCCGTCCACGACGCTCTGGCCGCCTTCGAGGGGCCGGTGGTCGAGGTGCACCTGTCGAACCCGGCGGCCCGCGAGCCGTGGCGCCACACGTCGGTTGTGGCACCGGTGGCCGACGGCACGATCGCCGGCCTCGGCGCCGAGGGCTACCGCCTGGCGGTCGAGGCCGTCGCGACGCTGCTCGCACGGTGATCGACGGGCTGCCGTCCCCGGAGGTGGCCGGCCGCCTCCCGGCGCTTGCCACGTTGCTCGACGGGGCCGGCGTCGACGCACTGGTCGTCACGAACCTCGTCAACGTCCGCTACCTGACCGGCTTCACCGGCTCGGCGGGCGAGTTGCTGGTCGATGCCGGCGGCGCCCTGCTGGTTACCGACGGCCGGTACCGGGAGCAGGCCCCCGGACAGGTGACGGCGGGGGTCGAGGTGGCGATCGCCGGCCCCGAACGCCGCCCCACGTACGTCGAACGGCTGGGCGGTGCCACACGGGTCGGGCTGGAGGCCGGGTCGGCGACCTGGGCCGACCAGCGGCGACTCACCGGGTGGCTCGAGGAGGCGGACCTGGTGCCGACCGAGGGACTGGTCGAGTCGTTGCGCGAGGTCAAGGACGCCGGCGAGGTGGCCCGGATCGAGGCCGCCGCCGCCATTGCCGATGCGGCCCTCGAGGAGGTCGCCGACGGGATCAGGGCGGGTGCCAGCGAGCGGGAGGTGGCGGCCGCCCTCGACCACGCCATGCGCTGCCGGGGTGCGGAGGACCGGGCCTTCGCCACGATCGTCGCCGGTGGCCCCAACAGCGCCCTGCCGCACGCCCGCCCCTCCGACCGGGTGCTGGCATCCGGCGACCTGGTGGTCTGCGACTTCGGGGCGGTCGTCGACGGGTACCGCTCCGACATGACCCGCTCGTTCCGGGTGGATGGCCGCTCCGGGGGACGGGAGGACGAACTGCGCGACGCCGTCCGGGTCGCCCAGCAGGCCGGCCTCGACCGCGTCGCCGACGGCGTCCCGCTGGCCGAGGTGGACGCCGCCTGCCGGGAGTCCCTCGAGGCATCGGGCCTGGGCGAGGCGTTCGTCCACGGCACCGGGCACGGCGTCGGCCTCGACATCCACGAGGCCCCGACCCTCTCCGGTTCGGCCACTGGTACCCTGCGCTCCGGTCACGTCGTGACCGTCGAGCCGGGCGCCTATCTCGCCGGGTTGGGCGGCGTCCGCTGGGAGGACACCGTGCTCGTGACCGCCGACGGGCACCGGGCGCTCACCCGTGCTCCCAAGGCCGACTGACCGCCGACGGAGGACTGATGCCGACGATCACGACCAACGACCTGAAGAACGGCATGACCCTCGACCTCTCCGAGGGCCTGTTCCAGGTCGTCGAGTTCCAGCACGTCAAGCCCGGCAAGGGGCACGCCTTCGTGCGCACGACACTGCGCAACGTCCGCAGCGGCGCCACCGTCGACCGCACCTTCCGGGCGGGCGAGAAGGTCGAGCGGGCCATGATCGACAAGCGCTCGATGCAGTACCTGTACCGGGACGGCGCCGACTTCGTCTTCATGGACAACGAGACCTACGAGCAGCTGACGGTCGCGCCCGCTGCCCTCGGCAACGCCGCCGACTACCTCATCGACGGCAGTGCGCCGCTGATGCTCATGTTCGGCGAGGAGGTCATCGGCGTCGAACTGCCCGCCGCCGTCGAGCTGGCGATCGCCGAGACCGAGCCCGGCGTCCAGGGCGACCGCGTGTCCGGTGCCCGCAAGCCCGCCACCCTCGAGACCGGCCTCGTCGTCCAGGTGCCGCTCTTCATCGAACCCGGCGAAACGGTCAAGGTCGACACCCGCACCGGCGAGTACCTGAGCCGGGGCTGACCCCCATGGCCGACGAGCACCGCGAGGACGGGACGGGCATCGGATCCCGCCGCGAGGCTCGGGAGTCCGCCCTCGGGATCCTCTACGCCTCCGACCGCCGGGGTGAGGACGCCGCCGCCGTACTCGAGGCACAGCCGATCCCGGCCCCGGCATTCGCCGCCGACCTCGTGCACGGCGTGGTCGCCCACGCCGCCGAACTGGACGCACTGATCGACGACGCCTCGGAGGGCTGGTCGACCGAGCGGATGCCCGCCGTCGACCGGGTCCTGCTGCGCATGGCCGTGTTCGAGTTGCTGCACCGCCCCGACGTCCCGACCGCCGCGGTCCTCGCCGAGGTCGTCGAACTGGCCGGCGACTACTCGACGGAGCGCTCGGGGCGCTTCGTCAACGGCGTGGTGTCGCGCCTCGCGGAGGAACTCCGTCCGACCGTCGACGGGGCATGACCGCCTGGCGGCTGCCGCACGGTGGCCTGCCCGTTCCGACACCGCCGCTCACCGACGGAGGGATCCTCCTGCGGCACTGGTCCGCGGGCGACGCCGCGTCCCTGTCCGCCGCCTGGAGCGACCCCGAGATCGCCCGGCGCCTCCCCGTCCCGGACGACCCGACCGAGGCACGGGCGGCCGCCTGGATCGCCGGCGAGGCCGAACGCCGCCGGCTCGGATTGGCCGTCGACCTGGCGGTCGTGGACGTCGACGACCGGGTGTTCGGCGAGGTCGGCCTCTCCTCGTTCGACCCCGACCGGTCGGTGGCGCTGGTCGGATGGTGGACGGCGCCGGGCCAGCGGGGGAGGGGCGTCGCCTCGGCGGCGGTCCGCCTGGTCACGGACTGGGCGCTCGGAGAGCTCGGGCTGGGCGCCCTCGTGGCGGAGGTGGACCGGGACAATGCGGCGTCCCTGCGGGTCGCCGACCGGGCCGGCTATCGCCCGCTGGCCGACCGGCCGGAGGGACGGGTCGCCCTGGTGGCGACCTCGGCTGACCGAAGGGGCGCAGCGGGACGCGCACCCACCGGAGGCTGCTAGCATCGCCGGGACCGTGAAACGGGTCCCGTGAGGCCCGAACGGATGCAGGAGTAGAGGCCAGTGGCCGAACGAGAACGACGCCAGACGCCCCCCTACGGGGGCGTTTTTGTTGCCCATGCCCGGATCATGGACGTCGACGACATGGCTCGGGCCCTGCGACGGATGGCCCACGAGGTCATCGAGCGCAACCACGGCCTCGACGCCCTCCACCGCGACGACATCGGCCTGCGCCCGGTGGTCCCCGAAGCAGTCACCGAGATCCCCGTCGACCTCGACAACCGCATCGTCGTACTCGTCGACGACGTGCTCTTCACGGGCCGCACCATCCGGGCGGCGCTCGACGCTGCCTGCGACTTCGGCCGGCCCAGGTCGATCCAGTTGGCAGTGATGGTCGACCGTGGCCACCGGGAGTTGCCGATCCGTCCCGACTACGTCGGCAAGAACCTGCCCACCCGCCGGGACGAGGTCGTCGACGTGCACCTCGAGGGCGTGGACCTGGGGGTCATGCAGAAGTGAGCAGGAGCGCCAGCGCCCCGAACACCGTCGAGATGTCGACGGCCAGCGAGGTGAGGTCGTGACCGTCCACCTGCTCGGCATCGACGGCATGGACCGTGCCCGCATCGAAGAGCTGCTCGAGCTCACCGACACCTTCGACGAGATCGGCCGCCGGCCTATTCCGCGGGTGCCGGCGTTGCGGGGCAAGACCGTCGCCACGCTCTTCTTCGAGGACTCCACCCGGACCCGGCTCTCGTTCGACGCCGCTGCCAAGCGCCTCTCTGCCGACACGCTCAACTTCGCGGCCGGCGCCTCCTCCCTCAGCAAGGGCGAGAGCCTGCGGGACACGGTCGACGTGATCGCCTCCTACGGGGTCGACGCCCTCGTCGTCCGGCACCCGATGGCCGGCACGCCCCACCGGATCGCCGACTGGACCGATGCCGCCGTGGTCAACGCCGGCGACGGCCGCCACGAGCACCCCACCCAGGCGCTGCTCGACGCCTACACGCTGCGGCAGCACCGCGGCGCCCTCGACGGGATGCAGGTCGCCATCGTGGGCGACATCCGGCACTCCCGGGTGGCCCGCTCGAACGTGCTGGCCTTCTCGATGCTCGGTGCCGACGTCACCCTCGTCGCCCCGGCGACCCTGCTGCCCGACTCGGTGGCGGGCTGGCCCGTCCGGGTCGTCCACGACCTGGACGCCGTCCTGCCGGGACTCGACGCCTGCTACCTGCTCCGGATGCAGCAGGAGCGGATCACCGAGGGCCTGATCCCGTCGATCCGGGAGTACGTGGCCGGCTACGGCCTCGATGCCGGCCGCGCCGCCAGGCTCCCGAAGGACGCCCTGATCCTCCACCCGGGTCCGACCAACCGCGGTGTCGAGATCAGTGCCGAGGTGGCTGCCGACCCCCGGTCGGTCATCCTCGACCAGGTTGTCAACGGGGTCTCGGTCCGCATGGCGGTCCTCTTCCTGCTGCTCGGCAGTGGCCTCGACCACGAGCCCGCCGCCGACGGGGAGGTGGCGGGATGACCTGCCGTGGACGGTCGAGGGAGGAGATCCGATGAGCCTCGTGCTGCGCGGCGGCCGCGTCATCGACCAGGCGGGGGAGCGCCTCGCCGACGTCGAGGTCGGCGACGACGGGCGCATCGCCAACGTCGGCGACGGCTGTGTCGGCGACGTCGAACTCGACGCCTCGGGCTGCGTCGTCGCCCCGGGCTTCGTCGACCTGCACGCCCACCTGCGCGAACCCGGCCAGGAGGACGCCGAGACCATCGAGACCGGCGCGCGCGGGGGCGCGCTCGGCGGCTACACGGCCCTGGTCGCCATGCCCAACACGCAGCCGGCCATGGACTGCGCCGCGGTCGTCGAGCAGGTCCGTGCCCTCGGGCGCGACGTGGCCTGCGAGATCGTCCCGACCGGCGCCATGACCGTCGGCCGGCAGGGCGAGGACATGGCGCCGCTCGGCGAGCTGGCCGGCCTCGGCGTCGGGATCTTCACCGACGACGGCACGGGCGTGCAGGACCCGCGCCTGATGCGGCGGATCATGGAATACAGCACCGGGCTGACACACCGGCTGGGTCGGCCGGTCGTGCTGGCGCAGCACTGCGAGGTGGACGCCCTGTCGTCGGGTGGCTACATGCACGAGGGGGAGTGGTCGTCCCGCCTGGGCATCCCCGGACAGCCCGCCGAGGCCGAGGAGCTGATGGTGATGCGCGACATAGCGCTCGTCCGCCTGACCGGCGCCCACATGCACTTCCAGCACCTCTCGACCGCCGGCAGCGTGGCGATGGTGCGCGATGCCAAGGCGGCCGGCCTGCCGGTCACCGCCGAGGCCACCCCGCACCACTTCACCCTCACCGATGCCGCCTGCGCCTCCTACGACCCGGTGTTCAAGGTCCACCCACCGCTGCGCACCGACGCCGACGTGGCCGCCGTCCGGGAGGGCCTCGCCGACGGCACGATCGACGCCATCGCCACGGACCACGCCCCCCACACCGACCATGCCAAGGAGCAGTCCTTCGACCTGGCACCCCCGGGGATGCTGGGCCTCGAGACCGCCTTCCCGCTGGCCCTCGACGAACTCGGCCTCGACCTCCCGGAGGTGCTGGCCCTCATGTCCTGGCGCCCCGCCGCCATCGCCGGCATCTCGGACCGGCACGGCGCCCCGATCCAGGCGGGCAACCCGGCCAACCTGTGCGTCGTCGACCCCGACGCCACGTGGACCGTGTCCGGCCGTGCCATGGCCTCGAGGAGTTCCAACTCCCCGTTCGAGGGCCGGTCGGTGCGGGGCCGTGTCCGCCACACGCTCCGCGACGGCGTCCCCGTCGTCGTGGACGGGGAGGCACGGAGGTGAGCGGGGAGAACGGCGCACCCGGCGAGGCGCTGTTGGTCCTGGCCGACGGCACGGTGTTCGAGGGGGAGGCCATCGGTGCCCCGTCCCCCGACGGCGTCCAGACCGGCGAGGTCGTGTTCAACACGGTGCTCTCCGGCTACCAGGAGGTCATCACGGACCCCTCCTACGCCGGCCAGGTGATCGCCTTCACCTACCCGCACATCGGGAACTACGGCGTCAACCCCGACGACCACGAGAGCCGCCGGCCGTTCTGCCGCGGCGTCGTCGTCCGCGACCTCGCCCGGCGCCACAGCAACTGGCGGGCCACCGGCGACCTCGACGGCCTGCTCCGCCGCCACGACATCCCCGGCATCGCCGGGGTCGACACCCGGCGGCTGACCCGGCACCTGCGCGACCTGGGCGCCATGCCGGGCGCCTTCGGAACGGCCGACGAGTCCACCCTGACGCGGCTGGCCGCCGAGGCCCCGGGGACCGACGGCCTCGACCTGGTCGCCACGGTCACGTGCGACGAGCCCTACACGGCGGCGTCGACGGGCGGCTCCCGCCGCATCGTCGCCTACGACTTCGGCATCAAGTCCACCATCCTCCACCACCTCTCCGGCCTCGGCGAGGTGACCGTGGTGCCGGCCTCGACCTCTGCCGACGAGGTCCTGGCCCTCGGTCCTGACGGCGTCTTCCTCTCGAACGGACCCGGCGACCCGGAGCCGCTGACCGGCGTCCGCGAGCAGATCACGGCATTGCTGGGGGAGGTGCCGGTCTTCGGGATCTGCCTCGGCCACCAGTTGCTGGCGGGCACCCTCGGGGCCGAGACCTTCAAGCTCCCGTTCGGCCACCACGGCGGCAACCACCCGGTGCGCAACCTGGCCACCGGCGCCGTCGAGATCACCAGCCAGAACCACAACTACTGCGTGGCGGAGGGCTCGCTGTCCTCGGCGGACCTCACGCACGTGAACCTCAACGACCACACGGTCGAGGGCCTCGCCAGTCGGGACGTCCCGGCCTTCAGCGTGCAGTACCACCCGGAGGCCGGTCCGGGACCGCACGACAGCCGGTACCTGTTCGACCGGTTCGAGGACCTCATGGCCGCCACCGGTGGGAAGGGACGCGGCTGATGCCCCGCCGGGACGACATCTCGAGCATCCTGCTCATCGGTTCTGGCCCGATCGTGATCGGCCAGGCCTGCGAGTTCGACTACTCGGGCACCCAGGCCTGCCGCGTCCTGCGCCAGGAGGGCTACCGGGTGGTCCTCGCCAACTCGAACCCGGCGACGATCATGACCGACCCGGACTTCGCCGACGCCACCTACGTGGAGCCGCTGCGCCTGGACATGCTGACCCGGATCATCGAGGTCGAGCGGCCCGACGCCCTGCTGCCGACCCTTGGCGGCCAGACCGCGCTGAACCTGGCCATGGAGCTGGTGGAGGCCGGCGTCCTCGAGGAGTACGACGTCGAGCTGATCGGCGCCGACGCCGAGGCCATCGCCACGGCCGAGGACCGGGAGCGCTTCAAGGTGGCCATGCAGGAGATCGGCCTCGATGTGCCGGCCTCGGGCGTCGCCCACGACATGGACGGGGCCCGGGAGGTGGTCGAGCGGGTCGGCCTGCCGGTCGTGATCCGCCCCGCCTACATCCTCGGCGGGCGCGGCACCGGCATCGCGGGCACGCCCGAGGAGTTCGAGCAGGTTGCCGCCACCGGACTGGCCGCCAGCCCCATCAGCGAGATCCTCATCGAGCGCTCCATCGCCGGCTGGAAGGAGTACGAGCTCGAGGTCATGCGCGACCGTGCCGACAACTGCGTCGTGATCTGCTCGATCGAAAACCTGGACCCGATGGGCGTCCACACCGGCGACTCCATCACCGTGGCCCCGGCCCAGACCCTCACCGACGTCGAGTACCAGCGGATGCGCGATGCCGCCTTCGCCTGCCTGCGCCGGGTCGGCGTCGAGACGGGCGGGTCCAACGTGCAGTTCGCCGTCGACCCGCAGACCGGCCAGCAGGTCATCATCGAGATGAACCCGCGGGTGAGCCGCTCCTCGGCCCTGGCGTCCAAGGCCACCGGCTTCCCGATCGCCAAGATCGCCGCCCGCCTGGCCGTCGGCTACACGCTGGACGAGATCCCGAACGACATCACCGAGAAGACGCCGGCGGCCTTCGAGCCGACCATCGACTACGTGGTCACCAAGATCCCCCGTTGGGCCTTCGAGAAGTTCCCGGGGACCTCCGGGGTGCTGGGCACCTCCATGCAGTCGGTGGGCGAGGTGATGGCCATCGGCCGGACGTTCCCGGAGTCGCTCCAGAAGGGACTGCGCTCGCTCGAGAACGGGCGCCTGGGCCTCAATGCCGACCCGGCCGAGGCGGCTCTCGACGACCTGTCCGATGCCGAGCTGGCCGCCGCCGCCGGGGTGGGGACGCCGGGGCGCATCTTCCAGGTCGAGGCGCTGTTGCGACGCGGTCTGACCGTCGAGCAGGTCCACGAGGCGACGCGGATCGATCCCTGGTTCCTCGGCCAGATGCTGGCCATCACCGAGGAGCGGTGCGCGCTCGAGGCGACCACGCCGGACGACCTCGGGCGGGCCGGTTGGCGGCGGGCCAAGCGCCTCGGCTTCTCGGACGCCCAGCTGGCGCACCTGTGGGGCATCGACCCCGAGGAGGCCCGATCGCGCCGCGAAGCGGCCGGCGTCCGACCGACCTACAAGACGGTCGACACCTGCGGCGCCGAGTTCGCCGCCGAGACGCCCTACCACTACTCGGCGTGGGAGGAGGAGGACGAGGTCCGTCCCTCCGACCGTCCCAAGGTCATGATCCTCGGGTCCGGCCCCAACCGGATCGGTCAGGGCATCGAGTTCGACTACTGCTGCGTCCACGCCAGTTTCGCCCTGGGCGACGCCGGCTACGAGACGATCATGGTCAACTGCAACCCCGAGACCGTCTCCACCGACTACGACACCAGTGACCGCCTCTACTTCGAGCCACTGACGCCCGAGGACGTCGCCAACATCGTCGACGCCGAGCAGCCGGTCGCCGTGGTGGTTTCGCTGGGTGGCCAGACGCCGCTGAAGTTGGCCGGCTCGCTGCCCGAGGGGTTGGTGGCCGGCACGAGTCCGCGGTCCATCGACCTGGCCGAGGACCGCGAGCAGTGGAACGCCCTCTGCGCGGAGCTGGAGATCCCCCAGCCGCCCGGCGGTACCGCAGTGGACCTCGAGCAGGCCAGGTCGATCGTCGCCGAGGTCGGCTACCCGGTTCTGGTGCGACCCTCGTACGTGCTGGGCGGCCGGGCCATGGAGATCGTCTACGACGACGTCCAGCTGGCCCGGGCCATGGCCGAACTGAGCGGCTTCGGCAGCCTCGGCATCGAGGGTGGCCTGTCCGCCGAACGGCCGGTCCTCGTCGACCGGTTCCTCGAGGATGCCACCGAGGTCGACGTCGACGCCATCCGCGACGCCGGGGGCGACATCGTCATCGGGGCCGTCATGGAGCACGTCGAGGAGGCCGGCGTCCACAGCGGCGACAGTGCCTGCGTGATCCCGCCGCCCTACCTGCCGGACGCCGTGGTCGCCCGCATCGAGGAGGCCGCCTGCCGGATCGCCGAGGCCCTCGACGTCCGGGGACTCATCAACGTCCAGTTCGCCGTCAAGGACGACGAGGTGTACGTGATCGAGGCGAACCCGCGTGCCTCCCGGACGGTCCCCTTCGTGGCCAAGGCCACGGGTGTGCCGCTGGCGAAGGTGGCCAGCCGCGTCATGCTGGGCGCCACGCTCGCCGAATTGCGCACCGAGGGCCTCCTCGTCGACCGGGTGGTCGGCGACCACGTGGCGGTCAAGGAGGCGGTGCTGCCGTTCAACCGGTTCCCGGAGGCCGACCCGGTCCTCGGTCCCGAGATGCGCTCCACCGGCGAGGTGATGGGCATCGACCTGACGCCCGGGCTGGCCTTCAACAAGTCGCAGATCGCCGCCGGCGGCGAGCTCCCGGAGACGGGCACGGTGTTCTTCTCGCTGGCCGACCGCGACAAGGCCGCCGGCCTCGAGGCGGCCAGTGGGCTCGTCGACCTGGGCCTGGAACTGGTGGCCACGAGCGGGACGGCGGTGCACCTCCGGGAGCACGGACTGCCGGTCGCCGATGTCGTCGCCAAGATCGGCGAGGACGGCACGGACGCCGTCGAGCTCATCCGCTCGGGTGCGGTGCAACTGGTCGTCAACAGTCCGCGGGGCCGCGGTCCCCGGGCCGACGGCGAGCACATCCGGGCGGCCGCCTCCACCGAGGGGATCCCGCTGCTCACGACCGCCTCGGCCGCACTGGCCGCCGCGCGCGGCCTCGCCGACTGGCGTCGCTATCCCCTCGAGGTCCGCACCCTCCAGGCGTACCACCGCGGCATCGTTCGCGACGCCGAGCCCGAGGCGGAGGCGCCGGTGTGACCCGTCGGACACCCAGGGTCGACCTGGCCACGACGATCGGGTCCCTCCGGCTCCCCAACCCCGTCTGCACCGCCTCGGGCACCGCCGGACACGGCGACGAGCTGGCACGCCACCTCGACCCGGCAGGGCTGGGCGCCGTCGTCGTGAAGTCACTCCACGCCGGGCCGTGGCCGGGCAACCCGGCGCCACGGGTCCACGCCACGCCGGCCGGGATGCTCAACTCCGTCGGACTCCAGGGTCCGGGCGTGGAGGCCTGGCTCGAGCACGACCTGCCCCCGCTGGTCGCCACCGGCGCCCGGGTCGTCGCCAGCATCTGGGGACGCACCGTCGAGGAGTTCGCCGCTGCGGCCTCCCTGCTGGCGGACGCGCCCCCCGAGGTCGTCGCCGTCGAGGTCAACGCCTCGTGTCCGAACCTGGAGGACCGGCGCAACCTGTTCGCCCACTCCACCACGGCCACCGGGGAGGTCGTCGATGCCGCGCGTGCCGCCGGTCGGCCACTGTGGGCGAAGCTCAGCCCCAACACGCCGGAGTTGCCCGAGATGGCCGGCGCGGCGTCCGGGGCGGGCGCCGAGGCGGTGACGGTGGCGAACACCCTGCTGGGCATGGTGATCGACGTCGAGGCCCGCCGGCCGCTGCTGGGAGCCGGCCGCGGCGGCCTCTCCGGACCCGCGATCCGCCCGGTGGCCGTCCGGGCCGTCTTCGACGTCCACGCCGCACACCCCGGGCTCCCGATCATCGGCGTGGGCGGCATCGCCAACGGCGAGGACGCCGTCCAGTTCCTGCTCGCCGGTGCCACGGCGGTCCAGGTGGGGACGGCGACCTTCGCCGATCCGGCGGCACCAGCGAGGGTGCTGGCCGATCTGGCAGGGTGGTGCGACCGCCACGGCGTCCGGGAGGTCGCTGAACTGGTCGGGGCCGCACATGTGGTCCAAGGAAGCGCTGACCGCGAGGAGAGTGGTTGACCGATGTCGGAAGCGGACGAGGAAGTACTGGACGCCGAGGCGGATCTGGTTGCCGAGGAGGGTGAAGTGCCGGCGGAGATCCGCGACCGCCTCGCGCTCGCCCTCGACGTCGACGACATCGTTGCCGCTCGCCGGCTGGCGTTCGACCTGGAGCCCTTCTTCGGGACCCTCAAGGTCGGTCTCGAGCTGTTCACCAGCGCAGGCCCAGACGCCGTCAGCGGCTTCGCGGCGGCCGGCTTCGACGTGTTCTGCGACCTCAAGCTCCACGACATCCCCACCACGGTCGGCCGAGCCGCACGGGTCGTCGGTTCACTGGGTGCCCGTTGGCTCACCGTGCACACCCAGGGCGGTGACGAGATGCTCCGGGCGGCGGTCGAGGGGGTGGCTGCCGGCGCCGAGGGGGTCGGCCTCGAGCCGCCGGGCATCCTCGGGGTCACGGTCCTCACCAGCGACGCCAGTGCCGACCGGGCCGACCTCGAGTCCCGCACGGCCCTGGCCGCCGAAGCGGGCTGTGCCGGGATCATCTGCGCCGCCACGGACCTCGAGGCCACGGCGCCCTGGGCCGACCGGCTGGTGCGGGTGGTTCCGGGAACCCGGCTGCCCGGCGGGGAAACCCATGACCAGGCCAGGGTGACGACGCCTCGCGAGGCGATCGAGGGGGGTGCCGACCTGCTGGTGGTGGGCCGCGCCGTCACCGCCGC
>LUME01000091.1_pt1 | contig 16454 bp, 11 predicted proteins | sample 729951 | NCBI WGS metagenome assembly LUME01 (sample SAMN03860271, study PRJNA289734) | marine metagenome | biome: seawater column; feature: ocean; material: water; isolation source: Red Sea water column Station 34 - depth 200m | place: Saudi Arabia: Red Sea | collected 2011-10-15 | depth 200 m | reverse complement strand
GTCCACACCCATCGCTATCCAGATGGACCCCAAGACTGCAAAGGCCGCTAGCGCCAACTTGACGCCGTCGGCCTCCAGTCCCGAACCGCCGAAGACGACGGCAGGATCTAAGCCGAAACCTCGTGTCGGAGGGGGGACTTGAACCCCCACGCCCTTGCGGGCACCAGCCCCTCAAGCTGGCGCGTCTGCCAATTCCGCCACTCCGACGTGGCGCTTCCGGGGGACCCGGAGCGGACGACAGGCTACCGGCGGGCAGGCCCAGCGGGAACCGGCTTCCAGCCCCGGATCACGCCCAGTCGAGGGTGCGCCGCACCGCATCCGACCACCGGGCCAGCAGGTGCTCGCGCTCCCCTGCCGGCATGTCCGGCTCCCAGCGGCCACCCTCCCGCCAACGCTCCCGCAGGTCGTCGAGGTCCGACCAGAAGCCCTCGGCCAGGCCGGCGGCGTAGGCCGCGCCGAGGGCCGTGGTCTCCTCGACCACCGGCCGCACGACCGGAACGTCGAGGACATCGGCCTGGAACTGCATGAGGAGTTCGTTGACGACCATGCCGCCGTCGACCCGCAGGGAGGTGAGCTCCACGCCGCTGTCGGCCCGCATTGCGTCGAGCACCTCCCGGGTCTGGAAGGCAGTGGACTCCAGCGCTGCACGGGCGACGTGGCCGCGGGTCGAGAAGCCGGTCAGACCCATCAGGAGCCCCCGGGCGTCCGACCGCCAGTGCGGGGCGAAGAGGCCCGAGAAGGCGGGCACCAGGTAGACGTCGCCGTTGTCGTCCACCGAACGGGCCAGCGCCTCCACCTCGGCCGACGACCCGATGAGGCCGAGGCCGTCCCGCAGCCACTGCACGAGCGCCCCGGCCACGGCGATCGACCCCTCCAGCGCGTACACAGGCGCCTCCCCGGCCACCTGGTAGCCGACCGTCGTCAGCAGCCCGTTCTCGGAAGGCACGGCCTCGGTTCCCGTGTTGAGGAGCATGAAGCAGCCGGTGCCGTAGGTGTTCTTGGCCTCCCCCGGCGAGAACGCCGCCTGGCCGAACAGGGCGGCCTGCTGGTCGCCGAGGATGCCCGACAGCGGCACGCCGGCCAGCGGTCCGGCGGACTCCCCCGCCAGCACGCCGATGCGCCCCACCGACGGAACGATCTCGGGGAGCAGCGAGGTCGAAACCCCCATCTCCCGGGCGATGCCGTCGTCCCACCCGAGCGTGTCGAGGTCCATGAGGAGCGTGCGGGAGGCGTTGGTGACGTCGGTGACGTGGCGGCCGCCCTCCGGACCGCCGGTCAGGTTCCAGGCCAGCCAGGCGTCGATCGTCCCGGCCAGCAGGTCGCCGGCCGCTGCCCGACCGGCCAGGCCACCGACGTGCTCGAGCAGCCACGCCACCTTCGGACCCGAGAAGTAGGTCGCCAGCGGCAGTCCGGTCGTGGCCCGCCAACGGTCAGGCCCGACCTCTCCCGCCAGATGCTCGACAAGTTCGGCGGTGCGGGTGTCCTGCCACACCACCGCGTGCTGCACGGGCTCCCCCGTGTGCCGGTCCCAGAGCACGGTCGTCTCCCGCTGGTTGGTGATCCCCACCGCCACCAGGTCGGCTGCCTCCAGGCCCGCCCCGGCCAGCGCCTCCGAGACCACCGCCGTCGTGTTGGCGAGGATCTCGGCGGCGTCGTGCTCGACCCACCCCGGCTGCGGGAAGACCTGCCGGTGCTCCCGCTGCGCCTGCGCCACCACGCCACCGTCGTGGTCGAAGACCATGAAGCGCGTACTGGTGGTCCCCTGGTCGATCGCCCCCACGTAGCGGCCCATCAGCCCAGTCTCCCCCATCCGGCGCCCCCATCGGACCCCGGCCGTGTCACACGGTCGGCCTACACCGTTCCTGCAGACCCCCCTGACGAACAGGAGCCCCCACCATGGCCATCCCCACCCTCGAGTTCGCCGCCGTCGGCCGCCCCATCACCCGCCTCGGCGTCTCGTTCTTCCCCGTCTACCTCCCGCCGGCCGACCTGCCCCCGATCGCCACCGGCCCCGGGTCCGGGCTCGTGGTCGACGAACTCCCCAACGCCTCGGTCCCGACGCTCACCGTCACCAACCCCACCAGCGACGCCATCCTCCTGGTCGAGGGCGAGACCCTCGTCGGGGGCGCCCAGAACCGCACGCTCAACGTCAGCGTCCTGGTGCCCGCCGGCGCCACCCTCGAGATCCCCGTGACCTGCCTCGAGCAGGGCCGCTGGGGCAGCCGCCGCGAGTTCTCCTCGGGTGAGGTGATGGCCCCACGGCGCGTGCGCCGTACCAAGCAGGACGCCGTCGCCGCCCGGCTCCCAGCCGGGCCATGGCCGATGCCGATACCTACCTCGAGCGCGACACTCGGCGCAGCGCCGCCGTCGCCGACCTCGCCGGCAAGGGTCCACTTCCCGGCCAGTGCGGCGTGGTGGTCGCCCACGGCCGTCGGATCGTCGCCGCCGACCTGTTCGCCACGCCCGACCTGCTGCGCCCCCACTGGCCGGCCCTCGTGCGCTCGCACCTACTGGAGCGACCCACCAGCGACGGCCACCACTCGGCAGGCCGGGCGCTGCGGTTCATCGGCCGGCTCGCCGGGGCGCCCTCGGAACGACGGGAGGGCCTGGGGCACGGCATCGAGCACCACGTGCGCACCGACCGCATCGTCGGCCAGGCGCTGGTGCTCCCGACCGCCTGCATCCACGCTGCCGCCTTCGCCCGCTGAGGGGCGCCGGGCGGCGCTCAGTACATCAGGCCGAGGGCCACCGTCGCGAAGACGAAGACGAGCGCCGTCACGACGGTGATGCGGTCGAGGTTCTGCTCGACCACGGTGGAACCGGCGGTCTGTGCGCCGATGCCGCCACCGAACATGTCCGACAGCCCGCCGCCCTTCCCGCTGTGGAGCAGCACGAGGAAGATGAGGCCCAGCGCCGAGGCGACGAAGAGGATCGCGGTGAGGACGAACATGGTGGCGACAGGCTACCGGCGAGGTTCCCGGATCGGCCCGGCGCCCAGCCCGGCCATCAACCGACGAGCCGGTGGTACGCCACGATGCGGGCGAACTCATCGGCGTCCAGCGAGGCCCCGCCCACCAGCAGGCCGTCGACGTCAGGCTGCACCATCAGGTCGGGGGCGTTGACCGGCTTCACCGAGCCGCCGTACTGGATCCGCACGGCGTCGGCGGCCGCCTGCCCCCAGCCGTCGGCCACGACCTGCCGCACGACCCGGCACACGGCCTGGGCATCCTCGGGGGTGGCGGTGAGGCCGGTGCCGATGGCCCAGATGGGCTCGTAGGCGACCACGAGGCCACCCACCTGGTCGGCGGAGAGCCCGGCCAGCCCGGCCTGCACCTGGCTCGTGACCCGCTCCTCGGTGGCGCCGGCCTCGCGCTCCTCCTGGGTCTCGCCACAGCACATGATCGGCGTCATGCCGTGGGCCAGCACTGCGCCCACCTTCCGGCGCACGTCGTCGTCGGTCTCGCCAAACACCTGCCGGCGCTCCGAGTGGCCGACGATCACGAGGGCCACGTTCAGCTTGGCCAGCATCCCGGGGGCCACCTCACCGGTGTAGGCGCCCTTCTCCTCGAAGTGGCAGTGCTGGGCGCCCAGCAGAAGGCGCATCTCGTCCGACTCGATGACGGTCTGGACCGACCGGATGTCGGTGAAGGGCGGGTGCACCGACACGTCGACGGCGTCGTGGTCGGCCGGGTTCAGCACGAAGGCCAGCTTCTGGACCGTCTGGATGGCCTCGAAGTGGTTGTGGTGCATCTTCCAGTTGCCGCTGATCAGCGGTCGCCGGGTGGTCGCCATCGTCTGCGCTCCTCGTCCTCGGATCGTCGTCGGGGTCGTGCGGGTATGGGGGGTCAGGCCTCGCCCCGCAGGGCCGCCAGGCCCGGCAGGTCGCCCTGCTCGATCAGTTCCAGCGCCGCGCCCCCACCGGTCGACACGTGGTCCATGCGGTCGTCGACGCCGAACTGGCGGGCGGCAGCCGCCGAGTCGCCGCCGCCGACGACGGTGAAGCCGCGGCACTCGGCCACGGCCTCGGCGACGGTGCGGGTACCGGCGGCGAAGCGGGGGTCCTCGAAGACACCCATGGGGCCGTTCCACAGCACCGTGCGGGCCTCGGCGATCACGTCCGAGAACTCGACGGCTGAGCCCGGGCCGATGTCGAGCCCCGCCCAGCCGTCGGGCAGCGAAGTGCCGGCCTGGCGGACCTCGCCGCCGGCCGACGGGTCGCCGATGCGGCCGCCGGGGCCGAGGGCAGTGATGTCGATCGGTAGGCGGATCGGGGCGCCGGAGTCGAGCAGGCGGGCGCAGGTCTCGACCATGTCGTCCTCGAGGAGGGACGCTCCGACCGAGGCGCCGCGTGCCGCGAGGAAGGTGAAGCACATGCCTCCGCCCACGATGAGCTCGTCCACGACGCCCAGCAGGGCGTCGATCACGCCGAGCTTGTCGCTGACCTTGGCGCCGCCCATGATCCCGACGAACGGCCGGCGGGGTGACTCCCGGAGGCCGCCGAGCACCTCGACCTCGCGGGCCAGCAGGCGGCCGGCTGCCGAGGGCAGGTGGCGGGGCGGACCGACCACCGAGGCATGGGCACGGTGGGAGGCGCCGAAGGCGTCGTTGACGTAGGCGTCCTGCCCGTCGACCAGGCGCTGGATGAACGTCTCGTCGTTCGCCGTCTCGCCCGGGTCGAAGCGCAGGTTCTCGAGCAGCGCCACGCCGGGCGCCATCTCGGACAGCCGCTCCCGGACCGGGTCCATGGCGAACGCTGGGTCGGGCACCCCCTTGGGGCGTCCGAGGTGCGAGCAGGCGGTGACCTCGGCGCCGGCGTCGAGCAGGTACCGCAGCGTGGGCAGCGCCGCCCGGATGCGCAGGTCGTCGGTGATCTCGCCTCCCGAGAGGGGGACGTTGAAGTCGCAACGGACCAGCACCCGGCGGCCGGCCAGGTCGCCGAGGTCCTCCAGTCGGGGGACGTCCATCGCCGGTGCCTCCGGTGTCGCTACCTGCGGCCTCTCTTGGCCTTGGCCTTCTTGGTGCGGCGGGTGCCGACGACCTTCGAGAGGTCGACCAGGCGGGTCGAGTAGCCCATCTCGTTGTCGTACCAGCCGCAGACCTTGACCATGTTCCCGGAGGCCATGGTGAGGCCGGCGTCGATGGTGCAGGAGGCGGGCCGGCCCACGATGTCGGCCGACACCAGCGGGTCCTCGCTGTAGTCGAGCACCTTCGAGAGCGGTCCCCGGCGGGCGGCCTCGGCGTAGGCGGCGTTGACCTGTTCGATCGTGGCCTCCTTCCTGAGGGTGCCCACGAAGTCGGTGATCGAGCCGTCGGGGATCGGGACCCGCAGCGATATGCCGTCGAGGCGGCCCTTCATCTTGGGCATCACGAGGCTGGTCGCCCGTGCCGCACCGGTGGAGGTCGGCACGATGTTGACGGCCGCGCCGCGGGCGCGACGCAGGTCGCTGTGGGGGCCGTCCACGAGGCTCTGGTCGCCCGTGTAGGCGTGCGTCGTGGTCATGAAGCCCCGCTCGACGCCGAACGTGTCGTCCAGCACCTTGATCATCGGCACGAAGCAGTTCGTGGTGCACGAGGCGTTGGAGACGACGTGGTGCTTGGCGGGGTCGTAGTCGTCGTCGTTGACGCCGACCACGAACGTGGCGTCGCAGTCGCCCGACGGGGCCGAGATGATGACCTTCTTGGCACCGCCCTCGAGGTGCAGGGCCGCCTTGTCCCGGGCCGTGAAGATGCCCGTGGACTCGATCACGACGTCGACGCCGAGGTCCCCCCACGGCAGGTCGGCCGGGTTGCGCTCGGAGAGGACCCTGATCTTCTGGCCGTCGACGACGATGCCGTCACGGGTGGCCCGGACCTTGGCATCGAGGGCGCCGTGCACCGAGTCGTTGGCCAGCAGGAAGGCCATCGTGTCGATGGACCCCAGGTCGTTGACGGCGACGAACTCGAGGTCGGCGCCCTGGGCCCTGGCGGCCCGGAAGAAGTTGCGGCCGATGCGGCCGAAGCCGTTCACACCCACGCGGACGGTCATCGAGATGGAGCCTCCTGCGGCGCGACGGCCGCGTCTTGAAAAGGGGGGGCGAAATGCCCCCCCGCATTGCTAGCCGATGAACGCCGCCTCGCCACCCTCTCGCCCGCATTTCGACGCGGGAGATCGGTCACACGGCTCCGTCGGGCGGCCGATCAGCGCTGGATGTCGCGATGGGTGACGATCGGCTCCTCGCCCCGCTCCCGCAGCGACTCGGCCACCGCCTCGGCGATCGCCACGGAGCGGTGCCGACCCCCGGTGCATCCGAACGCCACCGACAGGTACGAGCGCCCCTCCCCCATGAACGCCGGAAGGAGCAGGTCGAGGAGGCCCTCCAGGCGGGCCAGGAAGTCGCGTGCCAGGTCGCTCCCCAGGACATGCTCCTGCACGGGGGCGTCGCACCCGGTCAGGGGTCGCAGTTGGTCGACCCAGTGGGGGTTGGGCAGGAACCGGCAGTCGAACACCAGGTCGGCATCACGTGGCGCCCCGTGCTTGAAGCCGAACGAGGACACGGCCAGCCGCAGCGTCCTGTCGTCGTCCCTGCCATAGAGGCCCTCGACCTTCTCGCGCAGTTCGTGGACGTTGAGCTGCGAGGTGTCCACCACCACGTCGGCCACCGACCGGACCGGTTCCATCAGTGCCCGCTCCGCCTCGATGGTGTCGGCCAGGCCGGCGCCACCGCCCAACGGATGGGGTCGGCGGCTGCCCTCGTAGCGCTGGACCAGCACCTCGGTCGAGCAGTCCAGGAAGACGATGCCGAGTTCACCGACCATCGTGCGGAGTTCCTCGATGCCGGCGAGCGTCTCGCCGTCGAGGGTGTCGCTCCTGAGGGCGAAGGCCACGCGATCCCACGGCGAGTCGGGGCCGCTGGCAAGGTCGGCGACCTTGCCCATCAGGTCGGCGGGCAAGCGGTCGATCACGACCCAGCCCAGGTCCTCCAGGTCACTGGCGAACTCGGTACGCCCCGCCCCGGAGAGACCCGTCACCACGAGGAACTCGCTCACGGCCCCGATGCTAGGCGGGGCCGCCGTCCGGATCGGACCGGGTGGCCGGCCGGTGCGCGGTGGAGTGCACCGCCTCGGCGACGGCGTCGGGCAACCAGGAGAGGGCCCGCAGGTCCTCGAGGGATGCCGCCTGCACCTTGCGCACCCCACCCAGTTCCTTCACCAGGCGGGCCCGGCGGGTCGGGCCGAGGCCGGGGATGCCGTCCAGGACCGAGCCCGTCATCCGGCGGGAGCGCAGCTGGCGGTGGTAGGCGACGGCGAAGCGGTGCGACTCGTCCCGGATCCGCTGGAGCAGGTACAGCGCCTCGGAGCCCCGCGGCAGGAGGATCGACGCCTCCCGGCCCGGGACGAACACCTCTTCGAAGCGCTTGGCGAGGGCCGCCACCGGGATCCGGTCCCCGAGCCCGAGGCCGGCGACGACCCGTTCAGCCACGCCCAACTGCCCCTTCCCCCCATCCACCAGCAGCAGCTGTGGCGGGTAGGCGAAGCGGCCGGGTCGTTCGGCGACCGGCAGCGCGGCCTCCTCGAGATAGGCGCGGAGTCGACGGGTGAGCACCTCCTCCATGGCGGCGTAGTCGTCGTTGCCGGGGACACCGCGCACCCGGAAGCGCCGGTACTCCTGCTTGCGGACAAGTCCGTCCTCGACGACGACCATCGACCCCACGTAGTCGGTGCCCTGCAGGTGGCTCATGTCGAAGCACTCGATCCGCAGGGGCGCGTCCGGCAGGCCCAGGGCGTCGCGCAGTTCCTCGAGGGCACGTGCGCGGCTGTTGTGGTCGGCGGCCCGCTTGAGTCGGTGCCGGACGAACTCCTCCTCGGCGTTGCGAGTGACCGTCGCCTGGAGTTCGCGCTTGTCGCCCCGCTGCGGAACGCGGATGCCGACGCGGCTCCCCCGCAGCCCACCCAGCCACTCGGCCAGAAGGTCGGCCTCGGTGGGAAGGTCGGGAAGCAGCACCTCCCGCGGAATCCCCTGTGGTGGATCGCCCCGGTAGTGGGCGGCCAGCACCTCGCCGGCCAGGTCACCCGGGGCGAGGTCCTCGATGCGCTCCACGACGAAGCCCTTTCGACCGACCACGCGTCCCCGCCGCACGTAGAAGACCTGGACAGCCGCCTCCAGTTCGTCACCGAAGATCCCGAACACGTCCAGCGACTCGTTGCGGGTTCCGACCATCTGCTGCCGCTCGGCGACCTTGCGGACGCTGCCCAGGCGGTCCCGCCAGCGGGCGGCGGCCTCGAACTCGAGGGCCTCGGAGGCGACGGCCATCCGCTCCTCGAGGCGGGCTTCGACGTCGTCGGTGTCGCCGGCGAGGACCCGTCCCAGGTCCTCGAGGAGTGCCTCGTAGTCCCCCTTCGTGACCTCGTCGACGCAGGGCCCGGCGCACTTCTCGATGTGGAAGAGGAGGCAGGGGCGCCCCAGCCGACGGTGCTCCTCGAGCTTGTTGTCCGAGCAGGTTCGCACGGGGAAGGTGCGCAGCAGCAGGTCGAGCGTCTCGCGGATCGCCCCGGCGCTGCCATAGGGCCCGAAGTAGCGGACCCCCTTCCGGCGTCGGCCCCGCACGACCATGGCCCGGGGCCATTCGTGGTCGAGCGTGAGTGCCAGCAGCGGGTAGCTCTTGTCGTCCTTGAGGTCGACGTTGAAACGGGGCGAATGCTCCTGGATGAGGCTGAACTCGAGCATCAGGGCCTCGAGTTCGTTGGCCACACGGATCCACTCGACCGTCTCGGCGGCGTCCAGCATCTGCGCGGTACGCGTGGCGACGCGGTCCCGGCGGCCGAAGTAGCTGTTGAGGCGGTGGCGCAGGCTCTTCGCCTTCCCCACGTACAGCACCCGCCCCTCGCCGTCCAGGAACTGGTAGGAGCCGGGGGCGTCGGGGATGGTCCCGGAGGGGGGCCGCTCGAGCATGCCCGCAGGGTATGCGGCAGGCCGGCTTCCGCCAGCGCCACCACCGGACCGGACGCCCCCTGGCCCGTCAGGGAGGGATCAGGCCTCCAGAATGTCCCGCAGGAAGCGACCGGTGTGGCTCTCCGCCACAGCCGCAACCTCCTCGGGGGTTCCCGCCGCGACGACGGTGCCGCCGCCACGCCCGCCCTCGGGACCGAGGTCGATCAGCCAGTCGGCGGTCTTGACCACGTCCAGGTTGTGCTCGATCACGATGACGGTGTTGCCCTGGTCCACGAGGCGGCTGAGGACGGTGAGCAGCCGGCGCACGTCCTCGAAGTGGAGGCCGGTGGTGGGCTCGTCGAGGATGTAGACGGTGTGGCCGGTCGGCCGCTTCGCCAACTCGGACGCCAGCTTCACCCGCTGCGCCTCGCCGCCCGAGAGGGTGGGCGCCGACTGCCCCAGGCGGATATAGCCCAGGCCGACGTCCACCAGCGTCTTCATGTGGCGGGTGATCGAGGGCTGCCTCTCGAAGAACTCCAACGCCTCCTCGCAGGGCATGTCGAGCACGTCGGCGATAGTACGGCCCTTGAACTCGATGTCGAGGGTGTCCCGGTTGTAGCGGGCGCCCCTGCAGACCTCGCAGGGCACGTACACGTCCGGCAGGAAGTGCATCTCGATCCGGAGCGTGCCGTCGCCCGAGCAGGCCTCGCAGCGGCCGCCCTTGACGTTGAAGCTGAAGCGTCCGGGCTTGTAGCCCCGTACCCGTGACTCCTCGGTCTGGGCGAAGAGCTTGCGGACGTGGTCGAACACGCCCGTGTAGGTGGCGGCGTTGGAGCGGGGGGTGCGGCCGATGGGCGCCTGGTCGATGTTGATGACCTTGTCGACCTGGTCGATGCCGTCGATGGCGGTGTGGAGGCCGGGCGGCACCTTGGAGCGGTAGACGGCCTGCATGAGGCCCTTGTGGAGGATCTCGTTGACGAGCGTCGACTTGCCCGAACCGGACACGCCGGTGACGGCCACGAACCGCCCCAGGGGGAACTCGACGTCGACGTCGGCCAGGTTGTTCTCCCGGGCCCCACGCACCGTGAGCACGCCACCGGTGCCGGGCCTGCGGGCCTCGGGCACCGGGATCGCCTTCCTCCCCGAGAGGTACTGCCCGGTGAGCGACGCCCGCTTCTTCAGGAGCGCCGGCAGGGTCCCGGAGTGGACGACGGCGCCGCCGTGCTCGCCGGCGCCCGGGCCGATGTCGACGACGTAGTCGGCGCTGCGGATGGTCTCCTCGTCGTGCTCGACGACGACGACCGTGTTGCCGAGGTCCCGGAGCCGCAGCAGGGTCTCGATGAGGCGCCGGTTGTCCCGCTGGTGCAGGCCGATGGAGGGTTCATCGAGGACGTAGAGCACGCCGACCAGGCCGCTGCCGATCTGGGAGGCGAGGCGGATGCGCTGCGCCTCGCCGCCGGCGAGGGTGGCTGCCGAACGCGAGAGCGACAGGTAGTCGAGGCCCACGTCGAGGAGGAACCCGAGGCGGGCGTTGACCTCCTTGAGGACCGGTTCGGCGATCATGGCCTCCCGGTCGGTGAGTTCCAGGCCGGCCAGCACCTTGGCGGCCTCGCCAATCGGGAGCTCGCACACGTCGTGCACCGAGTGGCCGTCGATGCTCACCGCCAGCGACAGCGGGTTGAGCCGCGCCCCGCCGCACTCGGGGCAGGGCACCTGGCGCATGTAGCCCTCGATCTGCTCCCGGGCGCTGTCGCTCTCGCTGTCCTGGTGCCGGCGCCGCAGGTACGGCACGACGCCCTCGAAGTGCGCCGAGTAGACCCGGTTGCGACCGAAGCGGTTCTTGTAGCGGACCTGCACCCGGTGGTCGATGCCGCCCTCCAGCAGGAGCCGCTGCTGCCTCGCCGGCAGCGACCGCCAGGGAGCCGCCGGGTCGATGTCCTGGTCCTCGGCCACGGCGGCGACGAGCCGCTTGAAGTAGCGGTTGTGGCCGCCCGACCAGGGGGCGATGGCACCCTCCTCGAGGCTGAGGTCCCGGTTCGGCACGACCAGTTCCGGGTCCACCTCGAAGACTGCGCCGAGGCCGTCGCAGTGGCTGCACGCCCCGTAGGGGCTGTTGAAGGAGAAGTTTCGGGGGGCCAGCTCCTCGAAGGACTTGCCGTCGCTGGGACGGGAGAGGTGCTGGCTGAAGACGATGGTTTGCGGCTCGACCGGCTCGCCGTCCTCGTCGACCTCCTCGGTCCGTGGCACGACCTGGATCTCGGCGACCCCCTCGGCCAGGGCGAGGGCCGCCTCCATCGACTCGGTGAGGCGGCGTTCGATGCCGTCGCGCAGGACCAGCCGATCGACGACCACCTGGATGGTGTGCTGCTCGTAGCGGGCCAGGTCCATGTCGTCGGTGAGTTCGTGCAGCTCGCCGTCGACGATGGCCCGGCTGAAGCCCTGCGTGGCGAGGTCGGCCAGGAGGGTGTCGTAGGTGCCCTTGCGGCCGCGCACCACCGGCGCCAGCACCTGGAAGCGGGTGCCGGGCTCCATCTCCAGGACCCGGTCCACGATCTGCTGCGGGGTCTGGCGGACCAGCCGCTCCCCCGTCTCCGGGTCGTGTGGGACGCCGATTCGTGCGTAGAGCAGACGCAGGTAGTCGTAGACCTCGGTGATCGTGCCGACCGTCGAACGCGGGTTGCGCGAGGCGCTCTTCTGGTCGATGGAGATCGCCGGCGAGAGGCCCTCGATGAAGTCGACGTCCGGCTTGTCCATCTGGCCGAGGAACTGCCGGGCGTAGGCCGAGAGCGACTCGACGTAGCGCCGCTGGCCCTCGGCGTAGATGGTGTCGAAGGCCAGCGACGACTTGCCCGAGCCGGAGATGCCGGTGAAGACGATCAGGTGGTCGCGGGGCAGGTCGAGGTCGACGTCGCGCAGGTTGTGCTCGCGCGCCCCGCGCACCACCAGTCGTTCGGACACGGCGGCGAGCCTACCGGTAGCCCCCGCAGCGCTCCGGACCCGCGACCACTCCGGTCAGGCGTGCTCGGCGAGGTCGCGGAGTTCCCGGCGGAGCTCGCTGATCTCGTCCCGGAGGCGGGCGGCGTACTCGAAGCGCAGGTCGCCGGCGGCCTCCTTCATCTCCTCCTCGAGGGAGCCCAGTAGGCGCTCGAGGTCCGCCCGGGGCAGGTCGGACATCTCGTCGACCAGGCGCTCGCCGCGACGGCGACGCCCCTTGGGCACCGGCGCCCCCTCCCGGTCGGGGCGGATCACCTCGAGGATGTCGCTGACCGCCTTGCGGACGGTCTGCGGGTCGATGCCGTGCTCCTCGTTGTACGCCTGCTGGAGCGCCCGCCGCCGGTTCGTCTCGGTGAGGGCCCGCTGCATCGAGGCGGTGACCTCGTCGGCGTACATGACCACCTGGCCGTCCACGTTGCGGGCGGCCCGGCCGATGGTCTGCACCAGCGACGTCTCGCTGCGCAGGAATCCCTCCTTGTCGGCGTCGAGGATCGCCACCAGCGACACCTCGGGCAGGTCGAGGCCCTCCCGCAGCAGGTTGATGCCGACGAGCACGTCGAACTCGCCGAGGCGCAGGTCGCGGAGGATCTCGATGCGCTCGACGGTGTCGATGTCGGAGTGCAGGTAGCGCACCCGGACGCCGTGCTCCAGGAGGTAGTCGGTGAGCTCCTCGGCCATCTTCTTGGTGAGCGTGGTGACGAGCACCCGCTGGTCGGCCGCGACCCGCTCCTCGATCATCCCCTGGAGGTCGTCGATCTGGCCCCGGGTGGGACGCACGACCACCTCGGGGTCGACCAGCCCGGTCGGGCGCACGATCTGCTCGACCACCCGGCTGCTGTTGTCGAGTTCCCACTGGCCTGGCGTGGCCGAGAGCAGAACCACCTGCCCGACCGTCTCGAGGAACTCCTCGAAGCGCAGCGGGCGGTTGTCGGCGGCCGACGGCAGCCGGAAGCCGTGCTCGATGAGGGTCTCCTTGCGGCTCCGGTCGCCGTGGTACTGGCCGTTCAGCTGCGGGACCGCCACGTGCGACTCGTCCAGCACCACCAGGAAGTCGTCGGGGAAGTAGTTGAGCAGCGTGTACGGCTGCTCCCCGGGTCCCCGGCCATCGATGGGGGCGCTGTAGTTCTCGACACCGTTGCAGAAGCCCAGTTCCGAGAGCATCTCGAGGTCGTGCTCGGTGCGCATCCGCAGTCGCTGGGCCTCGAGCAGCTTCTGCTCACCCTCGAAGAACGCCAGCCGATGCTGGAGCTCGTCCTGGATGCGCTCCATGGCCCGGGCCAGCACCACCCGGTCGGCGGCGTAGTGGGTGGCCGGGAACACCACCAGTTCGTCGAGCTCTCGGAGGTGTTCGCCGGTCAGAGCGTCCACCTCGGTGATGGACTCGACCTCGTCGCCGAACAGCGAGACGCGAACCGCCGTTTCCTCGTAGGCGGGGTGGATCTCGAGCGTGTCGCCCCGCACCCGGAACTTGCCGCGGCCCAGTACCAGGTCGTTGCGCTCGTACTGCATGTCGACCAGCCGGGCCAGGGCGGCCCGCTGGCCCACCTTGTCCCCGGCCCCGAGGTCCTCACCCACGCGCAGCACCAGCAGCTGGTCCTTGTACATCGCCGGGTTGCCGAGGCCGTAGATGCACGACACCGAGGCCACCACGATCGTGTCCCTGCGGGTCAGCAGGGCCGCCGTGGCCGAGTGGCGCAGACGGTCGATCTCGTCGTTCACCGACGAGTCCTTCTCGATGAACGTGTCGCTCGAGGGCAGGTACGCCTCGGGCTGGTAGTAGTCGTAGTAGGAGACGAAGTACTCGACCCGGTTGTTCGGGAAGAAGGCCCGGAACTCGTTGGCCAGCTGGGCGGCCAGCGACTTGTTGGGGGCGATGACGAGGGTGGGGCGCTGGACCTGCTCGATCACCCAGGCCAGCGTGGCGCTCTTGCCGCTGCCGGTGATGCCGAGCAGGGTCTGGAAGCGCTCACCGCCCAGGATGCCGTCCGACAGTTCGGCGATCGCCTTCGGCTGGTCGCCGGCCGGCGGGAAGGGCGCCTCGACGACGAAGCGCTGCTCCTCAGCCTGATCCTCGGCCTTATCGCCTGCAGGTTCCTCCACGGGCGCAGCGTACCCACGGGGGGGTGACGGCCTCCCGGGCCTCAGCCCTCGCCCCGCTCCACCCGGCTGCCGAGCCGCCGCACCTCACCGCCCGGCTCCGGCCGCTCGAGCATGCCGATCCAGGTCCAGCAGCGGTCGACCTCGCGCTCCAGGTCCTCGGGGGTGCCGGAGTTGTCGACCACGAAGTCCGCCTTCGCCAGGCGCTCCTCCCGGGAGGCCTGCCGGGAGATCCGCAGCCGGGCGTCCTCTTCGGCGTAGCCCCGGTGCTCGACCAGCCGGCGCACCGCCACCTCCGGGTCGACGTCGACGACCACGACGCCGCCGAGGCCCTCGTGCCCCGACTCCACGAGGAGCGGGATGTCCAGCAGGACCGTGGCGTCGGTGGCGGCGAGTTCCCCTCGACGCCGGGTCATCTCGTCGCCGACGGCCGGGTGGACGATGGCGTTGAGCGCCCGCAGTTCCTCGTCGTCGTCGAACACGAGGTCTGCCACGGCCTGCCGGTCGAGCGTCCCATCGGCGGCCACGATGCTGTCGCCCCAGCGTTCGACCATGGCGACGAACACGGGCCGGAGGGGCTGCTGCAGGTCGCGCACGATGGCGTCGGCGTCCAGCAGGACAGCGCCACGCGCCACGAGAAGCGCGGCGACTGTGGACTTGCCGGAACCGATGCCGCCGGTCAGGCCGATCTCGAGCACGGCGCCTCCCTGGGGCTGCGCCGCAGGGGTCAGGCCCCGGCGGTCGCCTCGTCGGCGACGGGATCCTCAGTGGCCTCAGCCTCGTCGGCAGGCGCCTCCTCGGCGGCCTCGACATCGACCTCGACGACGACGGGATCCTCAGTGGCCTCGACCTCGACGGCCTCGACATCGACGGCAGGCGCCTCCTCGGCGGCCTCGACATCGACGGCAGGCGCCTCCTCGGCGTACACCTCGGCCCAGGCGGCCTGGGCCTCGCTGCCACCGTCGCCCGTCTCAGGGGACTCGGCCACGTGCGACTCGTCGGCGGCGACCTCGCCACCCACGTAGTTGCCCTCCTCGTCGAAGGCCTCGTGGCCGAAGTGACCGCGCCACTCCTCGGCCACGACGCCGCCCTCGGCGGCCTGCTTGATCGAGAGGCTGATGCGTCGGCGCTGCAGGTCGAGGTCGATGATCTTGACCCAGAGCTCCTCGCCCGGCGTCACGACCTGCTCGGGCAGGTCGACGTGGTGGGAGGACATCTCCGAGATGTGCACCAGGCCCTCGATGCCGTCGCCCACCTGCACGAAGGAGCCGAACGGCACCAGCTTCGTGACCCGGCCGTAGACCAGCTCGCCCACCTGATGGCTCTCGGCGAACTCGTGCCACGGGTCCTGCTGGGTGGCCTTGAGCGACAGGCTGATGCGCTCGCGGCTGCGGTCGATGTCGAGCACCTGGACCTCGATCTCGTCGCCGACGGTCACGACCGAACTGGGATGGTCGACGTGCTTCCACGACAATTCGGACACGTGGATGAGGCCGTCCATGCCGCCCAGGTCGACGAAGGCGCCGAAGTTGACGACGCTCGAGACCACGCCGGAGCGGACCTCGCCGGGACGCAGGTTGTTGAGGAAGTCCTCGCGCTGCTCCTTCTGGGTCTCCTCCAGCCAGGCTCGGCGCGAGAGCACGACGTTGTTGCGGTTCTTGTCGAGCTCGATGATCTTGGCGTCGATGGTGGTGTCCATGTAGGGCTGCAGGTCGCGCACCCGGCGCAGGTCGACGAGGGAGGCGGGCAGGAAGCCCCGAAGGCCGATGTCGACGATCAGGCCGCCCTTGACAACCTCGATGACGGTGCCGGAGACGACACCGTCGCCCTCCTTGATTTCCTCGACCCGGCCCCAGGCCCGCTCGTACTGGGCCCGCTTCTTGGAGAGGACGAGGCGTCCCTCGCTGTCCTCCCGGTTGACGACCATGGCCTCGATGCGGTCACCGACCGCCACGATCTCGCCGGGGTGCACCCCGTGGCGGATCGACAGCTCACGCGGGGGGATGACGCCCTCCGACTTGTACCCGATGTCCAAGAGGACCTCGTCGCGGTCGACCCGGACCACGGTTCCCTCGACGACCTGGCCGTCGGCCACGTCGACCATGGTGGCCGAGTAGGCGTCGTCCAAGGAGAGGGCACCGAGGTCGTCGAGGACGATCTCGCGGGGGGTGTACTCGCCGCTCGCATCGAAGGTGCCCATTGGGGGCGAGTCGAGGGCGGAATCGGGGGCAGTCAGGTTGGTCACGGGGGCTTTCCGGTCGGATGGGGGTCGGGAATACGGACGTTGTTGCACGCGCCTCGTGGCGCAGACCGGAAAAGCCTATCCACAGGCCCGGAAAAGCCGTCCCGGGGCTCCGCAGACACTCAGGTCGGCCGCTGTGCCACCAAAAGGAACTCGGGGTGCTCCAGGTCGGGTGGACGGCGGGCGTAGTCGCCCGGAGCCACCGTCCAACAG
>LUME01000107.1_pt1 | contig 16560 bp, 18 predicted proteins | sample 729951 | NCBI WGS metagenome assembly LUME01 (sample SAMN03860271, study PRJNA289734) | marine metagenome | biome: seawater column; feature: ocean; material: water; isolation source: Red Sea water column Station 34 - depth 200m | place: Saudi Arabia: Red Sea | collected 2011-10-15 | depth 200 m | reverse complement strand
TTATTGCATCATGTTCTTTATCTGGATCAGTATTGTAAGACCAGGCAGTTCCCATGCCGTTCCAGTCTTCTAGACCTGATCCTAAATCTTTATGTTTTTCAGCTAATGCTGATGTTCTTGAATTTGGTGTTGTCATTTATCCCTCCAATTTGTATTTAGTTTAATTAATAAATCATTTTTCCAGTATTGTAGAAAGTCTTTCTGCAGAAATATAACCAACGGTATCATTAGCGGTATTGATCACTTCAATCATTTCAGGTTTTTCTTTTATTACCTTATTTATAAACATTTCAATTGGTAAGTTTTCTTGAATTTTAAGAGAATTACCGTTAACTGATTTTAAATTTATTTTTTCAGATGTTTCCATAATATTTTTAGCCTTTAAGACACGTCCTCTATTAACATCTTCCACAAATTCTTTAACATACGATGTTTTTGGGTTTAGTAATATATCTATAGGCTCACCTTCTTGATCCATTTTACCATCTTTTAATATTGCTATTCTGTCTCCAAGTTTAAGCGCTTCATCTAAATCATGTGTTATAAATATAACAGTCTTTTTTAATTCTGATTGTAATTCTAATAATATATCTTGCATGTTTTTTCTTATCAATGGGTCTAATGCACTGAATGCTTCATCCATTAATAATATATCTGCGTCATTACTAAGCGCTCTTGCTAATCCGACTCTTTGCTGCATTCCACCTGATAAATGTTGAGGATATTTTGTTTCATAACCATTTAATCCTACTCTTTCAATCCACTTCATGGCTTTACTCTTTGATTCAATTGGGTCTCTCTTTTGAATATCTAATCCGAATGATACGTTTTGCAAAACAGTTTTGTGGGGAAGTAATGCGAATCTCTGAAAAACCATTGCTGTTTTTTTTCTACGAAAATCTCTAAGTTGATCAGTGTTCAAATTTGTAATTTCTTGATCCTCAACTATTATTTTACCTACTGTTGGTTCAATCAATCTATTTATATGTCTTATTAAAGTAGATTTCCCTGAGCCAGACAAACCCATAATCACTTGAATAGAATGACTAAAAATATCTAGATCAATATTGCTCAATCCTAAAACATGGTTATGCTTTTCTAATAATTCATCCTTTTCTACACCCTGTTTAACATGCTCTAATGCCACACCTGGATTTTTTCCAAATATTTTATATAATGATTTTATTATAATTTTTTTATCAGCCATTATATTATCCTACCACTTCGATGTTTTTGAATTCGCTGTCCGTATGATTGAGATACTCGATCAAAAACAATAGCCACTATTACTATCGCTAATCCATACAAAACACCTTTAGTGAAATATTGATTGTATATTGATTGCAAAACTGGTTGACCAAGTCCTTTGACTCCAATCATTGAAGCAATAATTACCATTGCTAAAGCCATCATAATTGTTTGATTGATTCCAGCGAAAATCGTTGGGAGTGCTAATGGCATTTGAACTAAAGTTAATTTTTGCCAAGGTGTTGTACCATAAGCATCTGCTGCTTCTAAAGCTTCTTTATCTACTTCTCTAATGCCTAAGTTAGTGAGACGTATTAACGGAGGAATAGCATAAATAACTACAGCAATTAAACCAGGAATTTTACCTATACCCATCAACATTACAATAGGAATAAGATAAACAAATGGAGGCATGGTTTGCATAATATCTAATATAGGGGTTACAATACTTTGAGTTCTATCAGATCTTGACATAGCTATTCCGGTTGGTATTCCTATTGCAATTGACAAAATGACTGATGTTAATATTATTGCAATAGTGCTCATTGTTTCTTCCCACATTTTAAAATAACCAATAAAAATAAAGGCAAGGAAAGTCATTAAAGTAATTTTAATGCTTCTACTTCCCCAATAAGTTAGAGCCATCAATATGATTAAAAAAATTGGCCAAGGGGTCGCAATTAACAAATCTTCAAAAAAAACTAATAATTTTAAAAGTGGATTAAATATTGCATCTATTGTATCTCCATATTCACGAGCAAAAGATTTATAAGAGCCATCAATAGCTTTTTTCATTGCTCTAAATGCCTTATTAGGCATTTCAGGAAATTCAAAAAAATAATTAGTCATTAAATTTAAAAAAAAACCCCATTATTAATGGGGTTTTAAATATATTTATTACAATGATGATTTTATTTTACCAGCCGCTTCAGCAGATACCCAAGTAGACCATAGACCTTCTTGTGTTTCTAAAAAGTAAATAGCTGTTTCATCTGCTTCAGCTTGATTTTCTTCTTTCCAAGCAAGTATTTGACTCAACAATGTGTTGTTATAACTTCTTTTTTCAAGGTAGCCTAATACAAGACTGTTATCTAGAATATCACTACCAACATAAGTATCTACAACTGAAGATGGATATTTGTTTCTGGATGGATTTTCAACATTTAGATCATTAATTTCTGAGATCCAAGTATCGAAATTATTCTCCACCCCTTCATCTACTTTTGTCATATCATATTTTCCAAGTATAGCTGTTGGACCCCAATAGTAACCAAACCAACCTTCACCTTTATTATAAGCTTCACCCATAGCTCCAGCAAGTGCACCACCTGAACCTGGATCAATGAATTCAAATCCAGCTTCAGCCATATCGAAAGCTTTGTGCATTTGAGTAGTTGTTATTTGACAATTCCATCCAGCTGGACAACCATAAAGTGCTGCTTTGCTTAAATAATTCTGGATGTTTTAAAACTCCATCAATCGTTGCTAGTTCAGGATTTTTTTCTACCATATATGTTGGTATCCAAAAACCTTCTTCTCCACCGTTTTCAAAAACATTTCCGATATTTTTAATACGACCCTCAGCTTCTGCTGGATCTAGAATATTTTTAATATTTTGTGACCATAATTCAGGGGCTATAGATGGCTCACCTTTCTCTATAAGAGAAGTTGCTGTAGGCATTGTATCTCCAGGTATCAACTCGGTATCACAACCATAGCCTTCACTAAGAATTATATTGTCAATATGTGCCAATACTTGAGCAGAAGCCCAATTCATTTCTGCAATTGTAATTCTTCCACCACAATCTGCATTTGCATTAAAACTAAATAATGAAGTACTTAAACCTAATAATAGGATTGAAGCTCCAGAAATAAGTTTGTTAATAAAGTTCATAAATCCTCCCAATCTGATTTAATGAAAACATTTTGATACAAAAAAGGCAAGAAAAACTATACTAATTTTTAAGTTTTTTATTTTCTGCGTCATACAAAGGCTTTTTAAGTATCCTTGCACTGTATACATTGCCATTTATTTCAATTTCTAGATTAATTTTGTCTGAAATTAATTCAATTGGAATATAACCAAAAGCTAGGCTTTTTTTCATGTAATGAGCATATCCTCCAGATGTAACATATCCAATACATTTGTTATTGTATAAAATTGCTTCATCTCCAATTGCATCTATTTCTTTGGTTGCAACTTCCATTACACAAAGTTTTTTTGAAACACCTTCTTGTTTTTGTTTTAAAGCTGCTGGTTTACCAATAAAATCTTTATTCCAATTTATAAATTTATCTAGTCCTGATTCCATGGCTGTATAGTCTGGTCTATAATCCAATCCCCAAGCACCCCAACTTTTTTCTAAACGTAATGACATAAGTGCTCGAGCGCCAAAACACTTTAAATTTAAATCTTTTCCATGTTTTTCTATTTCATCAAAAAGTTTTAATAAATAATGAGGTTCAACATAAATTTCATAGCCTAATTCTCCTGTGAAAGAAATCCTATTCAAAATACATGGAACACCAGCTACATAAGTTTCTTTAATAGCTAAAAATTTAATGTTGTTTGAAGATACATCCTCGTGACTTATTCTTGATAATAACTCTCTTGATTTAGGTCCTGAAATTGAAATACCATGAAATTTATCGGAAAAATTATTATATATAACTTTATCTTTTGGTAAAAAACTTTCAAACCAACGACGATGCATTTCCTGCACTAATCCAGATCCAAAAATTATGAATCTTTCTTCTGTAATACAACCGACAGTTAAGTCTCCAATTAACTTCCCTTTTGGTGATAACATAGGAGATAGTGCTATTCTTCCTTTTTCTGGGATCTTTCCCGCTAACAAATTGTTTAAAAAAACTCTTGCATTTTTGCCTTTTACTTCATGCTTAGAAAAATTTGCTATTTCGGAAACACCAACATCATTTCTCACAGAACTAACTTCTCTAGCTACATATTCATGAGCTCTTGATCTTTTAAATGTCGGATCTTCAAATGCATCTTCTTTGTTGTTAGCAAACCAAAGAGCATTTTCTAAACCAAAACTATCTCCCATAACTGCACCTTTATCAACAAAGCGATCATATAAAGAAGTTGTTTTTTGTTTCCTTCCTTTTGGTAATGTTTCATTTGGAAAAGTCATTATGAATCGTCGTTCGTAATTTTCAGATGATTTAATTAAGCCATATTGAGGTGAAGCATAATTTCCAAATCTAGCTACATCCATTGCCCAAACATCTATTGAGGGTTCTCCATCAATAATCCATTCAGCAATTGATTTACCAACTCCACCTGCTTGACAAAAACCTGCCATAACTCCTACAGCTACCCAATAATTTTTTTTACCTGGTATAGGACCAATTAACGGATTTCCATCTGGACCAAATGTAAATGGACCATTAATTATATTTTTGATTCCAGCTTTTTCTAAAGCTGGGATTCTTTTAAACCCAATTGCAAGTCTATCTTGTATATTTTCGAGTTTTGGTTCTAATAATTCATGTCCAAAATTTGTTGGGGTTTGATCTATTTGCCAAGGTGTTGATTTAGCTTCATAGGTTCCTAAAAGCATTCCTTTTCCTTCTTGTCGAAAATAAATATTACCATTAAAATCTGTTCCTATAGGCAATCTTTTTTGTTTATCTAAAGACTCAATTTCAGGAATAGATTCAGTAATTAAATAATGATGTTCCATTGGCTGAACAGGAAGGTGTATATCAGCTAATTTACCTACCTCTCTAGCCCATAAACCAGCTGCATTAATAATAATTTCAGCATTTATAGTTCCTTTTTTAGTTACAACATCCCATGTTCCATCTGATTTTTGATTTGTTTCTAAAACAGGAGTGTGTGTGTAATATTTTCCCCCATATATTTTCGCGGCTTTAGCATAAGCATATGTTACACCACTAGGATCTACTTCGGCGTCAATTGGATCATACAAAGCAGCAATATAATGTTTTGGATCAATTAAGGGATTTTTTTCAACAACTTCTTTTAAAGAAATGAATTCTTGATCTAGGCCTAAGTATCTAGCTTTAGATCTTTCTCTCTTTAAATAATCATACCAATCATCATTAGATGCTAAATAAAATCCTCCGTTTTGTTTCATCCCTATAGAATGTCCTGAAATTTTTTCAATTTCTTTATACAAATTGATTGTATACGCCATTAAACCAGAAATATTTGGATCAGAAGAAATTACATGAACATTTCCAGCTGCATGCCAAGAAGAGCCTGAGGTTAATTCATTCCTTTCTAAAAGAACTGAATCTTTTAATCCAAATTTAGATAAGTGAAATAAAATAGAACAACCAACCACACCTCCGCCAATAATTACTACTTTAGCGTTTTTTTCCATTTAGTTGATGTTTAATAGTGTTTACTTAAATCGGTGTTAATTTTTAAAAAAGATTCATCTTCACCATGTAACCAATGTTTACTTATGTCAGGATAATATTTATAAGAAATAGGTTTACGTCCTAAAGCAACAGACATTTCCCTAACATGATGAGGTTCTGCTCCACAACAGATTCCTATAAAATTAATATTTTTATTTTTACAATCTTTTGCAAATTCTGCCATTTCAAATCTATTACAATAAAGAGGATCTAGTGCTGCCGGAAAAGCATTATCGCCCGGTATACAATCACAACCAGGATCAGTCTGATTTACAAAACAAGGTTGATCTTCAGTTGTTCTATAGGGAACTGGCAAACCAGCAACATGACATGAAACTGAGTCTCTAATCTTGCTCAATAACTTCATTGTTAATTTAGGGCCCCTATAACAATTAAGTCCAACAACATCGGCCCCAAGGTCCTCCATTGTTTTACATGCATCTTCAGGTTTTATACCTTCTCTTGTGAGATCTCCTTTAGGAATTGAGAAGTTAGTTACAGCTATCATTCCTTCATCCTTTATTGCTTTTAAAGCTATCTTCATTTCTCCAACAAAATTGATTGTTTCAGCAATTATAAAATCAACACCTGCCTCTTTTGCCCACATAGCTTGCTCTTCGTACATTTTTTGACACTCTTTATGACTATCTTTATCATTTGGATCAAAAATATTGGTATTAGCTACATCTCCACAAACCATCAAATCAAGTTGTGGAAATTCTTTAGCTGCATCTTTAGCAATTTTAAGAGCATTTTTTTGAAGAGGTTCTAACAATTCCTCTTTTTTTATTAACCTTAATTTTTCACGATGACCATAGTATGTAAAGGCTTGTACAACATCACTTCCAGATCTTATAAACTCTCTATGTAATTGCGAAACCACTTCTGGATGTTCTAAAACAACTTCAGGAACAAAAGCCCCTGCTTGAAGGTATCCTCTTCTTTCCATTGCAAACAAATATCCTTCTGCACAAAGAACAGGTCCATCATTAAGTCTTTCTATTAAATTTTTACTCATTTCTTTTCTCCTATTTTATTATTTTTAGATGTCCATTAATTTATTGCTGAGATTTATTCTTCTTTTTTTTAGATTGTTTTTTGTCTTTTGTAAGTTTTTCCAAGTCCTTAGTTATAGCCTTGCCTAGCCATGTAAAATCTTTTTTTATGGTAGGAACTACATTTTTTTCTATGAATTTCAAAAATTTATCTATTATTTTATTATCCATAAGTTTTTACTTTAAAAGTTATCTTACCACCAACCACGAGGGATGTAACGAGTAATTGTTACGCATATTCTTAGTAATTATTGTTTTTTAAAAAAACGATCTTGAAAATTACCAATGCAGTCAAGTACATTATAACTACTAAAAACGTTACTATAGTGTAGCCAAAATGCATTAACAGTAAGATTGAAAGAATTGAACCAATTACCGAGGCACATCCATTAATTCCCCAAGCCCATGGAATACCTTGCTCAAAACTTTTTTTTATCCAAGTTAAGCCCAAGGGAAAGGGCATTCCCATAAAAAAAGATAGCGGTGCAATTGCTAAAAAAGATATAAATAATTTTAGAGTCCAGTTTAAAGAAAAGGATCTTTCAAAAATAGGTGTCAGAAAAAAAACATGAGTGGTTAGCATGACTATAAGTCCTATAATTGCAACATCGATAGCGTGAAAAGAAGTTTTAGTTTTTTGCATTTTTAAATTCAGCTTTTTTGAATATAGTGAACCAATTCCAGCAAAGAACAGTAAAGTCACAAGGATGAAGGCAATGGCATAAAGTGGAAAACCAAAAAATAAAATAAAACGCTGAATCAACATTATTTCTATAAACATGAAAGACAGACCTATAAGGAAAAAATAGCTTACAATATTTTTTTTTGAGCGGGTTGTATTTAATCCACTATAAGACTTAAGAGGAAGTAAAATAAATAGTAAACTAAACATGAAAGCAATAAAAAATGTAGCAACAAGTATTATGTATCCCCAATCAATCATTGAAACTGTTCCTTGGGATCGCAGTTGCATTAACTCAGGAAAAGAAGACCATTTGAAAAAATTAAAAAAGAAGGGCTGGTCGTCCCTCGAAGGTTTAATATTAAACTTATAATTTCTTTCATAATTTTTCCTGTCATCAGTTAACAGGTGTGTAACACCCTCATAAAAGAAGGGTTTAGATAATAAATTGAAGCGGTTAATTTCACTTTTATCTACTCCAGGATAGTAAATGATATCGAATGAACGATTCTTACAAAATAACTTTAAAATATTAATATCTTGTGGGGTAAAAGGATTTTTCTTAACTACCATCGTGACAGTTTTCCAACTCCTAATCATCAAAATATTATGTTCAGGAAATTCTATGTTTTGCTCCTTTAGGGATTGTATAACAGTAGAAAAAAGCTTCAATGAAGTACGTGGTGGAATTTTGGTCCAATTTGTAATCGATAATATACCGTTGTGTTTAAGTTTCTGCATGTAACTCTCTATTGCTTCCACTGTGTAAAGGTGTGAGACATTAAAAGAGCCTAATCCAATATAGGAGCTTGAATAAGATTCCAGCGGAGGTATTTGTATTAAATCATATAATTCTTGAGAATGTTTTAAAAAATTTCTCGCTTCACCAATATGGATTTTAATCTTAGGTAAATCATAAATTTTACCTACATAGCTATTATATTCTTCTTGAAGTAGACCAACTATTTGCGAATTAATTTCTACCGCATCAATTTTCTTGGAATCAAAGTATAATGATTGCATAATATTTTTGCCTCCTCCCAGACCTACTATGAAAACATTAGGATTTTTTATTAAGTAATAAGGCAAAGCATCAGTCATATAATTTAGATAGTCAATTTCACTAAAGTCATTGTTGAAATTATTGATTGCTGATAGTGAATCACCATCTCTGAACATTGCCATTTGTTCTGGCAACTCGCTTTGATTTTTAATACTTAAACCAGGAGCATAGCGCAGTGGAATCTCTTTTGTTTCAACTACTGTTATAAAACCGCGTGGGCTAGAGACTTCTTTGATAATTTTATTGCCAGGAATTTGTAGAATTTTACTCAAAGGTTTGTATTTTGTAATATCAATACTAGTCAAACCATTGGGTAAGCCATATGCAATTAATACGCCAAAAGATACGGTTAAAATACCTAAAAAAAATTTATAACGGACTATCGGCAAGTTGATAGCAAAAACAATAAATCCAAGAAGAAAAACAACACGCAAACAGTTTTGTGGTTCAATAGCAAAAAGAGAGAAAATAATAAGAATAACACCTATGGCTGAACCGATTAAATCATAGAAATAAATCTCTTCAAGTTTATTACTATATGCGACAAATACTAATCCTACGTAAGTTGCCGCACAAAAGAATGGAATCATTAGTATTAAGTAATTCATACTAAGATACACAAATTGAAAGCCTGACCAAGGAAGTTCAAGGGGATTAAAAGGAATTTTTTGAATCAAAAAAAAACAAAGAATTGAAGCGATAGAAAAACAAAGAGCTATAAACCACAATGAATATTCAAGTCTTTGCAAAAACCATTGCTTAGTTAAAACTAAGAATGAACCGCTTGCACCAAACCCAAGCAAAGCCAGACTGATAATCATATAGGCAAAATGATGCCACTGCACGATGGACATTAAACGCATTAGTAGCAGCTCATAACCGATCGCAGCACCAGCGATAATGGAGACAGATAATAAGTGCAATTTAATGACCTCCTGTTAAAGGCACAAAACGAACGGATAGAATTTGATAAAGTAGCAAGTCACCGTTTATTTTTTTTTCTATTAAAACAAGCTCTTGAGAAGTATAAGGATTGCCTACTGGAATAACCATTTTTCCGCCAGGGCGTAACTGTTTAATTAATGGTTCAGGTATGTGACTTACAGCTGCAGTAACAATGATTGCATCATAGGGAGCATATTCCCCCCAACCGTAATAACCATCGCCAATCAATAACTTTATTCCTGGATATAATTGATCTAATACCTTAGATGTTCTTTCAATCAGTTCTGGAATAATCTCAACAGAATATACTTTAGTTCCCATTTCAGCCAGCACTGCTGCTTGGTAACCTGAACCAGTACCTATTTCTAAAACAGAATTGTCCTTTTTTACATTTAATAATTCAGTCATTAGAGCAACAATAAACGGCTGAGATATGGTTTGACCGAAACCTATAGGCACAGGACGATCTTTATAGGCATGTTTTATTTCTTTTTTAGGAACAAACAAATGCCGAGGAACTTTTTTTAAAACTTTTATTAGATTTTCGGAAATTTCAAAATTATTATTTCCATAAATTAAAGAATGCTTCAATATTGTATCAACCATCTTTCCACGTTGTTTCTGAAAGTCCTCTTTAGATAATGCTGAAAGAGTCAAATTGCAGAACAGTAAAAAAATAATTATTGGTACATTGGTAAAAATTTTTTTCATCAATTCATCCTACCACCATTCCCGCAAAGCTATAAGAGGGGAATTTTAGGTTAACACATGGTACATCAGAGGATATAGTTCTATAAGTGAAGTAAAAGGAATAATGATGAAAAAATATTTTGAAAAAAAATTTGGTGAAGGAACAGCATTTGACCTCGATTATGGTAAATTGCTGATTATTGCTTTATTGATTTATATTGCATTTTTTAAATAAGTCGTCTCTTTTAAGAGAGGCGTTTGTGCAGAATAGTTATATGAATTTGTTAAATATTTTTTTTAGAATTTTGTTTGAAAAAAATAAAATTAAAAAAGATGAGACAATAATAATTAAAGCTATGCTAGCACCAGACATACCATTGTCAGTATAGCAAACTGCACAGGCTAAACCTGGCAAAGGGACTATTACAACTAGAATAGCAATAAATAATTTGTACAATCGATTAAGCATTATATAATATTATTTAATAGAATAGTTGTAAAAATCAAGAATTGAAATTTATTTTTTAATACCCATATTAATATAGCGAACATGCCATTGTGGGTGTTTGCAAAAGTAACTTGCTATTAAAGGAGTGAAAAATGACAAGAGACCTTTCTATATGGAACTCGTTAAGACCTTTTTCCATTGGATTTAATTCTCTCTTCGATGAGTTTGACCGCATGTTGGACTCTTCAGAATTTGTTTCAAATTATCCACCTTACAATATTAATCAAGTGAAAGACAACGATTATAAAATCGAAGTCGCCCTTGCTGGTTTTGATAAGAAGGATATTGCAGTTGAAGCTAAAGACAATACTTTAACTATCAGAAGCAAAAGAGAAGACAAAACCAATGACGAAGTTGATGGGGTTGTTCATAGAGGTATCGCTCGAAGACAGTTTGTACGTTCCTTTGCTCTTGGTGATAACATCAAGGTAAAAGATGCACAGCTTAAAAACGGTTTACTAACTGTAGACCTTGAAAGAGAAATACCTGAAGAAGAAAAACCTCGTTTAATCGAAGTTCATTAAAAAAAGAAAGGGGAGTTTGAAAGCTCCCCCTTTCTTAAAATTTATTATATTCCATTCCCCCCAAAGGTTAAGAGGGGAATAATAATGTACACAAAAGAATAAATATAATTTTTTTCACAATTATCTCCTTAATACCATTCTAAAAAGTCCAATGAAAATCAAGAAGATGGAACGAAGCCTAAATATGCTTACAATTGAGCCAGCCACATAGGTGAGTGCGGCAGCTCTTAAAACTGACTTACACTGCTCCAAGTTTTCTTTTGGTACATATCTTTTAAGAATGGGCAGTGCCCGTTTAAAACTAGCATCAAACTCCACGGGTAATGTCACTAAGTGAATGAGTGCGTTCGTTGATAAACAGCCAAGAGCAATAAACGCACAAATCAATGTGAAGACAGGACTTTTCGTTGCGGCAAAGATTGAAGGAATGCCGACAATCAAAACTACTGACCCAATCTTTTGGAAGATGTGTGTCTTCTCAATTAGTGTTTGACGCCATTTTAGGGGAGCATAGTTTTCTTTATCCTGCAATGCATGACCGATTTCATGGCAGACAATTGAAATACTTGTGATACTTTTTTTATCCAAACGGTCTTTAACAATGCAAACTCTTTTTTCACTAGGGTCATAGTGGTCCCCTTTTTTAACAGACTCAATTTCAACATTCTTAAGTTCATTTTGAGCAATAATCTTCTTCCCAAATTCTTGTCCTGTAAACGGCATGTCAGACAAATGTTTATCATTTTTTCTAAAAGTATATTGAACCCATAAGTTGGGGGCAAACAAAGCCAAAAATGGTAAGGCATACATAATTAATTTTACCATTAATTTTATTTATACCACCATTCCCCCAAAGATTAAGAGGGTTATTTTTAGGTTAACACATGGTTTTATTGGGGGTGTGGTTAAGTGTATGAGTAAAAAACTTGAAGGATTATTTAGTTTGAGAATCTTTTAAATACGGTAATTTTTCACGAACGAGTTCAATTTTTTTGGTATCTATTTCAGCAATAATTAACCCTTCTTTTTTTTTAGCATTACATATATCCAAACCATCTGGGCCAATAATTTTACTTTCTCCCAAAAAATTAATTTTGTTTAATCTTCCAGTATAATTTGCGTAAACAACAAACACCCCATTTTCAAAAGCTCTGCTTCTTGCTATATATCGAGAGGCAGCTGGCCAAAGCGAAGATTGGGCTGTTGGTGCGATAATTAATTTGGCTCCCTTTAAAGCAGCTTTTCTAATAAGCTCGGGAAATTCTAATTCATAACAAATAACTATTGCTGTTTTAATTCCCTTAAATCTAATTAATGAATCTTTTTTTCCTTTATTAAACATTTTGTTTTCATTCGAAGTAGGAGGTAAATATTTTTTACGATGATTGATTAGTGATTTACCCTTATTACTAATAAGTTGAACGGAATTATAAATTTTTTTCTTATAGGATTCTGGATAGCCATATAAGATAGCTGTTGAATATTTTTTACTTATACTAACTATGCTTTTTGAAAAATTACCATTTTTAGGTTCTCTTAAACTTTTTATTTTTTTTTGATTACCATATCCTGATGAAAATAATTCAGGACAAATAACTAGGTCTAAGTTTCGATATTTTGCTAGATATTTTTCTAATTTAATGATTTTTTTTGATGGTAATTCGTTTGTAATTTTGTATTGAAATACACCTATCTTAACCTTCATATAAATACTTATACCACCATTCCCCCAAAGGTTAAAAGAGAGGAATGTTGAGGGGAAAGTAGATACTATCCTTTAAAGTCTGGAATATCAAGTTGAGGAGGCTTAATACCTGCTTGGGATAACATGTTGTGTACTTGACCGCGATGATGAGTTTGATGATTAAACAGAGTCATGAGGATGAAGTTGATAGTAAAGGTATGCACTGTTGCATTAAAACTTTTATAAGTAATTTCCGTGTTAATATTTTCCACCGATAGATTATTAACTAAATCAACCAAGTGCTCATCTTTTTTCATTCGTGCCTCTTCTAAATCATCAATATTATCATGAAGGATTTGATCCATACTTCTGATGTTATGGTCTTTTCCCTCAATGCGTGAAATGTATAAATTATCTACAACTAACAAATGGTTTAGCGTACCGTGAATGGAGGTAAAAAATGCTTTTCTGTCTTTTTTGTATTCACTTTCATCTAATTTCTTACAAGATGAGAAGATCATAGTATTTGCCCATGCATTAAAATCGGCAAGTAACTGAAAATTTTTAATAATTGTCATTGAGATATCATTCTAACATCAGCCACGAGGAATGTTGAGTGGTTAATTATATAATTATTTAAGAGTATAGTTGTTAAGATTTTTTTTCTTGCAGAATAATAAGACTCTCTTTAGTAATTTTTGCTGCACTATATACAACAAGTAAGCCGATCATAGTTCCTACAATCAAGTCTGGCCAGTTTGTCCCTGTTCTCATAATTAACAAACCTGCTATTATAATTAAAAGATTGCCTAATGCATCATTTCTACAGCAAATATAAGCACTCTTAAGATTCACATCTTTGTTCTTGTAGGTTAGCAATAAAAGTGTTGAAAGTATATTGCCAATGAGAGCTATAGCACCAATCAAAGTAATGGGAATATGATGCGGTACTTGTCCAGTAATGAAGTTGTTGCCAACATGATATAGTGTTAGAAAACCAAACGCCATCCATATTGCACATTTCACTAGTGCTAATTTTGCCTTAGCAAGCTTGCTGGCTGTTATTAGAAAAATAGATGAACCTAAAATAATTGCGTCTCCTAAGTTGTGGGCACTATCTCCTATTAATGAAGCTGATTGTACCAGAAAGCCGTAATAAATTTCTGCTGCAAACAGAACAAAATTAATTACAAAACATATAATCAAGGCGTTTCGTTGACAAGCAAGACAATCTTCAATTTTATCACATTCGTCGTCAAGACAGATGCGGATATTATATTTGGCCATTATTATTAATTATCATCTATGCAGAGAAATGTTGAGGGTAAATCCATCGCTATTCCCGCAAAGCTATAAGAGGGTTATTATTAGGCATAAGCAATCCACAAACTAGTTAATATTATTGGATTATATTGGTTAAATCGGTTTTCTTTCATTACTTTTTCAGGAAATGTATAATGAGATAAGAGAATGTTGGAAAAATTATTAATAATTTGTTGTTATTTTGATTACCATCCCAAAACCAGATTGGTGGATGTTAAAATGGGGTTTGGACCTTCAGGCAAGATTGAAAAGGTTGAGTGTCAAATTTGTAAGAAAGTTTACATTCGTGACAATAAAGGCATCAATCTAAAAATAGTTCTGATAGTCATTTTACTGTTTTTTCTATTTATGTTGCTCTTTTAGTGTGGATAAAATTATTCTTAGCCCAGTAAACCCTATATTTCTTGGGAATTATTTTTCTCTATAATGCTTGTGGTTAATTCAAAAGAGCATACGCTTACTAATGAAGATAGGAGGGTATTATTGATACCGCCAGTTGTCTGATGGGTGGTGGCCACAACCAACATAATTTTAAACAATAGAGCAGACCTGTTTCACAGGCCTCGCATTAGGTGATGAGCCGAAATATACCCCAATCAACACGACGTGTTATTGGGGTTTTTTATTTTTTATAGGGCTTCAATTTCTCCAATACTTTTATCGTGCAATCAATGATGTCATTAATGCACTGGGCTACTATATCTTCTTTTCTAGAAGTATTGGCCTTGTTTTTAGTCTTCTTTTTGGTTTTCTTCTTTTTAGCAGCCATAAGTTTTCTCTATCACTATGCAGATACTTAATCCATAAATAAAAGTTTTCCGAGGCATACAAGGACGTGCCCGCGGCGATTATCAACAGGGGGAGTAACATGAAAATGAAGATACGCCCAAGCCATGCCACGTTGACAATTGATTCATAAAAACTGAATCAAGCATAATCGTGATGTAATTAAGGTCATATTATGGAGAGGAATACGCAGCACTAACTTCGCTTGAAAAATTTTATAGCCAGTACGTAAATAACAATGTTAGTGAGGATAAGTAGAAAACCTAAATAAAATTGCAATTCAGCAGTGAGATTATCAGGATAGACTATAGGTATTAAATAATGTTCAATAAAACTACTTGAATAACTTTTCATACCAGCCTTTCTTAAAAACCAATTTTCTAAATATGTTAATGGACAGATAGAATGAGATAATTCAATATATGCTCCATAAATAACAGAAGGAATATGAATAAAAGCAATTTTTTTTGATGTAAAAAGCAACAATGCTCCAAATATAACAAAAGCTATAAAAGCAGTTAAAATCCATTTGTTTTGGAGCTTTGCCAACAATACCTTTTAAGTTCCAAGTGATACATTTCATAGATGAGAAACTATACCACCATTCCCCCAAAGGCTAAAAAAGGAATATTGGAACTTAAAATCATAACAATTAATTATGTAGTCCCAAAAAAATTTGGCAAATCTACAATTGAATTAATTCGAAAATCTGGTTGAACATAGGAATCTGATTCATCTGTTTGTTGATATTTTCCAGTCTTGACTTGAATTGTAGTTATGTTGTTATTTTTAGCTCCTGCAATATCAGCAAGAATATCATCCCCTATCATAATGACCTCATTATTTGATAAACTCATATCTTGTAAGACTAATTTAAAGAAATTCTTTTCTGGTTTACCTAGTACAACAGCCTTTTTTGAAGAAGCATATTCTAATGCTTGTACAAAAGGACCTAAATCTAAAGTTAGTTTACCTTCTCTTCTACAGTACTTGTTTTTATGAAGGGCTATGAGGATAGCATCTTTTTCTGAAATTAACTGGAATGCTTTATTAAGTCTCTCCCAGTTAAATTTTTTATATATATCACCTAATATTACTGCTTCTGGATTATTTTCATCAAAAACAACATTCTCAAAATCTGTTTGTAAAGACTGATTTGCTAATAAACAAATTCTTGAAATTCCTTTTTGCTTAAGGAAATTGTTAGCAGCGATAACTGGAGAAAAAATGTCAGATTCAACTGTAGGCAAATTAAATCTTTTTAGTTTTTCCATAATTAATTTTCTGGGTATTGTGGTTGTATTTGTAAGGTATTTTATCTTTAGGTTCTGTGATTGCAAATCATTGATAGTTTCAACAGCCCCGTCAATTAGCTCTTCCCCAACGTATACAACGCCCTCTAAATCTAAAAGTAACCCTCTAATATTCTTTAAAGAAATCATTTACATTATTTTATATATACTTTTATTTTTTGTAAGGCTTCAATTTCTCTAATACTTTTATCATGCAATCAATGATGTCATTGATGCACTGGGCAATTTTTTCTTCTTTTCTAGAAGTATTGGCCTTGTTTTTAGTTCATTATTTTAAAACTGCTGTGATTATTTAGTACGAATAATTAATATTAATTAAATTAATA
>LUME01000434.1_pt1 | contig 16626 bp, 9 predicted proteins | sample 729951 | NCBI WGS metagenome assembly LUME01 (sample SAMN03860271, study PRJNA289734) | marine metagenome | biome: seawater column; feature: ocean; material: water; isolation source: Red Sea water column Station 34 - depth 200m | place: Saudi Arabia: Red Sea | collected 2011-10-15 | depth 200 m | reverse complement strand
ACCGATGAGCGTTGCGAGCAATAGCCAATAATCTATATGGCCACGGGACGCGAGTAAGAAACCGCCCGTTACCGAAATAGCATTACCCATAATAATGCCGGGCTTGGTGACTGACAGGTAACGTTTATAAGTAGAGGTCATGGGTAAAATCCAAATTTAGAACGCGCCCATTTAGACGAGTATCAAGGTGTACTGAGAAGCCCCAATGTTGCCCCCCAAATAGGTTGCACCAATAGAAGGGCGAAACATGAGGGCTTAACGTACTGACCGCGATGACGTAAACACATTGAAAAGCCTGGCGTAATCGTCAGGCTAGACCACGCATATACAGAGACTTGCTAATACATCATCATGGCGTTTGATTCGTAGATGATCCAAACGGATAACCCAACCACCATGAAAATAATAAGCGCACTGAATAAGAATGAAAACGTATTGGCTCTGCCTTCTTGGGTAACAAAGTTAAGGTGCAAAAAGTACTTAAGGTGCACCCAAATTTGAACCAAGCCCAAGGTTACCACGCTCCAAATCGTGGTAACTTTAGATAGGTCGCCATTCATCACTAGGGTGAACGGAATAGCGGTAAGTACCACAGATAGAATGAAGCCAATAATATAAGACTTCACATCGCCATGTGCGTCATCACTATTGTGGGTCGATGAAGCGTGACCGTCCGTATTTGAAGCTAATTTTGCATCGTGTAACGCCATTACATTGCCCCCATTAAATACACTACGGTAAATACACATATCCATACGATATCGAGGAAGTGCCAAAACAAGCTTAAGCAGCTAAGTCGGGTAACGGTTTGCTCACCTAGACCCCGGCGGGTTACTTCGATAAACATGATCGTCATCCAAATAAGACCCGCTGTAACGTGCAGTCCGTGCAGTCCCACTAGCGAGAAAAACGCCGTTAAAAACGCACTTTGCTGCGGCCCGTTACCATGCTCAATAAGGTGGTGGAATTCGTACACTTCCATACCAATAAAACACGCACCCAGTGCCCATGTCACCGCCAGCCAAGCAAGGGCGCCAGACTTATTTTGTCGGTGAGCGCATATCATGGCAAAGCCAAAGGTAATGCTGCTTAAAAGCAGAGCGGCTGTTTCAACTGCGACAAAGTTGAGCTCGAAAATATCTTTGCCAGACACACCGCCTGCCGTATTCATAAACAGCACGGCATAGGTGGCAAAGAAAGAAGCAAACAACAAACAGTCGGTCATTAAATATAACCAGAAACCAAACACGGTGTTGTTTTCATGATGTTCTTCGTGTGCGTGTTCATGCGGCATTGATGCGGCGCTTGATGTTGCAATAGTACTCATGAGCGACCTCCCACTGTATTGGCACTTAAGTGCGTAGCTTCAACTCGTTCAACCTCATCTACCTGCACGTAGTAATCAACAACCGAGGTATAGCAACGCTTAATAAATACTCCTATTCCTGCCACTAAACCGACAACAGCAAGCCACCAGATATGCCAGATAAGGGCAAAGCCCATTAGAGTAAAGCTCATACTCATAAACACACCGGCTGAAGTATTTTTTGGCATATGAATAGGCGCGTAATTTTCAGGGCGTTGATACGACTCGCCGCGTTCCTTCATATCCGTCCACGCATCAATGTCTTTGATGTGAGGTATCTTGGCAAAATTGTAAAACTGAGGCGGTGACGCCGTTGACCACTCTAGCGTGTGACCATTCCACGGGTCGCCCGTTGTATCGTTAAGCTTTTCTTTGTTTTTGAAGCTTACAAACAGCTGAAGTAGCTGGAAGAAAATACCAATTGCTATAACAAACGCACCAAATGCAGCAATGTATAACCAGATATTCCAGTCAGGATTGTTGGTGTGATTTAAGCGGCGTGTCATACCTAAAAAGCCAAGCACGTACAGGGGCATGAACGCCAAAAGGAAACCAATTTGCCAGCACCAAAAGGCTGCTTTTCCGGTTTTTTCGTCAAGCTTAAAGCCCATGGCTTTCGGGAACCAAAAAGCAAAGCCAGCCAGATAGCCAAATACCGCACCACCAATAATGGTGTTATGAAAGTGTGCAATTAAGAACAAGCTATTGTGAAGCACATAGTCAGCACCTGGAATGGCAAGTACTCAATATTAAGCGACCGCGATACATGGTGAATAGCCAGTTAAACAGTTTCACGCCCGTGGGTACGGCAATAACCATGGTCATAATGCCGAAGAAGGCATTCACATTGGCGCTTGAACCCATGGTAAAGAAGTGGTGCAGCCAGACAATAAAACCGAGAATAGCAATGGCACCCGACGCATAAACCATCGACTTGTAGCCAAACAGGCGCTTAGCGGTAAACGTAGATATAACTTCTGAAAAAATACCGAATGCAGGCAGTACAAGAATATAAACCTCAGGGTGTCCCCACGCCCAGAATAGGTTGATATACATCATCGAGTTACCACCGGCTTCATTCGTGAAGAAGTGGAAGTCCATGTAGCGGTCTAGTGTTAGCATAGCTAACACAGCAGTAAGAATAGGGAACGAGGCAGCAATCAGAATATTCGCCCACGTACAGGTCCATGTGAAAATAGGCATTTGCATTAACTTCATGCCGGGCGCACGCATTTTAAACACGGTAACTAGGAAGTTTACGGCGGTTAGCAGCGTACCGAGCCCGGATATCTGCAGGGCCCATATGTAATAGTCGACGCCAACCCCGGGACTAAACTCCAACCCGGCTAGCGGCGGATAAGCAACCCACCCTGTTTTTGCGAACTCACCTAACCCCAAAGACACATTTACTAGAATTGCGCCACCTGCGGTCAGCCAAAAACTTAAGTTATTTAAAAATGGAAACGCCACATCGCGAGCACCAATTTGTAGTGGCAAAATGATATTCATCAACCCAATCATAAACGGCATCGCCATGAAGATAATCATGATAACGCCGTGGGCTGTGAAGATTTGGTCGTAGTGCTCTGGCGGAAGATACCCGGGCGCACCATTGGTTGCCATTGCAAGCTGAGTACGCATCATAATGGCGTCGGCGAAGCCACGCAGCAGCATGATCATAGCCAACACAATGTACATAATTCCAAGATGTTTGTGGTCGACAGACGTTATCCAATCAAACCACAGGGTTCCCCACTGTTTGTGCTTGGTGATAAGCATGGCAATGACCACACCCACCACTGCCACAACAGCAAGTGTCACCATAATAATCGGCTCGTGATAGGGCACGGCCTCAATAGATAATTTACCTAATAAAGACATGGTTATTGTGCATCCTCTTGGTGATGGCTGTGTTGCATTTCAGGCATGGCGTGATGTTCGCCCATGACGGCATTTTCCGGCTTGTTGTAGAAATCCATAGAGCCGTGATCTTTCATGTATTTCATAACAATGTTATGAAATAAGCCGTCATCGACCTTGCTGAAATAGGTCACCGGATTGTTTTCGCTTGGCTCAGCAAGCTGCTTGTAGGCACCTGAAGTTAACGATGTTTGCGACTGCTTAACGCTGGCAACCCACGCCTCGAAGTCATCTTCGGTAGGTGTGGCAATCGCGTTAAACTTCATGCCAGTGAATCCCGCACCGCTATAATTTGAAGAAATGCCTTTGTACGTACCTGGCTCGTCGGCAATAAGATGAAGCTTGGTTTCCATTCCCGCCATAGAGTAAATCTGGCTTCCTAGCTGAGGAATAAAAAACGAGTTCATGGTGCTTTCAGAAGTAATCTTAAACGCAACGGGTTTATTGGCAGGAAACACCAATTCATTGACCGTTGCGATACCCTGTTCAGGATAAATAAACAGCCATTTCCAGTTGAGCGAGACTACTTCAACAGTAAGATGCTCTCCTTGACCTTCTAGCGGCGCATAAGGGTCGAGTGCGTGAGTAGAGCGCCAGGTGATCACACTCAACGACACGACAATGAGAATTGGAATGGACCACACCACCGCTTCAATTTTGGTTGAGTGTGCCCACTTAGGGGTATAAATTTCGAAATCGCGACTAGCGCGATACTTCCACGCAAAGTAAAGCGTAAGAAAAATGACGGGAACAACAACTATTAGCATTAGGATGGTGCAAAGAATAATTAGATTCTTTTCATCCATGCCCACTTGCCCTTTAGGGTCAAGCACGCCACCGCTGCAACCGGCCAACGTCAGCCCTGCACCAGCAACAATTAAAGTAAAAAGGTTACGAATAGACAAAACAAGTTCCTATAACCCACAAGTTAAACGGCGATGACTGAGCCGCTTAATAGAGAATGGCAGCGTTACAGCATCGAAAACACACCGGTGAAGCTTTGTCGCACTTACTGCGCAACGCTTTCGGCGTTAAATAATTAAATCGGAGACGTTTAACTAAAAAGTGGGGGCGCTCTACTGCCAACCGTTTGAACAAAAGGTTGGGGAAATGTAGGGCAAAGATAAGGAAGAGGTCGGCGCTGTTTTGTTATTTGCGCCTTTGCTATCGCCGTGGCTTTTACCAAAAGGCCCACTAATACCAGTGCTATGGTAGGAACGATAAATTGTGAAAGTGTGTGATTAGCAAGGGCAATGAAAAGAGGCTCTACAACCAAACTTTCATTAAATGCACTGACAAACTCTGCTGAGTCAGCCAAAGTACCACTGATAACTAGCGTAATGTTCAGCAATAACACCATATTAGCCAACCACAGCATAGCGCCCACACCATTGGTGTAGTTTACAGCGGGTCTAATTAGTGAATTCAGTTCGTTTAAGAAACTGAAAGGACGTGGTGCCATATAGAACGTTATGCCTTATGAAAAATACACAAGTATTTATGCAACTCCACCTGATTGGGTGCAGGCGTGGCAGGGTAATCATAATTGAAAGCAAGCACAAGCCACCCACCTTAGGGCTTTCAGGGCCTGTGATTTGAAGTACAACGCATTGATAACCAATTCATTAACATTTAATGAAGGTCTCACACTGTACTAAGACGCTTCCTGTCACTGACACATAAACAGCGAATCTTTTGGTTTCTCTAGGCTAAACAACGCTTTTAATAATTCCTGTCGCCATCTGTAGTTGTTAATTATTTGTTTTAACAATCCGAATTTCTGTGATGCTTTCTAAGCAATTCATAAATCGCCAGGCGTCTTATTAATGCGATGAATCGCACATTAACGTGTCCTCGTTTCACAACGCAACTGTTCTAAAAATCATCATTATTTTAAAATGCCACCGGTAGCATTTTGTTTAATTCGTGTTAATATCAGGCAGTGTTATCTTGATTTTGGGACCGCAAAAAGATGGAAAGGTATGTAATTCCCAGTGTTATGCAGGCGCTGCAGCTATGTCAAGCCATCGCCGAGTCTCGCTCAGGTTTAAGTGCCTCTGAAATCGAGTCTGCGCTCAATCTTCCCCGCACGTCGGTTTTTAGGTTACTGAGAACATTAACCAGTGAACGAGTAGTAGAAAAGCGTGGCACAAAATATTTCTATGGAACGCGTATTTACGAAATTAGCGCAGCAAACTCACGCAGCCGATACGTTCAGAGAATAGTTGCGCCCGAACTTTCAAAACTTATTGCGCCAACTAACGCTAGCGCCATTATCTGTACGCTTGGTGACTATTGTGCGTTTGTTATCGATGTTTTAGACGCCAGAGACAAACAAATAACAACGATTAGGCCAGGAACAAAGCTGCCCCTATTTGAATCTGCTGCGGGCCACGTCATGTTGGCATACCACCCAAAGTATCAAAACATGGACGACAGTAATCACCCTGCTTATTTTGATGAACATCAAGCCGCGAAACTACGAGCAACAACCTGCACCAGAGGCTTTGCCGTTAGCCACTATTTACCGCGAAATGTAACGCTGGTTGCCGTGCCGGTCTTTATGCGAGACGGTGAGCTTGTATCAATTTTAGCGATAGAACTAGACGGCGTGATCCACGACTTTAAGATTTTGCAGGCATGGAGCACAAAACTTAAAGATATCGCTCGTCTTCCAACCATCAGTGCCCAACCTTTTGAGCAGGACATGCAGTAATGAAACATAAATCCATCCAATTTCTTGTCGCAATCGTCTTGCTTTTTGTACTGACTAATTGTCACGCTCAACCCTTAGCGTTTGAAGGCGCACTGGGCTTTGGTAAATACACGCAAGGTGGAAACCAAGGTAAAGTGTTAGTTGTTAACTCGTTGTCTGACAATGCGAAAAGCCCACAAGAAGGGACGTTGCGTTGGGCGGTGGCGCAAGACTATCCGAGACTAATTGTTTTTAATGTATCTGGTGTTATCGTCCTTGAAAAAGACTTAGAGATAAAGCACGACAATGTCACTATTGCAGGCCAAACTTCTCCTCACGGAATTGTGGTTTCCGGTGCTTCCACAAGCGTTGAAGCTAACCAGGTTATTATTCGTCACATGCGTTTTAGGCCAGGGAAAGACAGTAAAGAAGGCGACGCGGTCACTGTAAGAAACACTACTGACGTCATCATCGATCACTGCTCGCTCAGTTGGTCAAAAGACGAGGTAGGTTCGTTCTACAATAATCAGCGCTTTACACTGCAAAACAGCATTCTTTCAGAGAGTTTAAACAACGCCGGGCACCATAAAGGCAGCCACGGTTATGGCGGTATTTGGGGCGGCAGCAACGCTAGCTTTCTACGTAATATTTTAGTCAATCATACCAGCAGAAACCCTCGCATTAATGGATGGCGACTGAACCCGCCTTACCCCCAACAGCAAGAGTTCGTTGATATTCGAAACAATGTCATTGCTAACTGGCAAAAGAACTCAGCCTATGGCGGCGAAAACGGCATTGCGAATCTGGTGGGGAATGTCTACGCGCCTGGGCCCGCAACAAAGAAAATATGGTTTTTTCAACTATGGGACGATAAGGAATCACTCACTCGACTGTACGTTGCTGAAAACCTGATGAAGGGCCATAGCGATATGTCTTCAGACAATAGCAAAGGTATAGATGTTAAAAGTGCCAAAGCTGGCTCGGAAAAAGAAAAAGCTGTACTTGCTCGTTCCCTTTCAAACGCGCCTTTTCATCAAGACAAAATAGATGACCTTGGCGATACACAGCTAGCAACACAGCAGACGTGGGCAAGCCTGATTGAAAGCAAACAGGTCGGTGCTAACCTTACTCGCGCTGGAAAAGGGCTAGACCCCGTGGATGAACGCATAATTACGCAAATACAACACAATCAGTACAACAGCAAAAATGGGATTATAGACAGCGAATTAGATGTAATTGACTGGACGAATTACCGCAACTATTTTACCGCCGACACTGCTCCTCCACTTACTTTCCACGAAGAGAATTCATGGCGTGTACTTGCTGGAATTTCCACATTGTGACGGCTAAATATTCATATATTAATAATTTGTGAAATAAACGTTAAATAATAATGCATTCCTAAACTACAAGATCAATACTGCCACCGGTGGCATAGCAAACTACAAATACTACAGCTATGTCGATTTTGGAATTTAGGAGTTCAAAACATGAAAGTGTTTCAATGGACAGCCCTCGCTCTAGCCGTGTCCACGGCGTTTTCCACCATGGCGCAAAGTACTGCACCGGCTCAGGAAAATACCGAGCAAACTGAAACAAATGAAACCCCTAGCGAAATTGAAGTAGTTGAAGTAAAGGGTGTTAAACAGGCAGACCTAAAAGCGCGTGACTTAGAACGCATGAAGAATGGCTTTAGCTCTGTTATCTCTACCGATGACTTAGGCAACTTTGTCGATCAAAACGTAGCGGAATCTCTTCGAAGATTGCCAGGTGTAACGCTACAGCGCTCAGAAGGCGAAGGTAAGTTTGTTACCGTTCGAGGCTTAGGGCCCGGCTTCGTATCAATAAATATGAACGGCGCACAAATGTCTGGTGCAGGCGAAGAGCGGAAAGTGGGCTTAGACGCACTTCCTGCTGACCTGCTAGGAACCATTGAGGTGCTTAAAACCCTCACACCAGACCAAAACCTGAATTCCATTGGCGGCACAGTAAACGTAAAAGCAATTTCAGCGTTTGATCGCGGTAAAAACACCTTAAAAATGCGTATTCAGGACGCGTACTCAGAAGCCCGCGAAGAGCACTCTCCAAAATTTAGCTTAGACGGCACCCAGTTTTTCCTCGACAACACCTTTGGTATTGGCTTTGCCATCTCTCACGAAGACCGCAAAACCCAGATAGACGAAACGCGCCACCACAGCACCAACGAAATGAAGTTTTACACCGCTGACTTGGGTAAAACGGAAGAAGAAATTGCTCAAGGTGACGAAATTCTCGCGCCTTCTCAGTTGGAAATTCGTCGTGAGATTGCTGGCAGAACCCGCCAAGCTGCTGCGCTTAACTTAGAGTATAAGCCCTCTGCCGATGCGTACTATTATGCCAAAGGCACGTTCACACAATTTGAAGATGACGATCGCGCGCAGCGTGAATTTTACGACTTTCAAGATGCAGGCTCTGTAGGAAACGATGAAATCGTTTACGTAAACGGCGCTACTAAAGAGTTTATTCTTAGCGATATAGATGTGTTCCACCAGCACTTCTTGCAAGAAAGTAAAAACAAAACCATAACGTTCAGCTTAGGGGGTGAAAACCGTATTGCTGAACGTTTCGTGTTTGACTACGAATATGCTCAATCTCGCTCAGAAGAAGACTCAACCGGTGACCGCCGCGTTCAGTTTCGTGAACGAGACCTGATTGTTTATGGCCAAGGTGGTCGAGACAACATTAATGCTCGTATTTTGAGCCCGCAGGAAGCTGCGGAAATCGCAGGTTTAACCTACGACCCGGAAAACAGCATTTTTGGCACGTCGGGTAGCGGCGATGGTTCTAACCTTTCAAATTATCAATTTGATAATCTGTTTTTAGAAGGCGGAACCCGAATTGATGAAATTAAGACGGTAAACTTTAATCTGCGAACCGACATTTTTAATGACTGGTTAAACACCATTAAGTTCGGTGTGCAGGTAAGTGAGCGCGACCATGTACGCGATAAAGACCGTTGGAGCTTTGACCCTTCTGCCAGTGACTGTAGCGACGACGCATGTATTGCCGCAGTCAACTCTACTCTTGCCGACTATGACACCCAGATTCCTTCAAACAGTGCATTCCAGTTGCCTTTTGAAAGTCGCGGTGTAGTGGACCAAATTGTTAATGCAACCCGTCAAACGGTGGTACCTGCCACAAATGGCGATTCCACCGGTTTTCTTTCGCTAGAAAACGATGACTTTGAATTTAATGGCGCAGGTGCGGGCGCGCTGGATATCGCCATTCCACTGCCTGAAGCATCTATTAAATACAGCGAGTTTTTCCCTAGTGCGCACATTAAATGGGAGCCCAGTGAAAACTTCCTAGTGCGTGCAGCGGCGTGGACCAGCTTTACTCGCCCTTCGTTTAAACAAGCCCGTGCATTTGCCGTATTTGACAGCGATATCGAGCTTTGCCCTCCGGGTTCGGACGATTGTGATGACAGTCAAGGTGGCGCATCGCTTCAACAGTTAAGCCAATATGTGCTCGGTTCCGATAATGCACTAGATGTGGGTAACCCTAATCTCGTTGCAATGACATCTATTAACTACGATGCGTCAATTGGCTGGTATCCAAGCGAAAACCTCTTTATGGAAGCGGCTATTTTCTATAAAGACATCGACAACTTTATTGTGGATGTAAACGGAATTGGCATGGCGCTTAACGACCTGCCGCTTACGCTTCCGGTAAACCAGGTTACTGAGTTTGTTATTCCGCAGGACTTATACCTAAACGAAATTAATATTACCGTAAACGGTAATAAGGCCTCGGTTATCGGGTTAGAGCTGAGCTACAACCAGTACTTCGAGAATGGTTTATTCATTCAAAGTAATGCCACCATCCTAGATAGTGAAGCCACGCTTGATGGCAGTATTCGTCAAGGCAAAGTGGCACTGCCTGATCAAGCTGATACCACCTTCAACCTTGTATTTGGTTGGGAAAGTGAAACGTTCTCAGCTCGCTTAATTGGTAACGTGCGTTCTGAAGTTCTTGAACAAATTGGCTCTTGCCCAATTACTGCCGATCTTAACGACCCTAAGTCCTGCAAGATTTGGGGTGACCAATATCAAGATTCGGTTAAAAGCTTAGACTTTAAACTTCAGTACGACATTACCGAGTACGCACAATTGTACTTTGACGCCATCAACCTTACCGAGGAGTCAGACCTTCGCTACTTCCAAGGTAACTCGTTAAGCGGCGGTAATATTCTGTACCAGAAAGAAGAGTACGGCCGCAGCTATCAGCTGGGTGTAAATATCAAGTTCTACTAATTGTCTGTGCCGGGGAAACCCGGCCTTTTCCACATAATAAAGCTGGAGCGGACATGTAGTGCGGTAGTACGCCCAGTAAAATATGGAGATTGAGTACCATGAAACTCACGAAAATTGCTGCCCTGATGGGTGGTGTTATTCTCGTTACTGCCTGCGGCGAGAAAAGCTCTACCAACGTAACCCTCCCCCCCGATCCAGCACTGACTGGCGTATTTGTTGATAGCCCCGTTGAAGGAATTAATTATTCTTCTGCTTCTGTGGAAAACGGCACCACCAATGCGCAGGGTGAATACTCTTACTTCAGAGGCGAACAGCTCGCTTTCAGCATAGGTCAGCTGGCATTTCCAGAAACCCCGGCATCGAGCGTTATCTCTCCTCTTGACCTATTCGCAACTGACAACCCTTTTAACCAGTCGGTCGTAAACACCCTTCGACTTTTACAATCTCTTGATACCGATGGCGATCCAAGTAACGGTATAACACTAAGCGCCAGTGCCGGCGATGTAGCAGTGGCAACCCTCGACGAAGGGCAAACCATTGAAGATTTCTTTAATCAATCTGATGCTGATTTTGCAGCGGATGTAGAGGTGTGGCTTGGTTCTGCTGGCGGAGCCAGTGCTACGCTTGTGGATAAAGCACAGGCTATCAGCCATTTCGTAAATTACCTTGAAGCCGAATTAGGCACGCTGTTCCCTAACACCTTTGATGTAACCCGCTTCACAGGCGACATTTACGCACCAACACTGGAAGGCAGAAGTGTATCTCAAGCCACTTACACCTTTACGCCAGACGACGAAACGAACTTGTCAGGTACTTTTGTAAGAGTGCACGGTGAGGAAAGCACAACAGGTAGCTATGAATTCTCTTTTGGACGAAAAGTTATTGCCCTTAGCTACGATGAGCAAACTGAGTATCTTATTTCCCGTGCTTTCAACACGGTTAACGAGGTATACAGTTTGTGCGTGGTATCTCCAGATAACGCTCAGTCTATGCCGTTAGTGCTTCATGTTGAAAGCTGCCTTGCCAACGAAGACCCGCAAAACTACCTGTTTGCGTTTACTCAGGAACAAGCAGATGTTGAACTGGCAAAATTAGAGGAAGCAGCGAATTCTATCCAGGCGGCGCTTGAAGAGAATTTCGATACCGACACCGATACGTTTTTCTCATCGTCGTACAAGCGTTTAAGTGAAGAGCCAGACGCAGGTGCGCTTTATTATGTAACGGGTGGCAGCCCGCTAGTCGACGCCACTACAGGTCAGCTTACCCTTGAAGGTGATCGATTCAGTATTGGTAACGCTGCGGCCAACCCAGGTGCCAACACGTCGGCATCAGACACGGTTGGCATGGGTATTTATAATCTTAGCGAAGGTTTTACCATTAGCTTCGACGTTATTTCTCATAATGGCGGCGGTACGTTCAGCCTTTATGTAGATAACAACACCACAGGGCAAGATAACTCTGTACACGGTGCTGCTTCTAAGTTCGTGAGCATAGGTTTAGCAGACGGCACGATGGTACCCGGCACGCGATTTACCTATACCTATGAGCCAGGTGACGATATTGGTGGCGGCGATCCTAGTGCACCTGACGCTAAAATTCTCGATAGCTCGGTAGCTAATAGCTTCTTCCAATTGCGCACAGACTCTAGTGCCACTATCACTATCGATAACTTAAAAATTGAGACGGTAGCTGACGCAGTTGACCCAGTGCCTCCGGTTGAGCCTGAGCCTACCGAACCTGAAGAGCCTGAAGTTATTCCAAGTGTACCGCTGCCGCTTTCCTATACCTTTGCAGGCGAAAGCGAGGATATTTTCTCGACAAACTTTGCCGCGATTGAAAATGCAGCGGGTGAGCAAGTTGCCATGTTTACGATTACCGGTGGCTCGGTAACGCAAATTGACACTGGTATTCAGCTTGACGGCGGGCGCTTTACCCTTGGTAATACTGAGCCAGATACCCAAAGCTCATCTGACGATACATCATCCACCGGTGCGCTAGATTTGAGCCGTCCTTACAAGGTTATCTTTGATGTTATTTCTGCTGAAGATTCCGAAGGCGACAACAAATTCCAGATTTACGTGGATAACAATACATCTGGCAGCGCCAACTCACACCTAGGTTCAGATTCCCGCTTCTTTAATGAGCCTGTGCTCGATTTAGTACCGGGAACCACCATGACAGTAGAAGGACAGATAGCAACGCCTAACTCGTACCTTCAATTTAGAACGGAAAGTGGCTCTATTGTGGTCATCGACAATATTCGCATTGAATATATTGATGAAAACACCCTGTTAGAGGAGACGTTTGAAACAGACGCTGACACCTTCTTCAGCCCTGAATACAAATCAACTGATGGTGGTGCCACGCCGTTTTATAGCGTAACGGGCGGCGGTTCAGGTTTAGTGATCTCCGAAGGCCAATTAGCCATCGACAGTGCACGCTTTACCATGGGCAACAGTACCCCTGATACAGACACAACCGCTGATGACACGGTAACCACGGGTATATTAGATTTAAGCCGTGAATATACCATTAGTATGGACATCATTGCCGTTGAAGACAGTGAAGGCGACAACAACTTCCAGATTTATGTAGATAACAACACCAGCAGCAGTAGTAAATCGATACATGGTGGCGACTCTAAATTCTACAGCGAGCTGGTTAATAACCTTGTGCCAGGACAACGCCTAACTATCGATGGATTTATTGGTACACCCACCTCGTTCCTGCAGCTTCGTACTGAAAGTGGCGGCAAAGTGGTTATCGATAACTTTGTTATATCGTATGTGGGTGAAGCGCCAGATGACAGCAAGTTTAGCTGTGAAAATGAACCAGAACTTTACTTCTGTGACGACTTTGCATCGGGCTCTTTAGATAACTTCACGCTTATCTCAGACGACGCAGGCTCAAACGGTCCACAAGGCACGTTTGATGTTGTAGAAGATGACGGCAACAAAGTGATGCGCTACACCGCTGGCGGTGAAGGTGGCGAGATTTTCTTGGTTAAAGAGTCGGCGCTAAGCAACCTGCCAGAAAATGGAAATTACTTTGTTGAAGCGCGCATTCGTCCAAGACAAAACAGCACCACGCGAAATAAACAGATCTTCCTTCTAGGTCGTTATAATAGCGCTGGAAACTGGTACGGCGGAGGTTTGAATGTACAAAACTCATCGAGCAGTACACAAGTGGAAGTAGCGGTAAGTACCGAAGGCAGTATTTCTCGCCCTGTCCAAGCTAAGTCACCTATTGTACTGGGTGAAAAAGACGGTACAGACGGCACGTGGTATCGCGTACGTTTTGAAATGGAAAACGAGAAACTCACCGTTTATTTAGACGGTGAGAACATGGGTACAGCAGAAGATACAACCTATAGCGCTGCGGGACTGATTGGCCTTTTCACTAATAACCGTTCGTTCGAGCTGGACGATTTAAAAGTGGGTGACCCCGCTGTTAAACCTGTTCAACTTACTCTGGATTTCAAAGAAACAGAGTGGGAGACCACCACCAGTAGCGATCCGTTATTCGTTTACGTTACCGCAGTACAAAACGACGGTATAACTGAAGACACGTTTACCGTAACCAGCAGTGATGCGAGCGTAGTCAGCGTAGAGCAGCAAGGCCCACAAGTTACTATTACCCCTCGCGCTGCCGGCAGCGCAATGGTAACTTTTACTTCTGGCTCTGACCCTACGTTAAGCAAACACATTGCCGTTAATGTTGGCGAAGGCTTCACAATGCCTACCGCCACCTATGGCGACTTATTCCCGGATACCACACCGTATTCGGGCAATAACAATGCGTATCCCGATACCCTACTCTCGTTAACCTTCGACAGCGAACCCACCTTAGGAAGTAGCGGTGAAGTGCGCATTTACAATGCGACAGACGACACCCTGGTAGACGTTATCAATATTGCAGCTGATGAAGACTTTATTGGCTTTGAAGGCCAAGACAGACAGCGCAAAGTGGCTTACCGCCCCGCATCAGTTGTAGGCAACACATTGGTGATTAAGCCTCATACAAACGCCCTTCAATATGGTCAGTCGTATTACGTGGCCATTAGCGATGGTGCGGTAACCGGCGCAACGCTAAATGGTGAAAGCTTTAGTGGTATTGGCAAGAGTGCGAACTGGCGCTTTGCAACAAGAGCCGCTGCACCTTCTGGCGCGAATGTTACCGTAGATGATGACGGCGAAGCGGATTTCCGCACGGTGCAAGGTGCGCTTAATTACGTGATGCAAAACGTAAGTAGCGATACGCCATCTCGCATTACGATTCGTGACGGCGAGTATCAGGAAATGCTGTTCCTTCGCGGTAACAACAATGTCACGCTTCAAGGCGAGAGCCGAGACAATACCGTGGTGTACTACGATAACTTTGAAAGCTTTAACAGCGGTAGCGGCAAGAGCGAAGCACCTGCGGCGGGCACGCCATCAGGTGGAAGAAGTGTATTTTTAGTGGAAGGCGTAGATAACCTGACGCTAACGAACTTCACTTTGAAAAACTCACACATCAGAAGCAACGACTACTCTAACCAAGCTGAGACGATTTACTTTAACAGTGATTCAGGTCGTCTAACTGCCGTTGATATGAACTTTGTGAGCGAACAAGATACGCTGCTGTTAAAAGGCTTTAGTTGGTTCTACAACTCATTGATTGCCGGCAACGTTGATTTCATTTGGGGTTACGTAAATACCGCACTGTTTGAAAACAGCGAAATTCGCACCATTGGCGACTCTAAAAATGGTAACCCTGACGAAGACACAGCGGGCGGCTACATTCTACAAGCTCGCGTACCTGATATTTCTTATAAAGGGTTTATCTTCTTAAACAGCAGCTTCACCAATGGCCCAGGCCCTATTGGTAACGGTGTACTCGACGACTCTACGTATATTGCAAGAAGTGGCGGCAGCGCGAGCTACTTCGACAATATTACGCTTATTAATAACCGTTTCGACACCCACATTGCCACTATCGGCTGGGCGGGCGAAGGAGTACGCGACCAACCTGCACCAAACCCTAGCCCTGCAACCGCAGCAGCTGGATGGCGTGAATACGGCAGCATGGATATGCAGGGTAACCCGCTTGATCTTTCAAGCCGTCAGTTTGCCCACATTCTTACCGACAGCGAAGTGACTGAACTTACCAGCAGAACGGCGATATTCTCTCACTTTAATAACGGTGAAGGCTGGGTGCCAAGTGAGCCTAACTTACCGAATGTAGCACCTGCTCCAACGCTTGATGCTTACGGTTTTGCGCAATACAACTATGCATTAACTGGCGGTGCTGGCGGTACGGTAGTAACCGTAGATAACGGCGCTGACTTGCAGGCGGCACTAGACAGCGCGGCGAACAGCAACACCCCAGTGACGGTTTATGTAGATGGCACCATTACCGACGCAAACAATGGCGGTACGGGCTCACCGATTGAAATAAAAGACATGAACGATGTGTCAATTATCGGGGTTGCAGACAGGGGCGAATTCGACGGTATTGGCATCTTAATTAGACGTGCAAATAACGTGATTATTCAAAACCTGAAAATCCACCACGTGCTTACTGATGGAAAAGACGCTATCTCTATTGAAGGTGATAACGACGGCTCTACCACCAGCAACATTTGGATTGACCACAATGAGCTTTACAGCACATTGTCTGTGGACAAGGATTTCTACGACGGGTTAGTAGATAGTAAACGCGGCGCAAAAAACATCACTATCTCTTACAACTACCTTCATGATCATTGGAAAGCCTCGTTACACGGCCACACTGAGAATGATGTAGACAGTGATAATACCGAGCGTTTAATTACCTTCCACCACAACCGCTTTGAGAATATCGAGTCACGTTTACCGTTATTCCGCTACGGTCACGGTCACTTGTATAACAACTATTACAATCAGATATCCTCTACGGCAATCAATTCAAGAATTGGTGCAGAGCTACAGGTAGAAAACAATGTGTTTGAGAACACGCAAAACCCAATTGTTTCCTTCTACTCAGACGTTATTGGATATTGGAACACGTCAGGCAACCTGTTTGGCGAAGGCGTAACGTGGACAACGCCAGCTGATGGTGACGTTATAGCAGGACCGGATGCCACGCCAACATCCAGCTACGAAGTGCCGTACGACTACGTACTAGATGATGCCGACTTGGTTAAGCAGCGAGTTATCAACTACTCGGGCGTAGGTAAGATCAACCAGAATGCCGATGACATTCCTCCGTTAAACTAACTCCCAAAAGAGTTAGCACAAACATCGAGTAGGGTGAGGCGTCACCGCCTCATCCCTCTCACAGAACCGTACATACGGGCCTCGTATACGGCTCATATACACAGTTATTTAGCGTAA
>LUME01000634.1_pt1 | contig 16668 bp, 18 predicted proteins | sample 729951 | NCBI WGS metagenome assembly LUME01 (sample SAMN03860271, study PRJNA289734) | marine metagenome | biome: seawater column; feature: ocean; material: water; isolation source: Red Sea water column Station 34 - depth 200m | place: Saudi Arabia: Red Sea | collected 2011-10-15 | depth 200 m | reverse complement strand
GAGAAGCTCCAGGATACACAACCGTTACATTGATTATTTCCTGCTCAATGGCTGGGAACACCTCAAGATTGGTGTTCGGAAGTGTAAACATTCCCGCCACAATAATGATCGCCATTGCGAGATTGGCAGCCACGCTGTTTTCTACGAACCAGCGAATTATCTTTTCCAAATCTTGTCCTTAATTATCTTCTACGTTTGTTCTTACTTGCATTCCATCAACAATAACGCCCAGGCGTGATATCAAAATCTCATTACCAAAGCTTAATCCGCTTCCGACAAATGCTTTGTTCTCATCCTCGCGTATAATGCTTATTTCACGTTTCGTGAGTATCCCCTCTTTATTTTTTACCCAAACCATATTCTGGTCTTGAATAACATATCTGGGAAGGATCACAACATCTCGAAGTTTTTTACCTGTAATTGCAGCATTTACATACAGCCCGACTTTCAAAGGTATCCCTTCCTGAGAGAAGACATAAGGATTGGGAACCCTAGCAACCACTGAAAGCATTCGTGTTCGAGGATCAATCTCTGCTTCAGATCGCACGATTGTTCCTTTCCAGCTGTAGTTTTTTCCGCCAAGATTGGTTGACAGAACAACTTCAGGCTGTTCCAAAGCAGGGATCAGGTTCCCATCCAAAGAAATGTTCAAGAATGCAAGATCCTTATTGGCGATTGGCAGCCTCACTTCTACATAGTCAATTCCGTAGATCGTTGCCAAGGGGGAACCGGGAGCAACCACAGCACCTATATCAGTGTTCTTTTGTCGGACTCGGCCGGAAAATGGCGCTACAATGACCGAGCCCTCAGGGCCAATTCTGAAGCTTGACCTCCTCCGAGCCTCTTCCATTCCGTTTTGGCCAACTCTGATTCCGCCTCCTCGCGACTAAGAGCCAACTGCGCCTGAGAAAGATTGGATTCCGCCGCGATGAGCGCCAGCTCGTAATCGCGAGGATCGAGCCTCAGCAAAGTGTCCCCCTGAGAAAAGGTTGCCCCTTCGGAAAGTTTCTCTGAAGTCCAAAAGACGCGCCCTGCGATTTCAGAAGTGAGGTTGATTTCAGTCCTCGGTATCACCTCGCCCTGAGATTTAACGGTCACTTGAATATCTTGTGGTGTTACTACCAGGGTTTCTACAAGTGGCGGAACATATTGTCTCTGCATCGGCTTCGCTTCAGGACGAATTGCGATAAGCAGTGCTGCTAGCAGAATGCTGCTGACAATGACAATCGTCGGGGCAAAAAATTTCTTGTTCTTCATGATCGTCCCTTTTCTACAGATTGTCTCTGCATTGATCCTCCCAGTGCTAGAATAAGACGTAAACGGCTCTCTATTCTCAACCGTTTCATTAATAAAAACTGCGATTGCGAATCAAACCATTGATTTTGACTGTTTAGCACAGTAATCAGGTCTGCAAGGCCTGATTCATACCTCTCTACGGAAAGTTCATATGCCGCCTGTGCCTGAGATACCGCCAACTCAAGGAAACCGAGCTGGCGAGACACCGACTCTTCAGACGCAATCGACTGTTCCACTTCAGATAGGGCTTGCAGTGATTTCTTGACTAAATCAATTTCTGCCTGAGAAAGTTGGGCTTCGTTCATTCTAAGGTTTGCTCTCAATCTTCCACCTTGAAATAGAGGTGCGGTAACATTTAATCCCATATTCCAGATTCCGTAGTCACCATTAAGCACATCCTTCAATTCCCTGGATGAAGTGCCTGCTGATCCTGTTAGGGCAAAAGACGGGAGTAAGGATCGCTTAGCTTCGGCAACTTTATAGCCGGCACTTTCCACTTTCGTGACTGCCGACCTTACATCGGGCCGTCTAAGAAGCAATTCTGAGGGCAGACCCGCTGGTATTGGCGGCAGGTTTGATGGAATTTCCACAGATAATTCCATGGAAGCAGAAGGGTAACGACCAAGGAGTACTTCCAGATTTCTGAGGGCATTCAGATATTGCAATCGGTTATTTTCCAATTGTACCTGTGCAACAGCCAGAGAAGATTGAGCAAGGCGATAATCAAGTGAAGACCTCAGGCCCTCCTTGAATCTGGCTTCAACTAAAACCAATAATTCTTCAAAGGCGGCAACAGTTTCCTGTGAAAGATCAAATTGTTTTCGAGCCTCAACAGTTAAATAGTATGACTGAACAAATTGGGTAAGTAATGAAAAGGACAGATAGGCTAATTCGTATTCAGCTGAAGTATAATCTTTGTATGCAGCTCTGCGACTGTTTAAGGCTTTTCCCCAAATGTCAACTTCCCATTGGAAGGAAAGGTTTAAGCCGTAGCTGTCAGATTCAAAACTGAGAACCTCACCAGAATCCTGTGTCCCCGTAGTGTCTTGGTTACCTCTGGTTGAAGAGAAAAACGTATCGGAAAAACCAAAAGCCGCAAGATTCTGTTTACGGCGGCTACCTGATCCTGTCATCGCCAAAGATGGATAAACGGTCGCACCATTCATGACTGCCAATTGTTTTGCCGATTCAAGCTGCTGCAACACGGACTTGATATCTGGGCTCACTTCACGAAATAGGGAGAGCGCCTTGCTCATCCTTGCATCTTCGAAAGCAGACCACCATGATCCAGTAAAGTCTTCTGTCTCTGGCAAAGGTGCAGACCAAGAATCAGGAATTTCTCCCTCAAGAAACTTGCTCTGATACACTTGGTTGCTTGAGCAACTCCATAACAACAGAAGAAGGGATAAAAAATAAACTTTTATTGCTTTTCTCATTCTGAATCGGATCATTATCGTTAATTTATTTAACGCCTATTAGCTCTATTCCTTTTTCCCCATCAGAAAATGGCCAACAAACCATTCATCGCCTTTGTTATAAGCAAATAATTCTTCACAGGCCATCCAGAAAATGCGCCAGCGGTTGAACCATAATTCACCTTCATCACCATAAAATTGGCGAAAAATTTCCATGATTTCATCACGTCGTTTATCCTGATTATTCAACCAGGCCCTGCAGGTTTTCCTGTAATGATTTCCATTTACTTTCCAACTCTTCTCTAAGGCAAGATCATCTTGAAAATATTCTAGAAGATCATAAGAAGGCATCATTCCACCGGTAAAATAATACCGTGTCATCCAATCAGAATCTGTGTTTACTTCGTACGGATAGGCATACTCATTATGGCAAAAAATATGAATGAAAAGTTTGCCATCTTTCTTGAGCCAACCAGCGATTTTATTAAGAAGAAGCCTGTAATTCCTCATATGCTCAAACATTTCTACAGAAACAATACGGTCAAACGTGGTATCCATATGGAATTGATTCATATCAGCCTTAATGAATGACAAATTAGAGAGATCTCTTCGTTGGCCTTCTTTAAGAATATAATCCCCCTGATCCTGGGAATTAGAAACGGAAACGATGTGACATTTAGAAAGTTCCTCTGCCATATATAATGAAAGTGAGCCCCATCCACAACCCAAATCCAAAACCCGCATGCCATCTTCAATACCACTACGCCGAATTGTTATATCCAACATTTGATTCTCAGCATCATCAAGGTCGGTGGTACTGCTGTCCCACAAACAAGAACTATATTTCATCCGAGGCCCCAAAACTTCCTGAAAGAATTTTGAAGGGACTTCATAATGCTGTGCATTTGCTTCGTCTGAAGAGAGCGCTAAAGGGCTTGTATTCATTGACTGTACCCAGTCCTTTTTTCGATCGTATGCGATAGCTCCGTAAATAGTGGACTGTTCACTTAATTTTTCTTTCATTAATTTTCGAATTCCCAGACGTATCAGCCAGTCAGGGAATAAACTCTTCTCTGCCAATGTAATTGCTCCAGATATCATTAGTATTTTATCGTGCTGTTAGTTTCCCGCATGGCGAAGACCATTTGAACATCACCAATATGACGTTCCAGAAAGGCGGCTTCACAGGAGGCCAGATAAAATTCCCAAAGCCTACAGAAAGATGTGGAGAATCCTAATGAATAAACACTATCAAGTTTTTTGTTAAAGCGTTCTCGCCACTCTCTCAAGGTTAAAGCATAGTGGTTAGTGATGTCTTCTAAATGAACAAATCTCATATTTGTCAAATTCTTGAAATGTTCATTAATCTGTGCAATGCTAATCAAACTGCCGCCCGGGAAAATATACTTTCTTAAAAAATCTGTACCTCTGATATACTGTTTGAAATTTTGGTCGGATATGGTTATCCCCTGAATAGCAATCAATCCATCAGGTTTAATTAATGAAGAACATTTCTTAACAAACGTTGACATGAAGTGAGGTCCCACAGCTTCAATCATTTCGATAGAAACCAACTTATCAAAAGTCCCTGTTAGATCACGATAATCTTTTTGAAGTATTGTGATTTTGTCTTGAAGGCCCGCTTCTCTAACTCTTGTCAAAGCATAATCATACTGTTCTTTCGATATAGTAGTTGTAGTAACAGAGCAACCATACTTTTGAGCGGCATGAATCGCCATGCTTCCCCAACCAGTTCCAATTTCCAGTAACCTATCGTCAGCTGTTAGATTGAGCTTCCTGCATAACCGATCTAATTTCTCCATTTGAGCTTCCTCAAGGCTTATATCTGGTTTAGGGAAAAACGCGCACGAGTAGGTTAATGTTTTGTCAAGGAAAAGCTTAAAGAAATCATTGCTTAGATCATAATGTGCTTGAACGTTTCTCAAGCTTCCTCTCTTTGTATTTGGATTCAAGTGTATATACAGCCACAGCAGAGGTTTACTAAGCCAGGCAAACCCTTTTTCCAATCGGTTTGCCGCTGAGTCATCCCTAATTAAAATACGTGAAAGTGCTACCAAATCATCACAATGCCAATGGCCATCCATAAATGATTCCAACGCCCCTATGCTCCCCTGTGTTATCAACAAATAATAAAACTGCGGAGAATATACTGATACTGTTGCCTTGAGAGGTCCTTCCGTGTTACCAAAGGTCTTCTTTGAATCCCCTTCAATAATTTGAATTGCACCTTTGGACAGACTATTGAGCTTTCCGTGAACCAATTTTCTCATAAAATTATTAAGGGGAGTAAGGCGAAATCCCACTCTAATCATTTCTTTCTTATTTGAAACATGTATTGTTTTTGTCATGATGCCAGTGTATTGCAGAAACTACTCTAAATGTAATGAACGGAAATTGGCCAACTGTTTTTATGAGTTGAGATTTATTAAACTCAAGTTTTCTAAGATTTAATAAAGCCTCATGTATTTTCTTACTGTCTTTGAAATTCTCTATCTCTACCGATAGATGCTCTCTAGGGTCTGAAAAAAGAAACCGGTATTGATGGTCCATATCAAAAAAAGGAGAAACATGCAGTTTTTTACTCTCATGATTTTCTATACCATACTGTTCATTGCGTCCGTTTTTTGTTTGAATAACGTAACTATGTCTTTCTTTCCAGGGCGTATTTGTCACTTCAGCGATAATCGTTTCTACTTGTTCACCACCTTTATCAAAGCAGTAGTAAAAACTCACAGGATTAAAGCAATAACCGAAGTAACGCAAATGCGTAAGAAGTCTTACGGGACCTTGAACATCTTTCCCTGTTCTTTCAAATACTAGATTCTCAACAGCCGACCTTAGTTCAAGCTTGCCTTCGGAAAGATAATCTTTGCTGAAAAAGGATATGAGGGCCGGCCGATTAACACCCCAAAAAAATGACTGAGGCATCAATGAATCAATCTCATCCAAATCAATGTAAGCCATGAAAATTTTGTAGTTGAAGTGATGCTTAATAGGTTGAAACCTCTGGTGAAAAATGTTACCCGTATAGATAGCACTCTTCATACGGAAAACTGCACCCCTAATTTTCTACACACGTCAAGAGCACTAACCACACCATCTTCGTGAAATCCATATTTCCAATAAGCACCAGCATAATAGGTATTATTTAAACCACTTATTTCATCTTTGCGCTTTTGTGATTCAACAGTTTGTTTGGTATACACTGGATGGTAATAAACGATTCTTTCCAATACTTTCTCGGAATTAATTCGTTCTTCCATATTTAGACTAACACAGATTGTTTCCGGGGCATCAAGTGATTGTAGGATATTCATATTGTAAGTAAGAGAAACCAGGTCTTCCTTTTTAATCGGGATATTGCTGTTCCAACTTGCCCAAATCCTTTTTTGTATTGGGAGAACCGAACTGTCTGTATGCAACAACGCCGTGTTTTTTTGGTAAGAAATTGAAGAGAGAATTTCAGTTTCATCAGGCGTTGGGTCAGCAAGAATTTTTAAAGATTGATCACTGTGACAAGCCAGAATTACGGCATCGAAATTGATGGTATCACCACTCTCTGTCTTTAATTTGATTCCTTCATTTGTTCTTGTTATACCTACAACTTTAGAGTTGAGCTTTATACTATCAGAGAATCGAAAAATCATTCTATTTACATATTCTCTAGATCCCCCTTTTATCACTCTCCATTGAGGGTGATCATTGATTGAAAGTAATCCATGATTGCTGTAAAACCTGGCAAGATAGCGCATGGGTAAATATGAAATCTTCTCCGGAGGTGACGACCATATTGCTGATGCCATGGGAATAATGAACTTTTCAAACGTCAAACTGTATACTGGTAATCACCATCCTGCTCTAAAAGATTTCTTGCACCCTTGTTAAATGCCAGAATACCCCTGACCATACCAAAAAACTGACGATTAAAGAAGTTTCTCCTTTGGCCAAAAAGGGTATTGATAGAAGTTGGCTTGTACTCGAGGCCAGTTCTTTCACACTTCACACTAAAACTCATATTCGACGCCTGAGTAGGAACATCTAACTCATTTAATATATTGTTGAAGTGAGGATAGGTTTTTTCATTGTAGACAATAAATCCCGTATCCACAGAATATGTTGTCCCCCCAAGTGTGACATCTATAGTATTGCTATGACCTCCCAAATAACTATTTGCTTCAAAAAGCGTAATATTGTGATGCTCAGCTAATAGATATGCACAAGTAAGTCCTGAAATGCCTGAACCTATAATTGCTATTTTCATATTTGAATAAAAATCATGAATAAATATGCAACTTCAAATTCAACTATTTAGAATGAGGAACTTTCTGTATCATGCTGGCATCGTAACCTTGAGCTTCAAGATTATCATAAATAATGCGGAGTGTTTCCTTATCTAAATTTTTTGATCTTGACATTATCCATAAAAATTTTCGACTAGGATAACCGATTACTGTATATTGATAGTCTTCATCAAGATCAATCACAAGATAGGGTAATTTCAAAGGCCAAAATGGTTGAATGCGCCATTCAGCGTTGGTGGTACTGTTATAAATGAAAGCCTTCTGTGTAAGTCGTTTTTTTTTGCCAGAAAAGCTGTCTTTATTGAAAGAAAATGTTACATCAATGTAGCCATCCTCATTCCAATAATATTGCTCCAGGGCGTTATGGGCACCTTTTTCAAGCCAGGTCGGTATATTGGCAATAACATACCAGTCACCCATAAATCTATTCAGGTCCACATAGTCCACAGTTTGGAGTTTATTCATGGTATTAGCGCTGCAGTTTGTCAGCGAGAAAAATAAATATATAAGACATACTTTTTTCAATTCTCAACCTATCTATTAATAAATGGTAAGAGAGCAGGGGTGGTCTGTTTGTAGTGTTTGTATTCCTGCCTGTGACCCCAAAGTTTATCTGCTCTTGCCTCAAGAAGATTTATACCGCTGATCCGCGTCAAGAGGAGAAAAACAAAGAGGGGAGAAATTAGTGTGCTGTACTGCCAGCCCGAAAGTGTCGGCATTGATATCAAAGCTATACCGGTCCAAAGTACAATTTCACCAAAATAATTGGGATGTCTTGAATACCGCCACAAACCGTGAGTAATGAATTCATCGACGTTCTCGGGTTTATTTCGAAATCTTCTCTTTTGCTCATCAGCAATACTTTCAAAAAAGAACCCAAAGGACCAAAGGAATATCCCGAAATAAGACACGGGATCGTTTTTCAAAGGAACGTTATTAATTATCGCCGTAAGAGCATTTGCTGACGTAATAAATACCCAGAGACCAGAAAGTGACCAGGTCAAAAAGAACTTGGAAAATGAAACTTTGATCTTTCTAAACCTTCTGTCTTCTCCTGCTTGGATTATCCTACAAAAAAGAAAAGAGCCAAGTCTTAAGGACCAAATAGAGACTAAGACGAGAAGTAAAAGAGACCGATCAGAAAGAGGAATACCTGAGAGTGATACGGTTAAAGCTGACGCTATTGTTAATAGGGACAGATAGGCCAGTGTGCCTGTAATATCATAAAACTTTTCACTCTTTGCAATAAAGGAAGGAATAAACATAAACCAGTGTATCAAGAAACTACCGCCCATGCAGATAACAAGAAGCGGCACTGATTTAAAGGTTGCTCCTCCTTGTCCACCGGCAATTGCAATACAACTGGCAAAAACAAGTATCACTACTACAGACAAATAATTTTTCAATGGTTCCTTCACGGAAATTACTTGACCTCTGTTTTCAGTGATGAAGCGGTTAGCAGTACATCCTCAAATATGGTTGCCAACGCTTTTCGGTTAAGCCAATCAATAAGAAAATGTGGCAGATTCCCTCCTGAATCCATATAAACCCTGTAAGACAACCAGCATGAATTATTGCTGTTCTCTATGGCATCCCAGATACCAATGCCTGATTCCAGATAAACAGGTTTATTGAATTCACGCTCCCATTTGTTGATTCCATCCTAAATACATAATGACTATCACTGATAAACGGTATTGGCACAGGGAGATGTTGATATGCGTCGATATATTGAGGCTTAGATTGAAGAACTGTTGTTGTTACCTGACTTGAATTGACGAAAGTCCTTTCATAATTGGCCACATCATATATAACACCCAGCAAAGTTTTCGCATCCATGTTGACTCTTTTTGAAACCATCACCGCACGCAATGGTTTACCCTGAATTGACTTCACCGATATTTCTCTTCCATTTTCGTGTTTATCAATAATGTTCCATCCATCACTGCTGTATAACTGTCGGAGAGCCTCTTTCTCAAGTTTATCTGATGCCTGAAGCATCAGTAATAGAGAAACTGCCAAAGGGAATATCTTCATTATTATTGAATCCCTATTGGGGACAACCCCAGCTTTTTGGAAATCCAGTACATGCTCGATACGGATACTCCCCACACAGCAGCAAGTAAAATTGCACTTATGGATACGCTATAATTAAAACTAAGGGCCTGAAGCTTAACACCTACCATATAGGCCAATGGACCAAATATGGCTCCTATAATAAATGCCAGGTAATATCTGCTATGGATCCAATACAGTGAGTGATTTATTGTAGCCGCAAAGCCGGCCCACATAGCAGTAATCCAAAGCGGTGCAACAATTGTAACGGATCCATAACCTCCCATATACGATATAAACCCTGAACTCGCTTTAAGTGAGTCCACAACAGTACCCACCACAGCCATCAAAATAAGAAAAATCAGTTCGTTTTTACCCTTTCCCATCAATAGCATATGAAACACAAGAAATATCAGCATTGCAATGGGGCCCAAATACGGTAATCCCCAAAGTGCTCCAAATACGCAAAGCCACCAAGCACCTTGAAACCCTAGCGCATTAAAGATTTTTTTTAATGTACTGTCAATCATTATTCGACTGTAAGTACTCCAATTCTTCAACATTGAATTTTTTTGGCTCCATTCCCAGTGTTTTAAATAGATTCTCAGAGTTGCATCTATTGTCTTCCATTAACATGGTTAGCTGCGCTCTTGTTACTGGAAACCAAGAAAATCTGTCAAGGAGTGTCGCTAAAGCTTTAACACCCATAACGGGAGCAGGAATTGACCATTTCTTCTTCCCCGCCGCTTTAGAAACAATTTTAATCATTGACTTCCAGGAAACATTATCCAAACCACCCAACTCATAAATCTGGCCAATCATTTCTCTTCTTTCAATTGCCTCGACAAAAATCCGGGCAACATCTGAGACGTGTATGGGGTTGTATTCAAATCCACCCGCATTTCTTGGAACAAGTCCATGATGAAATAGCGGTGCTGGAATTGGCAACCGCAACATATCGTTTAGTATTTGAGTGCAGAATTCTGGTCTATTTTCTCCCCGTGGATCACCAAAGAGTGATGTGGGTCTGAATATTGTATATTCCAAGCCGCTTGCCTTCAAGTACTCATCTGCTAGGAACTTCGTAGACTGATAGCCAGTACCATCGGGCTTAACACCATTGGCACTCATCAGTATGAATCTTTTCCCTCCAAGTTCTTTGGCAATATCAATGCAGGCCTTCGTTCCTCTAAAATGCAAATCCTCCCATGTGATTCCTTTCTTAGGGAATTCCCTGATAACGGCAATCAAATAAATCACGGCATCGGTACCGGAAATGACTGAACGAACCGTTTCTTCTTCATTGATTTGACCACCAATGATTTCACATTTTTCAGGCTGCTGCACTTTTCGTTCACTTCCTACTCGTACCATTAAGCGAGGTGTGTGGCCCTGAGCAATTAACTCATCAGTAATATAACTGCCCACATAACCAGTGCCACCAAAGACTGCTACTTTCATTTCTTAATTCCATCCTTTCTTGATTCAGCAAATATTTCTTCGAGTTTTTTGGCTCTGAAATCGAAAATGTGTTGTAGCTGATTTTTTACATACACCCCATGAATCAGCCTGCCCAACCAGCCATATAGCATTGCATATGTAACCGTATCAAACATCAAAGTCCCCTCATTGTGCTTTTTAAAATGGTGCTTATGGTGCCAGAAAGCGTAGGGTCCCAACAACTGTTCATCAGTGAACTCATTAGGAGCATTATAAGAGGATATAATGGATCGCCACCTGACAGGAAAACCAAAAACCTTTATTGTGTAATCGATGATCTTGCCTTTTCCCATATTAAGCGGCAGAGGAGTAATGATGTTAAAGTTCATTTTTTTTGGTGTTATGACTGAAAGATTTTCCGGCTGTGAAAAAAATTCGAAAACTTTTTCTATTGAGTGATCAAAGTACTGTTCTGTCTCAAGGTTGTATATCTTCATTGTGATGTCTCAGCTAGTTGAGAAAAACTTGACAACATTTTGTAGGTTCCATCTAAAGGTAATCTGACATGTTCAAAGCCTCTTCCTCCAAGAAAGATCAACATGTTGCATTCGTTCGCCAGCGCAAGAAGCTTTACAAGATCACCTTCAGCGGACTTGGGATCATTTACAATTGTACTTGAGATATAGAGACGATTTGGCTTGGATTCCTTAAAGAGAGTTTCAATTTTTTGCAACGGTGTATTTGTACCAACATTAATGACATCAAAACCTTTATCGAAAAGTATTTGCTCAGTTATCAACAGGGGTATTTCATGTTGGTCATCCTTTAGGCCAAGACAAATGGCCAATCCTAATGTCTTTTTAGGTCGCTCTAAAACAGCATACATCCCATGTATGCATCCCTGCACAACTTTTGATGCAACATGTTCCCTATAGACAGCAAGATCACCTTTACGCCATGCTTCGCCAATGCTTGTTAATGCAGGACTAATCAAATTATCGTAAATCTGATGAAGTTGAAGGCCTGATAAATAAAGACCATTCATTATGTAGTGACAAGTCTCACTATCTCCATCTATGCTTGCAGAAAAGAAGATGTCTGTTAATTCAGGTATTTGTTTTTTTATTATCAAGTGGTTGAATTCTTTTTGCTCTAAAGAATCATATGGCAGAATATTAATTCGATATCTGTATTTTGTATTTTCGTTGAGAAATGTTGCAATATGTCGCATCAGAAATTTTCTGTGACCGCCGGCTGTGATTTCACAATTAATCTGGCCCTTATCAGCCCATCGTTTGATTGTAGATACATTCACACCAATTATATTTGATACTTCTTTCGATGATATGTATTGTTCGAACATTATTGCGATTCCCTGTCTAATAAGAATTTAACAATTCAAACCGTGCATTACAATCATTATATGAGCGATATGCACGTTTTATTCGTTAGGCCACAATCAATTCAATCTTGGGATATAGGGGCGAGTGTCCGGCTATTCGTCGGAGCTGGGCAAGGAAACTGCTATTACTGAGAATCTCTCTTATATTGTGTCCAATATTCCAGTATATCTTCACCGTGAGTGGTCACAGAAACATTCTCGTAAATCTTGACTATCTTTCCGTCTTCCCTGATAAGAAAGGTTTTACGGGTGGTGAATAACCCTTTGTCCACTCCATAAAGCTTTCCCACTTTATGATTTTGATCGCTCAATAGCATGAAAGGCAGATTGTATTTGTCCCGGAAACTTTTCTGAGACGCCACGGAATCGTAACTGATGCCGAAAACAGTGATGTTCTTTTCTCGAAAACCGCTGAATTTATCCCGCAAACTGCAGGCCTGCTTGGTTCACCCGGGTGTATCGGCCCTGGGGAAAAAATAAACAACCACCAGCCCACCGCGGTAGTCAGACAATCTGCGCGTTTTCCCGTTATGATCGGGAATGGCAAAATCGGGTGCAGTATCTCCCACATTGAGCTGTGGCAAGTTATCTCCTGCACAAAGACCAAAGACCAAAACAAAATAGCTACAGTATTTCAACATTATTTCAACCTTTCAATTGAATCAATTTATGACTTATCACAGTTTAGGCTGCGAGTTAATAATTAGGGGATGTCCCAGCAATGAGCTCTTATGAGACATAGAATCCGATTTCCTGCCTTATTCTAAGGATAAATCGATTTTTATGGCTCTTATGCTGACGGGTACATTATCTTTACAAGGTCCATAACGAAGGGAGCAAAGGAAATGACAACGAAACTTTTCATCCGTTTATTCCTGATCAAGACCCTCATTCCAGCAATAATGGTTGTGACACCACTGAAGGGGAAACCTCTCAATTCAGAGGCTCTTAAGCGTACTGTTGTCGACTACGTGGAAGCCGATGCCAAACTGATACAGGAAATGGTGGATATGATTTTTAGCTTCGGAGAGCTCGGCTTTCAGGAGTTTGAGACTTCTAAATATCTCATCGGGATTCTGAAGAAAAACGGCTTCAAGGTCGAGGAAGGAATCTCCGGCATGCCGACGGCGTGGATGGCCGAATGGGGATCGGGAAAGCCGGTCATCGCACTCGGTTCAGACATTGACGGTATCCCGAAGGCGTCCCAGAATCCCGGGGTCGCTTACCACGATCCCATGATCGACGGGGCGCCGGGGCACGGTGAGGGGCACAACTCCGGGCAGGCGGTAATTGTGGCGGCGGCCCTCGCTATGAAAAAAATCATGAAAAAGGAAAAGATGAAAGGGACTATCCGAATCTGGCCCGGTGTGGCAGAGGAACAGCTCGGCTCAAAAGCGTACTTTGTTCGGGATGGATTCTTCAAAGATGTGGACGTCTGCATCTTTACGCATGTCAGCAACAATTTGTCAGTCTCTTACGGGGCTGCATTCGGAAACGGCCTTATATCTGTGGAGTATACCTTCAGCGGCCAGACCGCCCACTCGGCGGGGGCTCCCTGGCGGGGCCGAAGCGCACTGGACGCAGTGGAGCTGATGAACATCGGCTGGAACTTCAGAAGGGAGCATTTACGCCCCAGCTATCGGGTTCATTACGTGGTCACCGATGGGGGTGATCAGCCAAACGTGGTGCCTCGGAATGCATCAGTCTGGTATTTTCTTCGTGAAACTGATTACAAGCACATCATGGATCTTTTCGAGATGTCCAACGATATTGCCAAAGGGGCAGCTCTCATGAGTAATACAGAACTCATCTCAACAAGAATACTTGGTACGGCATGGCCACGTCATTTTAACAAGCCTGTTGCCCTCAGTATGTACGAAAATATTAAAGAGGTAGGCCTGCCGATTTGGAGTGAGGCCGATCAAACACTTGCTAAAGCTGTGCAGGTAGAGGCTGGGCACAATGAACCCGAAGGGCTTGCCACAGAACTGGATACATTAAGGGACCCGCTACCACAGCGGTTTAACAAAGGGGGCGGTTCGGATGATATTGGTGACATTAGTTGGACAGTCCCTACAGTGACGCTCCGTTTCCCATCCAACATCCCCGGCTTGCCGGGACACAACTGGCTCAACTCCATCGCCATGGCGACGCCCATCGCTCACAAAGGAGCCGTGGCGGGAGCAAAAACTGTGGCGATGACACTTGTGGATCTCTTCACCGATGAGACAATAGTCTCGGACGCGAAGAAGTATTACGAAGAAGAACAGGCGTCCAAGACCGAATACACGCCGATGATCCGGGACGAGGACTCACCCGCCATTGACCTCAACCGGGAGATCATGGCCACTTACAGGGATGAAATGAAGAAGTATTACTACAATCCGAAGAGGTACAAGACTTACCTCGATCAGCTCGGCATCAAGTACCCTACGGTGAAGAAGTAATCAGAGGAGGCTCTCGGCCGCTTTCGCCATAGCAATATCGCGCTCCGTCACGCCGTCGGAGTCGTGACTGGTAAAGGTGACGCCGACCCTGCACCAGCCGATCTCCAAGTCGGGGTGGTGATTGTGCTCTTCTGCCTTTTCCGCGAGGCGATTAACAAAGGTGATGCCGTCCATGTAAGCGTCGAAGGTACACTCTTTTACGAGAGCATCGCCCGCGTAACTCCAGCCGGGAAGTTCTGTCAGGCTCTTTTCAATCTCCTCTTTTGACAGCAGTGTCATGAATTTCTCCTCGCCTTAAATTCTTTCAGCCGGCTGAGTCTCTCGTTCCATCTCCGGCTCAAGATCGACGCCGAGGCCGTCGGCGATCCTGTTGATATAGTTTCCGCAGAACGCCAGTCCCGTTTCAACTGATCCGCCAATTCGTCATCTCCAACTTCTGCCCGGAAGTCTTCCCCGTGGGATTCCACTCAGTAGAAGCAGTCGTTTGTCCACGACACCACCGTGGCGAGCATCTCTCGCTGAGCACGAGACAGATCCGACTCGCCAAACATGACGGCGATGTACATCCGCATGGACGCTTGGAGTGCCTGAGGGCTCCGGCTCATCACCTTGAGGATGTTGAACACCCTCCCACTCCGGCGGACACCTTTCTCGTATTCCGCCGCCACAATGCCGTCAGCTTCTTCCGGTTCAATGAGATCGATGTATGCCATGCTTGACTACTCCTGCCAGAAATATATGCACCGTTCACCACTCCCCGCAACTCCCATTAAGACTAGGATATTGGAACGGAACCGGTCACGCAGTAAGTTCGGACGTTCAAACTTATACTAAGGAGTTATGATGTCAGAGAAAGAACTCAATCTTGTCAAGACCGGTGAACAGATCGATCTTTCGAAGTACGTGGATGGCGAAGGCGGTATCTACAGCGTCCGCCAGCTGGAGTCTATCCGTGGCTGGAACAACATTCAGTACGGCGCCGGCCTGTCCGGGAAGAACGTTGGATCGAAAAAGCTCTCTATGAATGTGGCTACTATACCGCCTGGAGGCGTGGCCCTGGCCCATATTCACGTGGACTTCGAAGTGATGATCTATCTTCTGCAGGGGAGCGTCCGTCACGAGTACGGTCCGGGATGCGAGAAGACCGTCATCCACGAGGCGGGCGATATGATCTTCATCGAGCCTGGGATTCCCCACGAGGTGTTCAATATCAGCGACACCGAGGAAGTGAAGGCGGTGGTGGCCCGATCTGACTCATCGGAGTGGGAGAATATTGCCCCCTACGATCGCGACGCCCCGAATGACGGCGACGAAAGAAATACTTGACAAAAGTAAAAGGTTGTCATCTTAATTGATGCCGCTTACGTCCGCCTCCGCTCTCTTAAAGCCGGGGAGGTGCGGAAATTTCCGGACTGAAGCGGTTATGTCAGGGGTGGAGGGACAAATCTGCTGCAGGCGCTCTCCAGCAGTTCGGCGAACTTGATGGCGGTTCTGTCTTCGAGGTAAGGGCCGACCACCTGCATCCCGATGGGGAGTCCTTTTTCATCTGACCCGATGGGAACGTTTGTGGCGGGAAGGTGTCCGTTCACAGCAAGCCCGGCCCACACCATGAGATCGACGTAAGGGCGTGTCTCCCCGTTCACCGTCAATTCCCGATCGAAGAATCCCGGCGACTGAAGGTGTCTGAATGCGGTCACGATAGTAGTTGGGCATATGAAAACATCCCACTTGTGAAAGAACTGGTGCCATTTCGCCCGGAGGCGATGGCGACGTTCGTTGGCGGAGAGCCACTCCCTGTGAGGGATGAGCGCCCCTCTCGCCCGTCGCACTTGGGGTGATCTGTCATCAGGGCTGCTTGTTTCAACAATCTCCTTCAACCGATCGATCACCTTTTGGGGATAGGCCGTTGAAATCACAGGCGACAGCAGATTCCAGTAGAGATGGTCATTCTCCTCAAGCGTAAAGTCTGGGCGCGTCTCCTCTACCATTGCACCGCTGTCCGCCAATTGATCAGCCGCCTCTGTGATGGCGGTGACAACGGCCCTCTCCACGGGGCAGTAAGGATCATCAGGCCAGACTGCCACACGGAAGTCCTTCAGCTTCTCATGTCGCGGTGGCGGAAGTTTCAGATTCCATGCCACAGCGTCGGCGGTTCGCGGGCCGGCCAGAACCGACAGCGCAAGTTCAAGGTCTGCCGCAGACCGGGCTAGCGGCCCCGCCACGGAGAGTGTGTCGCCGGCGTTCAGACACCCCGGCGGCGGCGGAATGTGCCCCTGCATGGAGATGACATA
>LUME01000059.1_pt1 | contig 16676 bp, 14 predicted proteins | sample 729951 | NCBI WGS metagenome assembly LUME01 (sample SAMN03860271, study PRJNA289734) | marine metagenome | biome: seawater column; feature: ocean; material: water; isolation source: Red Sea water column Station 34 - depth 200m | place: Saudi Arabia: Red Sea | collected 2011-10-15 | depth 200 m | reverse complement strand
CTGCTGGACGAAGCGACCGCTGCGGCGGAGGCCATGACCATGTTCCACCGGGCTCACCGGAAAGGGTCTATTTTCCTCGTCTCCCAAGATTGCCACCCCCAGACCATCGCAGTGGTGTCGGGCCGGGCAGCGCCTATGGGAATCGAAGTGAAAGTTCAGTCCCACACTGATTTCAGTTTTGATGAGTCTGTCTTCGGCGCCCTTGTTCAGAACCCCGACAGTTCGGGCACCATCCACGACTACACAGAGCTTTGCCACGCCGCCCGCGAGGCCGGCGCTTTCGTCTGCGCCGCGACGGACCTAATGGCACTGACGCTCCTGAAGCCGCCGGGCGAGTTCGGCGCGGACGCCGCCGTGGGAAACAGTCAGCGGTTTGGCGTCCCTCTCGGTTACGGCGGTCCCCACGCCGCCTTTTTTGCAGCAGCCGAACGGTTCAAACGACTCATTCCGGGCCGGCTCATCGGCGTCACCGTGGACGCGGAAGGGAACAGAGCCCTCAGGATGGCACTCCAGACGCGGGAGCAGCATATACGCAGGGACAAAGCGACCTCTAACATCTGCACGGCGCAGGTCCTTCTGGCAGTCATGGCGGGTATGTACGCCGTCTATCACGGACCGGAAGGAGTGAAGAGGATTGCGGAACAGGTTCACGGTCACGCATCGGCAGTGGCTGAATCGCTTCGGGCGGCAGGCGTTAAACTGAATGAAGGGACTTTCTTTGATACAATTCGTTTTCAGCCGCCGGGGGGGTGGAAGGAGAAAGCGCAGCGAGAAGGGATTACCGTCCGCCAGTTCAGCGATGGAACGGTAGGAGTCTCGGTTGATGAAACAACCACGGATGAAGATGTGACGGCGTTGTTGAGCTGTTTCGATGTGGAGCGTCGAGACGGTTCCGATCTGTCTCTGGGCGTTCAGTCCCGGGAGACCTCCTTTATGGAGCATCCTGTCTTCAATTCCTATCACACGGAGACGGAACTCCTTCGGTACATCCGCCATTTGGAGACAAAAGACTTTTCCCTCGCAGATGGGATGATTCCCCTCGGCTCCTGCACCATGAAGCTCAACGCCGCCGCCGAGATGGAGTCGCTGACGCTTCCCGGCTTTGCCAACCTCCACCCCTTTGCACCGAAGGGCAACGCACAAGGGTACACCTCTCTCATGAGTGACCTCAAATTGTGGCTCTGCGCCGCTACCGGATTCCATGAAATCTCGTTCCAGCCCAACTCCGGTGCTCAGGGTGAATACGCCGGGCTCATGGTGATCCGGGCCCGCCACCGCGCTCAGGGCGAAGAGAAGCGGACGGTCTGTCTCATCCCTTCGTCGGCTCACGGCACGAACCCCGCCAGCGCCATCATGGCCGGGATGGAAGTGGTAGTAGTGGAGTGTGACGAAAGCGGCAACATTGATCTGTCCGATCTCACCGCCAAAGCAGAAGCGACCGGCGATCGGCTGGCGGCGTGCATGATCACCTACCCTTCCACGCACGGTGTTTTTGAAGAGGGGATTCGGGAGATCTGCCATACCATTCACATGAACGGCGGACTGGTCTATCTCGACGGCGCCAACATGAACGCCATGGTGGGGCTGAGCCGCCCCGCCGATCTCGGCGCCGACGTCTGCCATTTGAACCTTCACAAAACATTCGCCATCCCTCACGGGGGCGGCGGTCCGGGGATGGGGCCCATCGGTGTGACCGAAGCGCTGGCGCCCTACCTTCCGGGACACCCCGAAGCAGAGGGCAACGGCCCGGACGCCATCGGCGCAGTCTCAGCAGCGCCGTACGGAAGCGCCTCCATCCTCTCAATCTCCTGGGCTTACATGGCGTTGTTGGGCGCGGAAGGACTCACCGACGCCACGCGGACGGCTATCCTCAACGCCAACTATCTAGCGAAAAAACTGGAGGATCATTACACCATTCTTTTCCGGGGCGCACACGGCCTCGTGGCACACGAGTTTATCCTCGATCTGCGAGCGTTCCGAAAGAGCGCCGGCGTCACCGAAGAGGATGTGGCGAAGCGCCTCATGGACTTCGGTTTTCACGCCCCCACCATGAGCTGGCCTGTCCCCGGCACCATGATGGTGGAGCCGACGGAGAGTGAATCGAAAGCCGAGTTGGACCGGTTCACTGAGGCGATGATTACCATTAGACAGGAGATCGCCGACATTGAATCGGGTACGCTGGAAAGAGAAGACAATCCACTCAAGAATTCCCCTCACACCACAGCTATGGTTTCAGCCGATGACTGGAGCCACTCCTACTCCCGCCAGCGTGCCGCCTATCCGGTGGCAGGACTGACAGCGAAAAAATTCTGGCCCGCCTCTGCCCGTGTGGACAACGCCTACGGCGACCGGAACCTCGTCTGCACCTGCCCGCCGGTGGAGGCGTACCGGAAGACGCCATGACTGTCTGAAGTCCGTTCATGGAACAGACCTTTTACTTTATAATCATTGGCGCACTTCTGGGAGAGTACATCCTCTCCACCGTCAGCGCAATTCTCAACATGAACAGCATCACGGACGAAGTGCCGGCGAATTTTTCCGATGTCTACGATACCAAGAAGTATGCTGACTCTCAAGCCTACCTCCGAGCACGGACAAGGTTCGGGATACTCTCTTCAACCTTTGGACTCATCGTTATTTTGGTGGTCATCCACGCGGGGATTTTCGGCGTGCTCGATCAGTTCGTTCGCGGTCAGACAGCCAGCCCCATTTTCGGCGGACTCCTCTTCTTCGGCATCATCTTTCTCATCAATGATGTTCTCAACATCCCCTTCTCTCTCTACAGTACATTTGTAATTGAACAGAAGTTTGACTTCAACCGGACCACGCCGAAAACATATATGCTCGACAAGCTTAAAGGTTACCTCCTGACGATAATCTTCGGCGGTTTGATTTTGGGTGCTGTTCTCTACTTTTTTAACAGCTACTCAGAAGACGGTTGGTGGATCGCATGGCTCGTTATTACAGTATTTATGATCGCCGTTCAGCCACTGTTCGTACACGTTATCGCTCCCATGTTCAACAAGTTCACTCCTCTGGAAGAAGGTGATCTTCGCACTGCAATTGAAGCGTATGCCGCAAAGGTAAAATTCCCCATCGCCAGAATCGATGTGATGGACGGCAGCCGCCGATCGTCCCACTCAAACGCCTATTTCAGCGGTCTCGGGAAGAGTAAACGGATCGCCCTTTTCGACACCCTTCTGGAAAAACACAGCACGGAGGAGATTGTGTCGGTAGTGGCCCATGAGGTGGGGCATTACAAGAAAAAACACACATACCTCGGCACCGCACTCGGCATCGTGCAGATGGGTGTCATGCTGTTTCTATTCAATCTCATTATGGGCGAGCCGGCTCTCTTCGCCGTGTTTGGGGTGGAGCAGGTTTCGGTCTATGCCGGGATGGTCTTTTTCGGACTCCTCTACGCACCGGTGAATCTGGTGACGTCACTCTTCACCACCGCCCTCAGCCGCCGTAACGAATATCAGGCGGATCGCTACGCCCTCGACACCACCCATAACAGTGAAGCGCTGGTGAGCATGCTCAAAGTGCTCGCCGCCAGCAACCTCTCCCACCTGACGCCCCACCCCCTCACCGTCTTTCTCTCCTACAGCCATCCGCCAGTAGGGCGCCGGATTGAGGCGGTGTCCGCGGCGTGACAGTTTGCGCTGTCCTGCGTATATTCCGAAAAGGGTGAGCTTTGGTTCACCAATCGGTGATCTTTCGGCTCTCATATGTCAATTCAACATAGGAATTTTGAAATGAAACAGAAAAGATTAATGGTTCAATTAATCTCCAGGCATACCATCATGACAGCACTTATTCTGATTGCTGCTTTTGCTTCCCAGGTTCAGGCAGAGGCGAAATGGAGCGCGAACAAAAAGGCTCTTGTTTCGTCAGTTGACAAGCACGAAAAGAATCTTATTGACATCAGCGACAAAATCTGGTCTTACGCCGAATTGGCTCTGATGGAACACCAATCAGCAAAGATTTTGTCGGACTACGCAGAGAACAATGGCTTTACTGTGGAGCGGGGCGTCGCCGGGATGCCGACAGCGTTCATCGCCACCTACGGTTCGGGCAGGCCGAGAATCGGTATTCTTGGTGAGTTTGACGCCAATGCCGGCATATCCCAGAAAGCACAGCCAACGAAAGAAGCTCTCGTTACTGGGGCGCCGGGTCACGGGTGCGGCCATAACCTTTTTGGTACCGGAAGCCTGGGTGCAGCCATTGCAGTGAAAGAACTTATAGAGAAGAAGAAACTGAAGGGGACCGTCGTCTACTTCGGTACACCGGCGGAAGAGACTATCTTCGGTAAGACCTTTATGGCTCGAGCTGGGTTGTTCGATGATCTTGACGTTTGCATGGATTGGCATCCTGGTGATAATCTTGAGGCGAGCACCCAAAGCAGCAAAGCTCTTGTTGATTTCAGGGTAAAGTTTTTTGGGAAAGCGGCTCATGCTTCCTCCGATCCATGGAACGGTTTCAGCGCTGTAGACGGCATGGAATTATACACCACAGGACTTAATTATTATCGGGAGCACATCAGGCCAACGGCCCGGATTCATTACCATATCGAGGCAGCGGGGGATGTAGTCAATGTAGTGCCCGAGCATGCTCAGATCTGGACTCGTGTCCGGGAGAACGACAGGGAGAACCTCAACATTGTATATGAGCGGGTAAAGAAAATTGCTGAAGGTGCCGCCATGATGGCGGAAGTGGATTATTCCATGGAGCTTATTTCGGGCATCTACGAAATTCAACCCAATAGAACCGGCGCTGCTGCCCTGCTAAAAAATATGGAGCTGCTCGGGGATATAACTTATTCGAAAAAGGAGATCGAGTACGCCAAAACAATTCAGCGGGAGACGAACAAGTCGGAGGATGGCATGGATGCCGATATTGAACCACTACGGGAGACTTTGCCGGCTCAGGGCGGCTCCACCGATGTAGGGGACGTGAGTCAAATTGTCCCTGTTGTCCGCGCCCGTATCACCGCAGCGCCGAAAGACGTGCCGTGGCACTCATGGGCGGTGGTGGCGTGCACCGGAATGTCTATCGGTCATAAGGGAATGCTCTTTGCAGCCAAATCACTCGGCATGACCATGGTGGACTTGTTTCAAAACCCCCAGCTTGTCAGAGACGTGAAAGCTGAATTCAAAGAGCGAAAAGGGACAAAAGTATATAAAGCAATGATTCCTGACGGTCCGCCCCCGGTACCTGAGCAATAGAGTGTCGAGTGACCAGTTTCGGTATGTCTGATTTTAGCAGAATATCTTGGTGGCAGGCGATCTGAAGGAACGGGGCATACTTATAAGTCCCAGCGGGGAGTATTTCTATGTTTTGGTCAATACTCCTGGTGATGCTAATTCTTTCGAACCTTATCGTGATAAGTCTTTCGACCTCCAAAGAGTTAAGGTTCGCAAGTAATTACTGGCTGACAATTAGTTGGTAAACCCCCTTCATAACTGAGGTAGAATAAAAGTGAAACTGTGTCTTATCTTCACTTCTATAATCATATTGAGTGTACTTGCTTGTGTAGACGATGATGAAAATGCGGAATTAATGATCGAAGACCTTATTGTCGGGACGGGAAAGGAAGTAAAATCGGGCGATGTGATTACGGTTCACTATACTGGATGGCTAGCAAATGGTACTGAATTTGATTCATCCCTGAGACCAGGACGGGAACCTCTGGTCATTACACTGGGAATCGGACAGGTGATCAAAGGGTGGGACGAGGGGATCCCCGGAATGAAAGTGGGAGGGAAACGGCGCCTAACCATCCCGCCGCATTTGGGCTACGGCAACCGGGCGGTGGGATCGATCCCGGCGAACTCAACTTTGATTTTTGATGTGGAACTGCTTGACGTAGAATAGACAGTCATGGATCAAAGATTTACTAGATAAGGAGGACATTGCGATGAAACAGAAAGAAATTTCACGAAGAGAAATACTGAAAGTCACAGGTGCTGCCGGTGCGGGGTTGGTTTTGGGAGTCGGCCCACTTGTGGGTCGAGGTTCTCGGCAATCACCTCTTATTCAACGCCCAATACCATCCACAGGTGAAAAGGTTCCAATTGTCGGTATCGGCACAGCCCGTCGGTATAGTGTAGGGACGTCATCAGAGGAACGCGCGCCGCTGAAAGAAGTACTCAAGAATTTCGCTGATATGGGAGGAAAGGTTGTGGACACAGCTCCGTCCTATGGCACCGCCGAGATAGTGGTGGGAGATCTAACCACAGAGCTAAAAAACCGGGAAAAGCTGTTCCTCGCCACAAAAGTCCGGAAAGACGATTTGAAGTCTGGAAAAGGCGAACTGAAGGCTTCCTTCAAGAAGCTGCGGACTGAAAAAATAGATCTTATCCAGGTTCACAATCTTGTGGGTCTGGATCTCATGCTTCCGGTTCTTCTGGAGATGAAAAAGGAGGGCCGTATCCGCTACGTTGGTGTGAGCACATCCCGAAACCGGCAATATCCTGACTTCATCAAAATGATGAAGAAGGAAGATATCGATTTCATTCAGGTGAACTATTCACTGGCGTCGCGGACATCTGCTGAGACAATTCTCCCCTTGGCTCGGGATAGAGGGATGGCTGTTCTGGTAAACGTCCCATTCGGCCGGGGTCGACTCTTTGGAAGGGTGGGCGATCGTTCCCTACCTGATTGGGCTTCAGAAGCCGATATCAACAGTTGGGGACAATTTTTTCTGAAATACGTTCTTTCACATCCGGCAGTAACATGCGTCATACCCGGGACGGCCAAGATGAGCTATCTGACGGACAACATGGGTGCCGCCCAGGGCAAAATGCCCGACAGAGGCATGCGGCAACGCATGGAGAAATTCTTTGATGATCTTCCATCATAGGCCAACGTCGCTGATGCCCATTTAATTTTGAAGAGCACAGTTTGACCGACTTTCTGAGCCGCTATTTACGGATCAAGAAGGTCGAGCTGCCTCTGGCTTTATTAGGAGCGCTCTACTTCTTCTGTGTTCTGTGTGGCTACTTTTTTCTTCGGCCTGTCCGTGAAGCAATGGGCGTCTCCCGGGGAATGTCAGACCTTCGGTGGCTTTTTACCGTCACTTCAATATTGTCGCTGGTAGCCGTTCTCGCCTTTGGGGGTGTGGTGGCGAGGATGAATCGCCGCCAGTTTATACCGGTGGCGTATCTCTTTGTCATCGTTTGCCTGCTTCTTTTTTCCGGACTGCTCATCGTCAATATAATGAGTGGAGGAGGCCTGATAGGATCGGAAGCGGAGACACTGACATCTCGTCTGGTGGGGTATACATTTTATGTCTGGCTGAGTGTCATCAACCTGTTTATCACAAGCGTATTCTGGGCGTTCATGGTGGATATTTTTCACTTTGATCAGTCCAAGCGGATGTTTCCTTTCATCGGTATCGGCGGCACTCTGGGTGCCATTATGGGAGGATGGAGCACGAACCAAGTCAGTTCGATGACTGAATCACCTTACCTGCCGGTGGGGCTGATGCTTGCAGGCGCTCTATTCTTCGGCCTTGCCATTGTTGTGATGCTGACGCTGGATCGAATGGCCATCAGACTGTCGAGTTTTTACGGCACTCCAATGGATCGGATCGCCGAGAGGAGAACCGGGAAGATGGGCGGATCATTGTGGGAGGGCCTTCGGGCTATCGGCACGTCGTCCTACCTCTTGGGGATCGGAGCCTACATTGTGCTGATGGCTGTTTCCAATACTTTGATCTATTTCACTCAGGCGAGTATTATTCTTGAAAACACCGACACACTGAGCCAGAGGGTTGCTGGATTCGCTCAGTTCGACATGCTGGCGCAGATTGCTACGCTCTTCACCCAAATTTTTATAACCACCCATCTTATCAAAAGAATTGGTGTCGGATGGACACTCGCTATATTACCGGCCGTGACAATGATCGGTTTTACCATCCTTTCCGTCTGGACACTCTACGGTGTCATGGCCATTTTCCAGGCGTTACACCGTGCAACGCGCTATGCAGTCTCCAGGCCCGCGCGGGAAACACTCTTCAGTGTCGTTTCCGCTTCGGAAAAGTATAAAGCCAAGCCGGTGGTCGACGTGTTCCTCTATCGCGGAGGCGATGTGGCCGGCGCAGGGATCGACAGCCTGTTTGCGCTTTTGGGAGTAACACTTGCCGGCATCGCCACTGCGACAATTCCGCTGGCGGGGGTCTGGACCGTGCTGTCAGTCCGGCTGAGCCGCACCCAAGCAAAAAAAGCCGCCATGGAAGAAAGTCATCTTGCGTCGATCTGATTATTGGAAAATACTGGCTCTTTCTCCGGTTTTCTGTTTATGGACTTCCTGTGCCACATTCCCGGGACCGATCCCTTCTGATAAGTGGGCGCCGGTAAAGGGACCGGAGAAGGGTCATTTGGTCATCGCCGGAGGGGGAAAGCTGGGCGGTTCGGGAATCCTCGAAAAGTTTGTGGAACTGGCGGGAGGCAAAAAAGCTGAGATTGTGGTGATTCCTACCGCCGGTACTGACATGTATATTGCCATGCCGAAACTGGAAGAACAACTGCGACGTATGTTCCTGGATCTCGGCGCCGCCATGGTATATGTTATCCATACAAGGGATCGAGCCGAGGCGGACACACCTGAGTTCACAACACCGGTGATGACAGCAACAGGTGTCTGGTTCATGGGAGGGCGGCAATGGCGGTTGGTGGATGCTTATGATAAAACCCGAACTCTTGCTGAACTCCGTGCCTTACTGGCTCGAGGCGGGGTTGTAGGGGGATCCTCCGCCGGTGCCACAATACAGGGATCCTACCTTGTTCGAGGAGATACAAGCGGAAATACAATCATGATGGGAGACCATGAAGAAGGATTCGCCTTTCTCACAAACTCCGCTATTGATCAACATCTGTTGAAACGGAACAGGCAGTTTGATATGTTCCCAGTTCTGCAAAAGAAACCACATCTTCTTGGAATAGGCCTGGATGAGGCAACAGCAGTTGTGGTGAGTGGGAGCCGATTTGAAGTAATCGGAAAAAGCTATGTGGCCATCTATAACAGTAGGTTGAATACCGACCAGTTTCCCATGCTGAGTGAAAACGATTTTCGGCCCTTCCATCTGCTGATGGAAGGCGACATGTTTGACCTCGCAAGTCGAACAATTATTCAAGAGAAGAACCAATGAAGAAAAAGATATTCATAACCGGAACGGTTTGCATCATCATGGTGAGTTGTTCGCCTAGAAAACAGGATGGACAATCGCTGCTGGCATCGCTTCCGGAAGTTTCGCCGCCGGTGCTGGATGTGACACGCGCCGAGGAGTTGGTGCAGCTCTCCCTCGACTGTGTGGACAGAAAATTTCCATACAAGATTGGTTACCGATTTGATAGTCCCGAATGGATCAAGCCTCACTACGAAGTGACACCGTCATTTTATGGATGCTGGGACTGGCACTCAGCCGTTCATGGGCATTGGACAATGACAAAAATCCTAAAGATGTTTCCCGACATTTCCGTGGCTGACAGTATTCGGGCGAAACTACGCACAAACCTGAGCCGGCAACGGTTGGATGCCGAATTCCGGTTCTTTACAGACAATGATTTTACGAAAGGATTCGAGCGGACTTACGGATGGGCATGGCTGATGAAGCTCTACAGCGAATTGTCAACCTGGGACGATAAAGAAGGGCAAGCATGGGCCCGGAACATACGGCCGCTCGCCGAACTGCTTTCTCTCAAAACAGTTGATTACCTTAATGTCTTATCATCGCCGCTCAGACCTGGGACGCATGCCAACACCGCTTTTTCATTCTCTCTCATGTACGACTATGCAGTCACGGTAGAGGACACTGCACTGCTTAACGGCATAAAACAATTCAGTAATCGGTACTTTGCACCGGACAGGGACTGCCCCACGGCATATGAGCCGTCAGGAACGGACTTCCTGTCACCATGTTTGGCGGAGGCTGAATCGATGAGCAAAACCATGGAAAGCGATGAATTTCCTGATTGGCTCGATATGTTCCTTCCGGCTCCGGCCGATGATCGGTTTCACCCTTTGAGGTCGCCACCGGTAGTGCTGGATCCGAAAGATCCGGGGATTGGTCATCTCATCGGTCTTATGTTTCACAGGGCTTGGACCATGAATCAGCTTGCATCGGTGCTACCTTCTTTTGATGAACGGCGGGAGATCTTCTCACGGTTGGCGGCAATCCATGCCAGAGAAGGGTACACAATTATGTTTGACAGCGGCTACGGCGGTGAACACTGGCTTGCTACCTTTGCCGTTTACACGATGTCAGAATACAGCCGCCTCAACAGCGATTGAACAGCAGATTAGGGAGACACTTATGAAATACATTGTTATCAGTTCCGGACTGAGGCCGGGGAGCAACAGCCGTACAATGGCCGAATCCTTGTGCGATCGACTCCGGGAGATCGGTGAAGAGACAGAGTTGCTGGCACTCAGCGATCATGAAATGCCCTTTTGTGATGGGAAGGATTATTTGGATCATCCCACCACGCAACTGTTCAGGGAGAAGGTGGCGTCGGCGGACGGTATTGTCCTCGCTACGCCGGTATACAATTATGACGCCAACGCTGCGGCGAAGAATTTCATCGAGATTACGGGACAGGCGTGGCAAAATAAGGTGGTCGGCTTCCTTTGCGCCGCGGGAGGAGAAAAAAGTTACATGTCCATCATGGCTCTCGCCAACTCGCTCATGCTCGATTTTCGTTGTGTCATCATTCCGCGGTTTGTCTACGCCACTGGCGGCGCTGTCACCGACGAGACTGTTGTGGAAAGGACCCATGAACTCGCCGACGAACTGATCCGTTTTACCACCGGCCTGAATAGCGATTAAGGAATATCTTCTCTTTATTTTTCTTTGAATATACGCTTTTTGTATTCTATACTCAATACTCGACTCGCCCGCCAGCCAGATGGGACTGACGTGGCGGAGCCGTAATCAATCGCTCAATGACTTAATGACTCAATCACTCAATCTCTTAGTCACTTAATCACTCAGAAAAGTGATTGCTCATATAGATATGGACTGTTTCTTCGTCGCTGTGGAGCGGCTGAAGGATTCGTCATTGAAAGGGAAACCGGTGGCGGTGGGCGGCGATCCGGAAGCGGGGCGCTCTGTGGTGACATCGGCCTCCTACGAAGCGCGGGCGTTCGGCGTCCATTCGGCCATGCCCATGGCGGTAGCAGTGCGGCGGTGCCCCGATCTGGTGGTGGTGCCAGTGGACTTTGGTCTGTACGATCAGTATCACTGTAAGGTAAAAAAGATGCTTCACTCTTTTTCGCCTGTGGTGGAAATGACCTCCATTGATGAGGGGTACATAGATTTGTCGGGGACGGAGCGGCTGTGGGGAACGCCTATGGAAGCGGGAGAGCGAATCCGCTGGGCCGTCAAACAGGCGACACAACTGGACTGTACGGCAGGAATAGCCTCGACCAGAATGACAGCAAAGATCGCTTCCGGCGAGGCGAAGCCTAACGGCCTTCTCTGGATCCCGGCCGGAACTGAGGCGCAGTTTCTGGCGCCGCTTTCGGTGGGAGCCATCCCCGGTGTGGGAGGGAAAACAGCCGCACTGTTAGAAAGCTTCGGGCTGGAACAGATCCATCAGATCGCATCGGCGGGGGAGTCGCTCATGGCGTCAACTCTCGGCGCCACAGGACGATGGCTCTGGCGTACGTCTGTCGGTCTGCATGAAAGAAAACTGACGCCGGAGTGGAGACGAAAATCGATCAGCAAGGAGATCACCTTCCGGACCGACACCACCGATCGGGAGTATCTCGCCGCTGTGCTCCATATGCTTACGGAAAAGGTGTGCCGGCAGCTCCGCCGGGAGAAGAAGAGGGCACGGACGGTGTCACTGAAACTGCGGTATGAAGATTTTGAAACCATTGACCGATCCCGGACGCTCCCTCAGCCCGACAATCGGGATCCTTCTCTCTTCTCTGTAGCGAAGGATCTTATGTTCTCGGCTATTACTCGTCGGGTGGGCATCCGCCTCATCGGTGTGGGACTTTCCAACCTTACAGGCAGTGGACGCCAGACGGAGCTGTTTTCCGAGGGGCAGTGGCTGAAAGAGTGGTATCGCCTGCAGGCGATAGATCGGACCCGCCGCCAGTTTGGATTCAATTCACTGCTTGCGGGAGAGGCGATTCATCTGGCAAATCTACAGTAAACAAAACTCTTGATTTCCACGGCAGGAGATATGATATTCCTGTAGGAAGAGGGTATGGAATATAACAAAAGAAGGAAAGGTTAATCCGATGCAAAAAGGAAGTATCAATCGCGTCATTCTCGTAGGTCACCTGGGTGGAGATGCAGAAAGCCGTTACACGCCGTCAGGGACGGCCGTAGCGAACTTTAATGTCGCCACCAACGAGAGCCGCAAAAACGCCGACGGTGACTTCCAGGATCATACCGAATGGCACCGGTGTGTCCTCTTTGGGAAGCCTGCCGAAACCGCCGCTCAGTACCTGAAGAAAGGTCAGATGGTATATGTGGAAGGCAGACTGAGGACACGTTCCTGGGAAGACAAGGAAGGGAACAAACGGACGACCACCGAAGTCCACGGCGACATGTTTACCATGCTCGGCCGCCGTAGCGACAGTGGTGGGAACGCGCCGTCAAAACCGGACAGCGGCGGCGATGACGACGACCTCCCGTTCTAAATAGCGGCTGTTTGAATAAGGGGCCGTGAGGCGGATATACTCCGCGCAGCGGCCCTTTATTATGTCTCAATTATACGCTTTTTATGCGCTATTCTCCCCTTGTTGTCTGTAAGAGCCATTACTCCTTTTTGAAGGGAGTTCACTCTGTTTCTGAACTGGTTTCGTTCGCCGTGGAACATGAGTGGGGGTATCTCTGTCTGGCGGATGAGAACGGTCTCTACGGCGCTGTGGAATTTGCTGCCGCCTGCGACAAGGCCGGCATCGTGCCGCTTATCGGCGCTGAGCTGACGGACGGCAAACGAAGTGCTGTCGCTATTGTCCGGGATCGGGAAGGGTATAGCCGTCTGTCTGAAGCGATTACACACCTCCAGCTTGATAAACCGCCCCTCTGTGATGTTGTGGCGCCCGTGAGCGACGGCCTGTTTACCTTGTGTGACGATTCGGCGCTGCTTCAGCGGTGGGTCCGGAGAAAAGAGACAGACGGACTTTATGCGGCGCCGGTTGTGTCGGACACCACGCGTCTGAGATCGTTATGCAGCCTGAGCGCCCGCCTCCCGGCCATCCCTGTTGTGATGCTGAACCTTTTCTCAGAAGAGGATCTGCCCCTCTACAAAGTGATGCGGGCCATTGCGCTCAACAGTACAGTCGCTTCCCTGCCGGCTGAAGAGACAGCCGTTTTTCACGGCCTGCCGACGCCGCCCCTGCCGTTCCCGTCCCTCCTCTCCGCCGCCGATGTGGTGAACCGATGCACGTTTCAGTTTGATTTTGACACACAGCATCTTCCACAGTTTACACCCCTCTCTTCTTAAAGTTTTGAAGGATGAAGCACATTTTCCATAAATTGTTTATGTGACTAATCCATTGATAGTGAATAAGTATGGATGACAAAGACAGACTGATTCTGGATATACTTCAGAAAGACGGCCGCATGACCGCCAGCGAAGTGGCGGAGCATGTTGACCTCTCCGTCCCCACCGTAACAGAACGAATCCGCAAACTGGTGGAGAGTGGTGTTATCCAGGAATTCCGTGCTGTGGTGAATGCAAAAGAGGTCGGCTACGATGTGAAAGCTTACATCCTTATGGATATGTCCTCTTCTGATCATTATACCGATGTAATCGACCACGCACAGGAGACAGATGAAGTGCTGGAGTGTCACTCCATTACAGGGGAAGGTTCTCACATTCTCAAGGTGAGAACGCAGGACACCTCGTCCCTGGAAGTGCTGTTGCGGGAGATTCAGGCGTGGCCGGGCGTGATTCGCACCCACACCATGATTGTCATGTCCACCTTTAAAGAGGCGACACGCCTGAAGATGTGACCGCCGATGTCGATTATGACATAATCATTGTAGGCGCCGGGGCTGTGGGGCTCGCCGTGGCGAGGGCGCTGGCCGTGCGGGAGGAGACGTCGGTGCTGATTATAGAGAAGGAGATGGGGTTCGGTCAGGGGACGTCCAGCCGGAACAGCGAAGTGATTCATTCCGGCATCTATTATCCCGCCAGTTCCCTGAAGGCAAAGTATTGCCTCGCCGGCCGAGAGCCCCTATATGCGTTCTGCCGTGAGAATGATGTCTGGAACAGCAAATGCGGGAAACTTGTGGTGGCGAAGGCCGGACAGGAATCTCAGCTGGAAGCGCTTCACCGGCAGGCCGAGACGAACGCCGTCCCCGAATTGTGCATGATGAGCCGGTCGGAAATTGCGGCGGCGGAACCGGAGGTGTCAGCCGAGTCGGCAATGTTTGTCGGCTGTACCGGCATAGTGTCAGCTCATGAACTGATGTCAGCGTATCATCGCGTGTCAGCAGAGGCAGATCACGACATGCTGCTGAAAGCGGTTGTTGTAGATGCTGACCGGAAAGGTGATTCCTACGCTCTTCAGGTGGAGGGGCCCGGCGACGCGGCTTACGCAGTCACGGCCCGATGGGTGGTGAACTCCGCCGGCCTTCACAGTGATACAATCGCTCAGCTTCTCTGGGGAAGTGACGACCCCTCCCGGCCGGCACTTCGTTATTCGAAGGGGGCATATTTCAAGCTGTCAGGAAAGTGGCGACACCGCGTTGAGCGCCTCGTCTACCCCCTCCCGGACGCCGAACACGATTCTCTGGGCATTCATCTCAGCTTTGATCAGGCCGGAGATATGAAGCTCGGCCCCGATGCCGCCTGGGTTGATAACCGGTCCGAAGACTATACCGTCAAGGCCGAGGATAGCGACCTGTTCTACCGGGAAGCAAAGCAGTACCTCCCGGCGCTGGAGCGAGACGACCTCAGCCCGGACTACTCAGGAATCCGCCCAAAGCTGGAGGAGACCGCTGACGGACACTCGGATTTTTACATCAGGCACGAACCGGACTGTCCCGGCTGGATCAACCTTATCGGCATCGATTCCCCGGGCCTCACCGCATCCCTCGCCATCGGCGAGGAGGTGGCCGGATGGATTGTGGATTGACGCATTCCATTTGAATTATTTATAAAACAGGCGCAAAAACCTAAATAATTCTTGTTTTCTTTAAAATTACTTTAATAATTTTAGCGGAGGTCAGTGCTTGTGTTTAGCGTTAAAAATCGATAACAATCGGTTAATTGGCTTACGGGCACCGCAAAAAAAATGGAAAAGGAGATTCAACGATGAGTGAAAAGGCGAAACTGGAATACATCTGGCTTGACGGTTATACGCCGACCCAAAATCTTCGGAGCAAGACGAGGATTGCGACCGATTTTTCCGGGAAGCTGGAAGATTGCCCCATGTGGGCTTTTGACGGCAGTTCCACGGAACAGGCGTCCGGAAATGATTCCGACTGTCTGCTGAAACCGGTGGCGATCTTTCCTGACCCCGACAGACTCAACGGCTATCTTGTGATGACTGAAGTGCTGAATGCGGACGGAACTCCTCACATCTCCAACGGTCGGGCGACCATCGATGAGGACGACGACGATTTCTGGTTTGGTTTCGAGCAGGAGTACTTCCTGTGGAATCCCGAAACGGACCTTCCCCTCGGTTTTCCCGCCAACGCCTATCCCGGTCCACAGGGGCCTTACTACTGCAGTGTCGGCGCGAAGAACACCTTCGGTCGGGAGATTATCGAAGATCACCTCGACCAGTGCCTGGATGCAGGTCTGAATGTGGAAGGGATCAACGCCGAAGTCGCCACAGGGCAGTGGGAATACCAGATCTTCGCCAAAGGGGCGAGGGCAGCCGGTGACGAAACGTGGGTGTCGCGATACCTGGCGGAGCGGAATGCAGAGAAGTACGGCGTGGCCATCAACTGGCATCCGAAGCCGATAAAGGGCGACTGGAACGGTTCTGGCATGCACGTCAATTTCTCGGACTCCACCATGAGATCGTGCGGTGACGAGGCGGTGTTCACCAAGATCTGCGAAGCCTTTGGCCAGCACATCGAAAAGCACATTTCGGTGTACGGCGCTGATAATGATCAGCGGCTGACGGGCGCCCACGAGACAGAATCAATCGACACCTTCTCGTTTGCTATCTCCGACAGGGGCGCCTCCATCCGGATCCCTGTGGGGACGATTGAAGACGGGTGGAAAGGGCGGCTCGAAGACAGGAGGCCCGCGTCCAACGGCGATCCTTACAAAATCGCGGCTGTGGTTATCAGCACCACGAAGCTGGCTTATAACAGCAAGGGGAAATCCTCCTCCTCGAAACAGCCGACAGGCGAGCCTGAGACAGTCTTCGCCACAGCCTAGTTAAGGCATAATAACAACCCCGCCGCCGCAAACCGCGGCGGCGCAGGGGTGTTTTCCTCAAGCATCAGCCACATCAAGAACCGTTAAAACGGCGCCGTCTTTCTATTCTTTCATAACCCACGACTTCAGTCGTGGGCCCATGGCCCCATTAAATCTGTAACCATTTTAATGGTTTCTATGTTCGGGTTTTGCTACATTGGTTCATCCCATTACGGGCAACTGAATAGGAGAAAAATATGGATACGAGCTTAGCCTTAACCATCATCGGCAGCGTACTGATGCTGGTGGGACTCATCTTTAACGCAATTC
>LUME01000927.1_pt1 | contig 16705 bp, 20 predicted proteins | sample 729951 | NCBI WGS metagenome assembly LUME01 (sample SAMN03860271, study PRJNA289734) | marine metagenome | biome: seawater column; feature: ocean; material: water; isolation source: Red Sea water column Station 34 - depth 200m | place: Saudi Arabia: Red Sea | collected 2011-10-15 | depth 200 m | reverse complement strand
TTCTAGAACCGGCAGCCTCGAGCACTGCCCGCTGCACACCAACGGGAATCTCGTGCCCCTCGATGTCAATGCTGGCGGCATCTGTATCGAGTGCCTGAGTAAGACGGGTATGCACAAGGCCGAAGGCAACAGCATTGACATTGACTTTGTAGCGACCCCACTCCCGCGACATCGCCCGCGTCAGACCCACGATTGCAGCCTTGGCAGATGAATAATTGGCCTGGCCGGCATTACCGAAAACGCCTGACGTGGATGAGATATTCACAATCTTTCTGAAAATTTCGCGATCCTCGGCTTTTTCACGTTTGGCGGCTTCTCGAATGGGTCCGGCTGCGGCTCGCAGAATCCGGAATGGGGCCGTCAGGTGAACATCGAGTACGGCCTGGAACTGTTCGTCCGTCATTTTTTGAATAACGTTGTCCCACGTGTACCCCGCGTTGTTGACGATGATATCTGGTACACCCCAGGTGTCCACGGCCATTGCGACGAAGCGCTCAGCAAAACCGGGTTCAACGACACTGCCCGTGCAGTTCACGGCTTCAGCACCGGTGGAGCGCAGCAGTTCAAGTGTTTCCTGGGCCGGCTCTTCATCCAGATCGTTCACCACGATCCGTGCGCCTTCGCTCGCGAGTTTCAATGCGATGCAGCGGCCGATGCCACGACCGGATCCTGAAACCAGTGCGACTTTTCCATCTAATTTGTTCATGCTGTCTCCAGTTATTTCAGTTCGCCAATGTACATTTTCCATTGCGGATAACGGTTACATTCCGTTCGGCAACCCGGCACTCGAACGAAACAATATGATTATCCCGCCAAATATTCGTGATGATCGTCTCACCGGGATAGACAGGAGCAGAAAAGCGGACGTCAAAACCTGTGATTAATGTGTGATCGTAATTACAGATGGTTTTGAGTACCGCCAGGCACGCCGTGCCGTAGGTACACAAACCGTGGAGTATCGGCACCGGGAAGCCGACGTTGTTGGCCAGTTCCGGATCAGCATGCAGTGGATTCCGGTCACCGTTCAGCCGGTAAAGCAGGGCCTGGTCGTCCCGTGTTTTGATGGCACAGGTTGTATCAGGTTTACGCTCAGGTGTCACATGAGGTTGGGGTGATGATGCAGTTGAACCGCCAAATCCGCCGTCTCCACGAGCAAATATACTGCTGGTCGCGGTAAACAGTGGCGAACCGTCAGACTTCGAACGGGCCGTGGTTTCGGTATAGATCAGTGCGCCTTTGGCCTTGCCTTTGTCAAAAGCTTCAATCACCCGGGCGTCTGCGATCAATTCCGATTCTGCTGGCAGCGGCTGATGAAGTCGCAGATGCTGTTCGGCATGCAAGACCTTTGTATAGTCAAAGCCGCAATTCATCAGCAGTGGTACTCGTGCAACCACTGAAGCCATTGTGGGTATTGTTTTCAGTGGGTTTTTCTCAAACACAAAATCGAGTTCGGTGGTATTCAACGGATCGCGGCCCATACCTATGGACAGTGCATAGAGCATGGCCTCACGGTCCCCGTATCGGACTACGTTACCAGTCGATTCCAGGGCCATCAGGTGGTCATAATCAATAGCCATCTTTAGCTTCTCCTAATGTGCAGCAATAAATTCTTCAATTTTGTGTGATCCATTAACAAAAAATGGGTGATGCGTATAGCGGATGCGGTATACCGGAGGCGTCGACAATGCTCGCTCAATTTAGATATATCATCTGACGGGCATTATCTGAAGCGAAATACGCAGAAATAAGGGATGTTTCAGGTTCCAACACAGCTGAGTTGCTGAGCATACACCGACAGGCTATGCTCTTTGTGTTGGTAATATGGGTTTGTACCTTTTTTGCAGGATCATTCACGGAGGATAACAAAATGTTTAGAACAAAGTTTCGTCACATAATCGGCGCAACCATGGTTGCGGCTATGGCGTTTGGCAGCGTTGGTGTTGCCTATAGTGCCGACAAGGTGGTCTGGAATTTTAATGTCTGGGGCGGGCAACGTGCCTTCACAAAGGGTGTCGAAATAATCAAGGAAAAACTCGAAGCTGCCGGGAATGGCAGTTTCGAACTGAAAATCAACTATGGGGATGCGCTTGGTCCTAAGAAGCAGAATCCAGAAAATATCAAAGTCGGTGCATTCGAGGCAGGTCAGATTTGTGTTGGTTATTATCCTGGCAAATATCCTTTGCTTTCGGTTATGGAACTGCCTTTCCTGTTACCGCGGGATATCAACGCGCGAGCGAAAGTAGAGATGGCCGTTCTTTCGCATCCGGATATCGTCGCGGAGTTATCAGATCGCTGGAATTCGACATTTTTCGGCCCCGCCTTTTTGCCGGCATATGAGTTCATGGGTAATAAGAGGATTGAAACCACTGACGACATGAAGGGCGTGAAGATGCGGATTTCAGGTCTAAACGCCAAGGCATTACAGGTCTTTGGTGCAGTTCCTACGATGGTAACAGCCACTGAAGGCTACAACGCGCTTCAGCGTGGAACGATCGATAGCTTTGGGTTCCCGTATTCGTATGCATTTGGATCTTACAAACTCTACGAAGTTTCGAAATACGTGACCGAAGGATTAGCCATGAGCGGGTTTATGTGTCTGCAGACCGTCAACACTGATGCGTGGAACAAGACACCTCAGGCTGTGCGGGATGCGTTGCCTGCAGCTCAGGAAGCTGCAATTGCCGGGATGATAGAAGCCTATGCGGCAGCGGATAAGAAATGGCGTCCAATCTTCAGAGACAAATTAGAAGTTGTTGAAGTTGATCCCGCAACGCGCGCTAAACTGGCCGAGGGTGCAGGCAAGATCTGGGCTGAATGGACGAAAAAACATGACGCTGAAGGCCGTCCCGCCAGCAAAATTCTCAAGTTTGTTCAGGAGCAGGTTAGCAAAGCGACTGGGGGCTGACACAACTACGATGAATAACGCTGTTTAGGTAGTTCCTCGTTGCAGGAACTCCTACTGATATTTTGCATTGTCCTTGTGGTCGGGGCTGTCATCACAGCCCTGGCCGTCAAGGCCGCCGCTCTATTGTTTTTGATCGAGCGATATCTGACGTATGCCTCGGCGGCAATAATTATTGGCGTTATGTGTTTTGTCGGTGCGGAAGTTTTTATGCGATATGTCCTTAATTCTCCGATCCCAGGTCATCTTGAAGGCTCTGAATTGCTGGTATGCATCATAGTATTCTTCGCCGTTGCTTATACGCAATCTCTAAAGGGACATGTGGGAATGACTCTCATTATTGAATCGCTTCCCGAGAAGACCAAGAAAATTCTAGAGATTATTACGCTGCTGCTTTCCGTTGCCACATGTGCAATTCTGAGTTATTTCAGTTTCAAGTACGCCTATAACTGTTGGATCATCGGCGATATCACGATGTCGCCCCCGTTTTTTCCTGTTTGGCCCTCCGCTCTGGCGATCCCTATTGGATACATGTTCCTTGCGATGCGTATGTATCTTCAGGCGTTGCATTTACTTGTGCCTGATTACTATCCTGCGAACGAAATTATCGCTGAATCGGCGCTTTTCACAGAAGAAGTTACCAATTAGATAACTTCAGCAACTAGGTATCGTTAGTGGATCCCATCTCACTTGGTTTGATTGCGCTGGCTGCATTAACCGTCATGCTTTTTTCGGGTATGCGAATAGCGTTCGCAACAGCAATTTGCGGGTTTGTTGGTTTGTGGGCTTTGCGTGGCTATGTGCCTGCTGCCAGCCTGGCTTCGATGATACCTCACGGTCATTTGACGAGTTATTCGTTATTGGTGCTTCCATTGTTCATCATGATGGGATTTTTTGCGTTCTTTGCCGGTATTACGCGTGACTTGTACTGGGCCGCGCGGCAATGGCTTGGTCACCTGCCGGGAGGACTTGCTATCGCCACCGTATTTGGTTCCGCCGGTTTTGCTGCGGCCTGTGGTGCGTCGACTGCGTCGGCGGCAGTGATGGGCAAGATCGCATTACCAGAACTGAAGAAGTTTGGCTATGACGACAAGGTCGCTACCGGTGCTGTCGCGGCCGGCGGGACAATGGCTACCATGATCCCGCCGTCAGTTCTTATGGTGATTTATGGTTTTATGATTGATGCTCTGGGTTCGTTTCAAAATAAATCCGGAACTCGGTCCCCCGGTTAGAGGTATTACCTGGTCTCAACGTTTTAGATCTTTGAAGGGTGTTTGGGGGATGGTTGTTTTGATCATCCTGGTGATGGGCAGCATATATACAGGGCTGGCTACTCCGACAGAGTCTGCCGCAGTGGGCGCTATCGGTGCATTCTTAATGGCCTTGCCTCGTCTGAACTGGAGATCCTTCAAGGATACGATGTTAGAAACAGCCAAGACGACGGGAATGATATTCGCCATCGTTGCGGGCGTTCTTATTTTTGTACATTTCCTAGGCTTTACCGGCATGCCAGGAACCATTGCCGAAACCATTATTAATTTGGATATATCGCCGGTGCTCGTACTGATTCTTATCCTGTTGCTTTATCTTTTCCTAGGCATGTTTTTGGACGGCATCGGCATGCTCTTACTGACTGTGCCGCTGGTACTGCCCACAATACACTACCTCCATGAGTCAACGGGAAACGAGTTGTTTAATCCAATTGTTTTTGGTGTACTGGTGATCAGGATGATCGAGATTGGATTGATCACCCCACCCGTAGGTCTGAACGTTTACGTGTTGAAGGGTGTGGCACCCAAAGTCAAAATGGGTGATATTTTCAAGGGTTGTGGCTGGTTTGTGGTAGTAGATTTAGTAAACGTTGCTATTCTGATAAGTTTTCCGGCGATCATCTTGCTTATTCCCACAACGATGATCAGATAACCCCGCGTAAAAGATTCACTAATTTCCGTTTCTGTTACAGAAGTTGTGGCTGTCGCGCTGTTTATTCTTTTTCCAGAATCTTGATCATTCTTCTGTACCTGATGGCCAAGGAGCTTTAGTCGTTTTCACTTAAGAATTAAGTCCGGTTCGAGATCTGACTGTGACCTGGTTTACAGATTCGACACCGGAATCGGCTGTAGGGTCAAGTATCTTGGGTTCACGGATTCGGCAGAATGTCCTTAGCGATCGTACGTACACGTGCCACCTGTGGTCTCGCGGCGCCCGTAGTTACTGTCGAGGTGCATCTGTCCAACGGGTTACCCTCATTTTCGATTGTGGGCCTACCTGAAACCGTGGTGAGAGAGAGTCGAGAGCGGGTGCGAAGTGCACTGCTCACCTCTGGGTACAATTTTCCGGCTCGACGGATCACGGTGAATCTTGCACCCGCTGACCTGCCGAAAGAGGGTGGACGATTTGATTTGCCAATCACTGATCCTCAGTCGAGCAGTTTCGCAGGAGGAGCGAACTTTGGTTCTTCCTGCTGCTAATGTCGAGGAAGCACTGTTGGTGGCTGGTGCCAAGGTACTGTCGGTCAGCCACCTGACTGAGCTCACGGCTCATCTGTCCGGACGTCGCGTTTTGCCATGCACACGCCCCGAGTCATCCAGAACGTTCAGCATCACCGGACCCGATATGGCAGACGTTCGAGGTCAGTATCTGGGGCGACGTGCACTTGAACTGGCGGCAGCTGGTGGACACCACCTGCTGCTGGTCGGCCCACCAGGATGTGGCAAGACGATGCTTGCACAACGTTTGCCCGGCCTGTTGCCGTTGATGACTGAGGAGGAGGCACTGGAGAGCGCCGCCACCTTTGCATCATCTGCGGGAGGCGTTAATCCAGACCTCTGGCAGAATAGACCCTTTCGTACTCCGCACCATGGTGTCTCTGCCGTGGCCTTGGTGGGCGGTGGTGCTAAAGCTTTACCTGGCGAAGTATCTCTTGCGCACCATGGAATTCTTTTTCTGGATGAATTCTGCGAGTTTGATAAGCGAGTACTGGACCAGCTGCGAGAGCCACTGGAACAGGGCTCCATCACGATTTCCCGGGCACGCCGGACAGTCTGCTATCCCAGCCGTTTCCAACTTGTGGCAGCGATGAACCCCTGTCCGTGCGGTTATTATGGCGATCCTTCAGGTCGTTGCCGTTGTACTGCACAGCGGATCACACGTTACATGGATCGAATCTCCGGGCCGTTAATTGACAGGATAGACTTACAGATTTATCTCGGCCCGGTAGATTCCGCCGCGCTTAACCCGAAGATCCCCTGTGGTGAGTCGAGTTCTACTGTTCGCTGTCGCGTTAAGCATGCCAGGGCAGCACAGTACTCCCGATTTGGGGAGATCAATGCGAGGGTGGCTACCGATGTGCTTGAAAAGAGAAGCCAGCTCAATCCAGACGCACATCAGTTTCTAATTGAGTCGATGCGTACGTTGCGATTTTCTGCCAGAGCGTACTATCGCATCTTACGCCTCGCCCGGACCATAGCCGATCTGTCGGCGTCTGAGTATATTGAACCTCAGCACATTACCGAGTCTATTCACTATCGATATCTGGATCGGGTATCGGTATGATGCAGATGATTGTTGCCGAAATCGGTAATTGTCAGAACCGGTGTGGGGATGCGGTACTTCATTTTGCAAACAATCCCTGTTACCGTGTCGATAACACCTAAAAACTGTGAAGCATTGCCACTTGGATAACACAAACGTTCCAGCGCTCAAGGTGACTGATCTGCACAAGCAGTTTGGTACTGAGTCGGTGTTAAAAGGGGTTCACTTGGAGGCAGCCGTTGGTGATGTGATTTCTATGCTGGGCTCATCGGGTTCTGGCAAGAGCACGTTCCTGCGTTGTATCAACCTGCTGGAGATTCCTGATGCCGGTACGGTGACCATACACGGGGAGACCATAGGTATGACTCGTGATAAGTCAAACAACCCGATTCCAGAGGATATGCAACAGGTTATCCGACTGCGTTCCCGATTGGGAATGGTCTTCCAGAGTTTTAATCTCTGGATGCATATGACGGTGCTGGAAAATGTGTCAGAAGCCCTGGTCCATGTGCTGAAAATGTCCAGGTCCGAGGCGCATGAGCAGGCCGAAGCCACTTTGAACAAAGTGGGGATGTATGACCGAAAGGACTACTACCCGGCACACATTTCCGGTGGGCAGCAACAGCGCACAGCGATTGCCCGCGCACTCGCAATGGAGCCCGAAGTGATGTTGTTCGACGAACCAACTTCCGCACTCGACCCAGAACTGGTCGGCGAGGTGCTCCGGGTAATGCGTTCATTGGCAGATGAAGGGCGAACAATGATCGTTGTGACGCACGAAGTCGGCTTTGCCCGGGATGTCTCAAACAAAGTGATTTTTCTCCACGAAGGATTGATTGAAATAGAAGGCACCCCACAAGAAATGTTCGACAATCCTGATTCAGACCGGTTCCGACAGTTTCTATCGAATGCGGTGCACTGAACGCTTGTCGCAAGAAATAATCCCTTTAGAATGTATGGGGACAAACCACCACGAGAAATAGGAGATTAGGGTAATGAAACTAAGGAGATTAATTCACGTATTTATTGCGGGAACGCTCTTGTTGGCAGGGAGCACTGTATATGCTGGTGATGCGCTTCGAGTCGGTGTTGAGGGTGCTTATCCGCCATTTTCATGGAAAGAGTCTGATGGCACACTCAAAGGTTTTGATATCGACTTTGCGCATGAAGTCTGCAAGCGACTGGGAAGAGAATGTGTACTGGTAGAACAAGAGTGGGATGGGATGATTCCAGCACTATTGGCTAAGAAGTTCGATACCATCATCGCATCGATGTCAATAACTGAAGAACGCAAGAAAAAGATCGACTTTACCATCAAGTACTACAACACACCTGCGAAGCTGGTTGCCAAAAAGGATCCGGGGTTTGAAGGCACTGCTGCGGGGCTGAATGGTAAGCGTCTGGGTGTGCAGCGGGCCACAACCCACCAGTGTTCTGCCGAAAAACTCTACCCCGGTGCTGAACTGGTTCTATATGGAACCCAGGAAGAAGTGTGGCAGGATCTTGCATCGGGTCGACTCGATGCCCAGTTGTCTGATTCACTGCAGGCCTATGAGGGATTTCTAGCTCTTGAAGCAGGGAAGGGTTTTGATTTTCTGGGCGGCGCGATTGATGATGTCGAGTGTCAAGGCGTTGGTGCTGGATTTGCAGTTCGTAAGGAAGACTCGGCACTGCGCGATTCGCTCAGCAAAATTATTCTAGACATACGGGCAGACGGTACCTATAAAAATATGAACGACAAGTACTTCGCAGTCGATATCTACGGCGCCGACTAAGTCAATTGCGCTGACGTTACTCTGGGCGGGCCCCTTTGATGGGCCCGTCCCACTTTTCTAAATTACATTATGGAGTCGGTCTGGGAGTACCGGGCACTACTGTTGTCGGGTACGCTGGTGACAGTCCAGCTGGCGATCGGTTCCTTGCTGTTATCAGTGTTGTTGGGCCTTGCAGGAGCCTCGGCTAAGCTGGCAAAAAATCCTGTTTCACGACGCCTCGCCAATGCTTACACCACCCTGGTTCGCGGTGTGCCCGATCTTGTCCTGATGATGTTGCTGTTCTACGGCGGACAGCAGATTTTCAACGACCTCGGTTCAGTCACAGGGTTCTGGGACTACATCGAGATTAACCAGTTTACAGCCGGTGTTGGGTCGATAGGGTTTGTATTTGGTGCCTATATGACTGAGACGTTCCGTGGCGCGATTCTTGCTATCCCAAGAGGTCAGATAGAGGCAGGTATTTCCTGTGGGATGACACCGCTCACTATCTTCCGTCGTATTACCTGGCCACAAATGGTACGCCACGCGCTACCCAGTTTTACCAATAATTGGCTGGTGTTGATCAAGGCTACCGCTCTGGTCTCTGTGATTGGCTTACATGATCTGGTGTGGAATGCATCCACCGCCGGCCGTTCGGTGCGTGAACCATTCACATTCATGTTTGCCGTTCTGGTTATCTACCTGGTGCTCACGGCCTTTTCAGATGTTGGTCTGCGTTGGTTGGACAGACGCTACAGTGCAGGTGTGCGACAGGATTAATCTTATGGCCCAGCCAGAGCGAACATTTGTGGAGTATCTTGTTCATGTCAGCGAGAATTATTCGCCGCTGGATTTCATGCTCATCGCTGATCATATCGACAAGTTTCTCTATGGGTCGTTGCTTACACTTCAAATCACAATTCTCTCTTTGCTGATTGGCGGTCTAATGGCGGTACCGCTGGCAGTCGCCCGGGCCTACCGCATGCGTTGGTTCAATGGACCGATCTGGGCGTTTACTTATTTTTTCCGAGGCACACCGCTGTTAGTACAGACCTATCTCATCTACTACGGTCTTGCTCAGTTTGAATTTGTGCGTGAAAGTTTTTTGTGGCGGCCAATTCTTTCTAGTGCCTGGTGGTGTGCTTTGATCGCATTCAGTCTTAATACGGCTGGCTATACGACCGAATTTCTTCGTGGAGCCATTGAGAACACACCCCACGGCGAAGTTGAAGCGGGTCGGGCATGCGGTATGTCGCCCGTAAAGTTAATGTGGCGTATCGTTTTGCCCAGCGCTTTCCGACGGGCCCTGCCGGCCTATTCGAATGAAGTGATCTTCATGTTGCACAGTTCGGTGGTGCTCAGCACGATCACGCTGCAGGATATTTTAGGTGTGGGTCGCTGGTTGAACGGACGCTATTATTTGGCCTATGAAGGGTTCATTACCGCAATGCTGTTCTACATGGTGCTGGTGTTTCTCATCAGTCGTGGCTTTCGGGTCTGGGAGAAATACTGGTTGGGTCTCCTGCGTCCTCGAGAAGAATAAATTAAAACATCGAGCCGGTTTTGACTGACAAATAACGGTATACCGTGACCGGCTCAGCCCCATGTGGTGTCGTAGTCACGGCCCAGCATATCGGTCTGTGAGCCATCACTGTTATAGAAGCGATTGGGTTTTAGGAAGATCGCGAGTATCAGTGCACCTTCCGGTGCGTGAGCGGAATGGCGGCTTCCAGAGGGACGCCAGACAAAATTACCCGACGTGACTTCACCATCTTCATCTACCAGACGTCCGGAAAGAATATAGCTCTGTTCGATTTCTACGTGTTCGTGGTCGGGTAGGATGGCACCCGGTGCCATCCGCACCAGAGCGGTGAGGATGCCGGTGTCTGGATCAATCAGCAGCGTTTTGAATTCTACGCCATCGAATTTAGACGGCTGCCATGCCAATGCCTCGACATCGACAAAGCGAGATGCGAATTGGCTTAGGTCCTGGTGTCCGGCGATGTTTGGAGTCAGTGCGGTCATGGGCCTCCTTCAGTTTGAAGCTGAGTGATTGTTTTTGGAAAGTTGAAAGCGATCGACCCAGAAAGTGCAGTCCAAATCCGGCATCACACATAAATACCAGATGTGCGCCCGCGTCACTGAGTGATACGACGCCTGACTCGTGCCGCAGCAGCTCAGCGACACCATCATCGCCAACGTTCAGAAACTGTCCGATAAAGGTTGTCTTGAGATCCTCTTCGAGGCTCAAGTCCATAATCACATCGAGCGGGTCAGTACCCTGATTGCGCGCAATCGACTCAATGGTCTGATTCGCAAGATGGGCATTTTTCTCTAAGGCCGGTATAGCAACCGTAACCCGATTCCAGTTGCCCTGGAATATCATCCCTGGCCGGGGATTTTGCAGACTGCTTCGGAAACGGTCACGAAAATCGTTATCAGAAAATATGTTTTTTAATTCATCTGGAGGACAGGCTTTTATAGCTCCGAAGGCATCGTGACTGTAAAACGGATAGGCGTTCGCCATCGTGAAATCGAACGACAATGGCTGACAGGGAATCTGGACGTAAACCTGTTGCCCTCTTGAATTGGCAGCTTTACAGGCTTCAAAGATCTGAATCGCCCGATCAGGTTCCTGTTCGTTGAACATGGCCATTCCTGTGGACTGGAATACAGCTCTATTGTGATTGACTGACAGTTCTTCCAGTTCATCCACAGTCCGTATGCCAGAAGCAAGTTGAACGATGCCATGGTCATGCTGAGACATCGCACCAACCAGTGTATCGAACTCAGACCACGGTGTAATGGTTGAGGGCATAGGAACGCCAGCATAGCCGGAATGGTTCAGAGAATAGGAACTCGCGAAACCTACGGCTCCTTGGTCCATAGCCTCCCTAACCATCGAACACATGGCCGAAAGTTCTTCTGTTGTCGCCTCACTTCGACGGGAGGCATCTTCGCCCATCACCGCTGTGCGAATCACGGAATGTCCAGCCAGTACTGCGACGTTGATGTAAGGCGCGATCGAGCGCAGCGCATCCATGTAACTACCAAAGCTCTCAAATGACCAGTTGACGCCGGTGCGAAGAGAGTCCAGGTCCATACCTTCCACAACGGAGAGGTTTCTCAGAATAAGGTCGCGCACTGCCGGTGGGGAAGGCACGATCCCGAACCCACAGTTACCGATAACTGCACTGGTTACGCCTAGTGACGGAGACGGAGATAAAGTTGCATCCCAGGTGATCTGAGCATCGTAATGGGTGTGCAGGTCTACAATACCCGGCGCCAGTGTGAGCCCTGCCGCATCGACTGTCCGGGTTGCTTCACCCACGATGTGTCCAATCGCTGTAAACCGTCCATTGCTGACTGCAACATCAGCAGTAACAGGATCGTTACCGAGCCCATCCACGACGTTCGCGTGTCGAATCACCAGGTCATGCACGTACAGGGTTCTCCTTCATGATCTTTTTCAAACTGAGTGACTACAACGGCGGGATCATGCGTGTTTCTGCCATTTCAGGCAGTAGTCGTGAAAACATGCGTTCGCCGTCCTCAAATGATTCAAATCCATGCTCCCGGGCCTTGGTAGTGCTGGCCATGATATCCCAGTCACAATTAAATATGTAATTGCCAAAGGGCCAGTTGACGGCTTTTTCAATACCTCGTGTCACCAGACTGTCATCATTCCTGTCATTGGGTTTCAGTATTTCTGCTAAACCATCCTATACTGTCCTGATTACACTGGCACAGTATAGCCCCAGCCGATCTGTGTGACGGTCGGGGTCTACCGTGTTATCAGCCGCCATTGGATGGTACCGGGATAGAAATGACAGAACCAGTTTGTTTGACGAGTGCGCTTGAACTGGATACATCTCAGACCACGATTCTAAACAGCGTACGGGCGGTCGTTGGCCAGTTTGACGACGACTACTGGTTGCAGCTGGATCGTGCTGGTGAGTTCCCCCACTCGTTTTACGACGAGATGGCCAAAGGTGGTTGGCTCGGCATCGCGATGCCCGAACAAGTGGGTGGCGCAGACCTTGGTATTTTTGAAGCAGCGCTGGTGATGTATGCGGTTGCCAATTCACCCGGTGGAATGTCGGCGGCATCTGCAATTCACATCAACATATTCGGGCCGCACCCCATTGTGGTCCATGGCTCCGAGGAGCAGAAACGTGCGTGGTTACCAGATCTTATTCAAGGTCGGAGTAAATGCTGTTTTGGTGTAACTGAGCCTGATTCCGGATTAGAGACCGGTAGTATCCAGACTTTTGCCCGACCCGACGGTGATGGCTATATCATTACTGGTCAGAAAATATGGACATCTACAGCACAGCATGCCGATAAGATCATGCTGCTGGTACGGACTACGCCGAAAGAACTGTGTCAGCGTGCGACAGATGGCCTGTCTCTTTTTTTTACAGATCTCGATAAACGTTTTGTGGAGATACGGGAAATCCCGAAGATGGGGCGCTCAGCGGTGGATTCCAACCTGGTATTTATCGACGAATTACCTGTGCCGAGAAAAGATCTGATCGGAGAAGAAGGCCGGGGTTTTGAGTACATTCTTCATGGCCTTAATCCGGAGCGGATCCTGGTCGGCGCAGAAGCTTTAGGCATTGGGGTGCAGACATTGAACCGGGCTGTGGACTATGCTCGTAATCGGGTCGTTTTTGGTCGACCCATTGGGCAGAATCAGGCGATTCAGCATCCGTTGGCTGAGAACTGGATGGATCTGCAGTCTGCGTTTCTGGTCTGCATGGAGGCAGCACGTCTGTATGATGCGGGAAAGCCTGCAGGCGCGCTGGCAAATGCCGCTAAATATCTAGGTGCAGAAGCAGGGTACCGTGCCGCAACGCAATCGGTTATGACCCATGGCGGTATGGGCTATGCCAAGGAATATCATGTTGAACGGCTGCTCCGGGAGGCTATGATTCCGAGACTGGCACCGGTCAGTGCACAGTTGATCTTGTGCTACATCGCTGAGCGTGTACTGGAACTGCCCCGGTCATACTGACGGTGCCAGAGTAGTACTGCACATAACGCACAACCATCCGGTTTCATAGCAGGTAATCTGATGCTGCCACTGACAGATCTACGTGTTCTTGATTTGACTACGGTTATTTTTGGGCCGTACACGACGCAGATGCTGGGTGATTTTGGCGCTGATGTCATCAAGATCGAACCCCCCGAGGGTGATCTGACCCGGCATCTGGGGCCAGGCCGAAGTCCGGGCTGTCATGGCCTGCAATCCAAAGATCGTCTATGGGGGCTTGCATGGTTACTGGGAAGATGGACCTTATGGAGGACGGCCGGCTTTTGATGATGTGATACAGGGCGAATCTGGCGTTGCAGGCACTTTCATGGCTCGAGGCGGTGAACCGGAACTGATGCCGACCATCGTTGCGGACAAAACTGCAGCACTACTTGCCAGTACCGGGTTGATCGCGGCGTTGCTTCAACGGTTTCGCACGGATAAGGGGGTTTATCTGGAAACTTCTATGTTTGAGGGGATGGTGGCCTATACTCTGCTCGAGCATCAGCATGGTACGATCTTCGACCCGAAGGTAACGGATACAGGTTACCCACGGGCCTTGTCACCCTCCCGACGCCCTTATAGCACGCTAGATGGTTATATCTGCATGCTCGCCTATACCGACGACCAATTCGATGCTCTGTCAAGCCGCTCAAACAACATCGACACTCTTTACAGCCTGGCCGGAGAGGTACTTCGTACTCGTAGTACGCAGGAATGGTTGAATGTGTTGGGAGATGCCGACATTCCGGCTGGACCGGTTAACCGACTGGATGACTTGAGAAATGATTCTCATCTTAAAGCCACTGGATTCTTTAGATCCTATGAACACCCCAGCGAAGGGCGACTGGAGGTGCTCGACACGGCTTTTCGATTGGACCGACAAGCGCTACCTGTTCGGCAGCATCATCCGAGACTGGGTGAACACAGCCGACAAGTCCTGGCTGAGGCGGGTTTTTCTGAATCAGAGATGGACGAGATCCTCGCCCGCTGATCTACTGCTGTAGCCCTAGGAGTTTAACCAGTCGGGATCGCGTTTCTCGATGAAAGCATCGATGCCTTCGCCCGCATCTTCAAACATCATGTTGCAGGCCATGATCTCACCCGCATCGCGATAGGCCTGCTCCAGAGAATGTTCTAGCTGCCGGTAGAACAAAGACTTTCCCAGCCGAAGCGTTTCCGCCGGTTTTCGTGCGATGTTTTGCGCAAGCGTCATCACGGTTTTGTCTAGGCTCTCAGGGGCTACAACGCGATTGACCAGCCCATATTCAAGCGCAGTCGGCGCATCGATGAATTCTCCGGTCATCAGCATTTCATAGGCCCGTTTCCTGGACAAGTTACGACTCAACGCAACACCGGGTGTTGAACAGAACAGTCCAAGGTTAACCCCTGAGACGGCGAATTGTGCTGTGCTCGAGGCAACATCATCATGAGGCTGCAACGCCTGAAAAGATCCTGGTAGTAGTCCTTGTTCGGTGTCGCGCGCATTTCTTTAAGGTCATGGCCGCTACAGAAGGCATCCCCAGTACTTGCAATAATAACCACCTTGATGTCATGCCTTTCGCTTAGCTGATCGAGTAACAACTGCATGTCGGCCAACACCTGTTCTGACAGGGCGTTATACTGGTTTGGACGATTGAGCGTAACTGTGGTGATGCCATCACCATTCTCTGTCAACAATACGACATCGGTCTGTTCAGAAATTTCAGGTGATTGTTTCATCTGGCGTATCCGCTTTTGTTGCGGCAACATACGTTACTCTTAAAAAGGTTTGAAGTAAACCGAAATGGTCGATATCACCGTTGAAGAAATAGAATTGCTGACGCTGGAATCGTTGCCATTCGCTGTTGATTATGGCTTCAGAGTCGATTCATTGGGATCGGGTACTTCGACCGTACGTGCCCCTTACCAGGAATCATTCCTTAGACCTGGCGGAACGATTTCTGGACCGGTGATTATGGGTCTGGCCGATTATGCGTTGTACGTCGCTATTCTGACTAAGATTGGTCTTGTCGAACTCGCAGTCACGACTAACTTTAATATTAATTTTCTACAACGCCCTGAACCGGGTGATCTGCTGGCGGTAGCCAGTGTGATCAAGATCGGAAAACGGCTTGCGGTCGGGGAAATTGAGGTCTACTTGGATGGGGGAGAGAGTATGATCGCTCATGCTACTTCAACTTATTCGATACCCCCGAAAACATAAACTGACAAATTCTGCATGATAACAACTCAATTGGAACACTATAACTTTTTGACTGCACGCCTTAAATGTCAGTGAGGTAGCGGCAATTCTGTCGTGTCTTTGATCTGTTCCATTACAAAGCCGGCCGTAACATTCGATAACGGCAGACGATCGATGAGTCGTATATAGAAGTCGTTATAGGATGTAATGTCGGGGACCATAACTTTCATCATGTAGTCGACATCTCCCGCCAGCCGGTAGAACCCCAGAACTTCTGGCATCTCGTCGATAGTCGCCACGAACTGGCTGAACCATTCTTGGGTGTGTTCATTGGTTTTAATTGAAACAAAAACCATAATTCCACCGCCAATCTTGTCGTAATCCAGCAGCGCGACCTTTTTCTTGATAATCCCTTCATCCTCTAAGCGGCGTATCCGTTTCCAGCAGGGGGTGGATGACAGATTCACCTGACCGGCAATCTCATTGATCGAGAGACTCGCGTCATTTTGAAGTAGGGAGAGAATTTTTCGATCGATATTGTCCATAGGAATTTATTCCATATTAATCGTATTGATTAGATAATTTAGGATTAAGTTTTAAAGTTTAGCATGAATTTAGTATTATTTATCTGTTTGATATTGTGCTCTGGGAGTCAAGAAGTTAAATTTCCTGACTCTAAGTATGTCCTGTTTCCACCGTTTACATGTCGAATTGATGGGAAAAAGCAACCCCCAAGTTTCTGGTGTATCCCGGCTAACCGCGGAGCCGATTTCTATCGGCGCGAGACAGGCCTGGTCCCTGATGCAGGCTGAGACATCAGCCAAACTGATCGATACCCGGTCAACCGTGGAGTACGTCATGATTGGCCACCCGCAAGGGGCTGTTCATATACCTTGGCAGGATGACCCTGATTGGGCGTGCAATCCCAGGTTCACGGAAGACATCAAAACCTTGATTGCAGATGACGAAGACAAGACAGATGGCGGGCACTCACCACCGATCCTCTTGATCTGTCGCTGTGGGGAACGCTCTCTCGAGGCAGGCAAGCGTTTGATGGCAGATGGGCTTGAGAATGTTTACAACGTTGAGTTCGGGTTTGAAGGGCCACTTGATGATAAGCGGCAAAGAAGCTCTGTTTCCGGCTGGCGGTTCGATGGCCTTCCCTGGCAACAGTTCTGATGGGCACTACGTTCGATTTAACTTGCTGGCGGGAACGCTTTTGTTACCGGGCATTATCTCAGCGATACTCGATACAAAGGTCAAGTTTCAGCGCCTCCCCGTAGTCTCCTTCAAAC